>Ga0209532_1000172_pt1 | contig 59894 bp, 54 predicted proteins | sample COG_02_FD_184746 | JGI IMG/M metagenome (GOLD analysis project Ga0209532, IMG submission 184746) | Pelagic Microbial community sample from North Sea - COGITO 998_met_02 (SPAdes) (version 2) | ecosystem: Environmental > Aquatic > Marine > Neritic zone/Coastal water | place: Helgoland, sampling... | reverse complement strand
AGCTACGTTAATATCCTTACACTACTCATATTGGTGCCAGAGTATAAAAGCAAGAAAGCATCATTTTCCTACCCTACCAATAAACTAGATAGCTTTGTAATATTGTATGTTGTCTTAATATGCTTACTTAACTTCAGAGAAAATACACTCACCAATAGTATTAGAGAAAGTATCAACTTCATAATTGCCATACTAATCCCTTACTATGCTCTGAGTCGTGTTGTGTCTGATACCGACAAGCTCAAGAAAATTCTGTTTATTTTGTTCTTATGCATAGCACCGCTAGCGATAATTGGCTCATTTGAGTCAATAAAACATTGGAAACTGTACTCATCATCCATTGCTCACGTCCTCGAATATAGTAAAGGAACAGATTATGGAGTTCGTGGGGACTCACTAAGATCCAGCGCCCTATTTGCCGGACCCCTTGTGCTAGGTTATGTAATGACGACGGGTATTGGACTCCTAATTTTTGTCAACAAATATACGCAAAAAAAGAATCTGATCAAGATACTAACTCTTTTATTCATCGTCTGCCTTTACTATACAAAGGCTAGGGGTTCTTGGATTGGTGTATTAGTTCTAATTATTTTGTATATCTGGTCAGGCCCTCAAAAATTTAGTAATCTCGCAAAATTGACATTCGGAGGTGCCATTTTATTTGCTATTCTTAGCGTGACCAGTGTAGGTCAAAAAATCATTTCATCACTTCCATTTTTTTCTGTAGAAAACTCCCATGAAGCATCAACGGTAGATTATCGCTTTCGACTTTTAGAGCAATCATGGACACTTTTCCAGAAAAATCCAATGTTTGGCTTAGCCAAGTATCGCGAAACACCTGAAATGGAAGTAATGCGGCAAGGGCAAGGGATTATTGACGTTGTTAATTCATATGTTGATATCGGGCTGAATTACGGCTTAGCAGGCTTGTCACTCTTCCTTCTAATATTTTTGGGTCTACTATTTACAGTACTAAAAGCGGTAAAATCCTTACCCGCGATCGAGCAAGATCTAATCAATATAGGGCGTGTGCTATTTGCAGTACTAGGCTCGATGCTCGTGATGATTGTGACCGTGAGCTCTGTTGATTACATACCCGTTTTCTATTGGGTAATCGGCGGGTTATGCTCTGCCTACATCAAGATATGCGCAAATAAACGTCATTTAGCTAGAGCTGCCAACAAACCAATACCAGCCTATAACTATGGAAACTAGGCAAAATCAGGGACCAGATCTATGATATCTATTGCCTTAGCCTCCTTAAGCCAATTAGCAACCTCTCTAACTTCTTTTGCCTGCGTCGCAGTTGGCCGTATAACAGCAGACGTATTACGATCCTTAATCACATCTATAATCAAATTGGCATTAATGCTCTTACGCTCATCCGCAAATGCATACACCAGCGCCATATCACAGAGCGTATTAATACGCCGTGGAACGCCCTCTGAGAAGCAGAAGATGGCAGCAATAGCGTCGGTGGTGAAGATGGATTTACTCGAGCCTGCGGTCTTCAGGCGATGCAGGATGTACTTGCCTGTATCTACGTAGTCCATAGGCCGCAAGTTGAAGTCCACTCCTATGCGTTGAGCAAACTGAGTGAGCCTTGGATCGTTTAGCTTCTCTATTAGTTCTGGCTGACCGACTAATATAAGCTGGAGGAAAACATCCGTCGAGATATTAATATTGGAGATGAGCCTTAGCTCTTCCAGGGTTTCTTCGGAAAGGTTCTGGGCTTCATCAATAACCAGTAATACTCGCTTACCGTCGGCGTACTGGTCCATCACAAACTCTGAGAATTTACGTAATTTCTTGGCGTTTTCGGTGCTTGGCTCTTCGAGATCAAAGGCATCGAGAACCCAGGTCATTAGGTTGCCAAAGGAGGCATGGGTGTTATTTATCACCCCTATTACCACTTCTTCGCCCTCTTGCTCGAGAAGATAGTTCACCAGGGTAGTCTTGCCTGCACCTATGTCGCCCGTAATCACAGTAAACCCAGCCTGACTGTGGAAGCCATATTCGAGCATGGTTTGGGCTCTTATATGGTTCTTACTCAGATACAGAAATGTTGGGTCTGGGTTCAGACTAAACGGCTTCTCTGTTAGATTAAAAAACTCTTTATACATGGCTTTGCATATCTCTTTATTAGGCGGGCTTTATATCAGGCGGATACCGGCTCTTTGACAGCCAGTTCGTTGGCATGGGATTTATTAATAACAGTGCCCACTAGGTTGCAGTTTTCCAGTGCCTGAAGTGCTTTTCGGATCTCGACTTCGGAGTTTTTCCCCTCTTCTATCACCATCAAAAAGCAATCAATATGGTTTACACAGGTCAGTACATCATCACGGGGTAGGATCGGGGGTAGATCATAAACCACGATTCGCGACTTATAGCGCTGAGTAACTTCGTGAAACAGAGAGACCATTTTTGGGGTCGATATCCATTCTGCTGAGTTATCTGCTGTCCCTACGCCTGGCAATAACATGAGGCGATCCACTCCTGGGTTTACCAGAAGCTCAGATATCTCCGCTTCACCTTTCAAATACTCTAATAGGCCCTTCTCGGGCTTTATGGCGAAAAGGTCTTTAATGGTTGGCGTGCGCAGGTCCATATCGATTAATAGCGCAGTATGGTTTACTTCCATCGCAATGGCTGCGGCGAGATTACTCGCTATCAGCGATTTACCCTCACCATAGGAGGGTGAGGTAATACCAATGCTACGCCAGTTGTTGGCGCGCATCTGTTTTACGATGTCGGTGCGCAGCGATCTAAACAGCTGTGATCTGGGATCGCTGGTTGAACGAGAAACCACATGGTTCTTTTCTAGCACTTCGTTGTTTATGGGCATCACTTGACTGACCGAATACACTATTTTTTCTAAGGGCGATCCATTCCCCGACGCCAGCTTTTGATCCTGACGCTTCTCTCGTGCTTTTTGTAATGCTTTATGAATACGTGACATAAATTAACCTACAGCATATTTATTTTGGTAAGCAACTTGAACCAGACTATGTCTAGGCTCATAAAAAAGTAGTGCCCGATAACTACCGCAATAAGCGCCAAGACTACGGAAATAGTAATCAGGGTTTTTCTGGCTTTATTGATCTTTTTATAGTCGTTAGCGGTGAGCATCATTGGAATAATCGCTAAGGGTTCGCGGCCAGTTATTCGGGTGACATCTTTAACGCTGCGTATTGAGGGATCTAGCATTTCGGCAAGAAACGCCAATCCAAAGCTCGCTGCTCCAGCAAGAAATAGGCCCATCATTAGTAGCTTGGGTCGATTCGGTTTTACTGCCTCGGTGGGCCTTAGAGGCGGTTCGATTAAAGTGAAGCTTTCTGCTTTGTTTTCGGACTCAAGATTCTGTGCCACATCGGCTTCTAATTGCTTAGCCCGTAACTCTTGGTATTTTTTCTTGGTGTTTTCGTAGTCCCGGGTTAAGTCGTCGTAGCTTCGCTTTACTTCATGGGTACGCAGCACTCGCTGATTGTAGTCAGCTACTTCGGCTTCCATATTTTTTCGTGATTTTTTAAGACGTGCTAACTCTTTCTCGGAGACGTCTATTTTTATCTTTATCTGACGGTAAAGAGGATTAGAAATCTCATCGATATTCTCTTCTGGCTGAAATAGCGCATCTGCCGCTACCTGTTTCTCTAAGGCGGCAATTTCTCGAGTGATGCGTTTTATATCTGGGTGGGACTCTGAGTATTTGTTTTTCATACTGCTCAGTTCATTTCTAAACTGTGCGAGTCGCACTGGGGCACTTAGGGTATTTACACCATCGCTGCTGGCTACATAGGGATCCATACTGGCAAGCTCTAAGCTTAAGAAGTGAATCTGATCACCAAGGCGTACTGAGTCGGTTTGGTAGGCGCGTATTTTCTCTTCCAGGCTATTGATCATGGACAGGTTAAATTGCAGCAGCTCCGGAAGGCTATCGCCATATTCCAGCTTGAAGCCGGCTATTTTTCCTTCGAGTTCCTGTACTGTCTTCTGAATTTTGTCGGCTTCGTCGGTTAAAAAATCGAGAGTTTCAGCGGCTTTACTGGTTCTGGTTTTAATATTTTCATCGAGAAATAGGGTTACTAGTTCATTAGCTACTTTCTGTGCAATGTTTGGGGATTCATCCATAAATGACACTTTGAAAGCAATACTAGCGCGCTGTGCCCTGCCCCGAGTGGGATCGATTACATTCGCATTGATCATACTGATCTGCACATTGCTGCGAAATTTCTCTACCAATAGGGAAATAGTGTGTGACTCGCGCTCGTCGGCATACACGTCATATTTGTCGACAGTTTCAAGAATTCTCGAAGTGGTAAGAATTCGCTGCTTAATTACCTGTATCTGCTGCTCAGCGTAGCTTGTGACTGTTGACCGCACTAGGTCCCGGGGAATCTCCTGACTTTCAATCAGAATGACACCTTCGGACTGGTAAATCGGAGGTAGCATAAAGGTGATTGCTGCACTGATGGCCAACAATACTGGGAAGGTAATTATGATGTATAGCTTACGTCTGCGTAGAATTTCTAGATAATCTAGCAGTGACTTTTCAGTTTCATCCATAAACTCTTTTACTTCCTTTTCTTATCCCGTTTAACCCTAATTCCCGCTACCTACTTTTCCCTGCCTCTTTGCCCTACCTTTTTTACCTATGCGCTTTACACAGGTGCTTTATAAGCTTTATTTATAGAGGCTATTTTTTAAAGGCTATACCGCTAGTTTTTAAAAGCTATACCGCAAGCCTGCCTTAACCTTATTAGATTCAACATTGCCGGTATTGCGATCATAGGCACGAAAACTATAGGACGTATCCAGCTTTAGTCGCGGGGTAATGCTGTATCTATAGAAAGGCTCGATATTACTGTGTTCCCTTGGATTGGTCGTAGAGGACGTGTCGCTCCAAGACGTAAGTACACCCGCTGAGCTGCGTCCACTCAGGCGGCGTTCATAAGAGAGGCTGAAAGAGTCGCGCTCTTCAACTTCACCGCGACTGGAGGGATACAGACCCTTTGATACATTAACCGACCAGGTGTTTTTTTCTTGATCGTAGGCCAGCGCAATAGTGGCCAAGGAGCCGGAGTTTTCCTCGTCGGTAATCACTTGAGCGGGCCCCACAAACACAATTTGGTGCCGATCACTGGTAAAACGGCCTGCGCTGGCTTGGATGCTCATGGCGGGTGAGTACTGGTAAATAATACCCACGGTGACATTGTCGTAGTCAGTCTCACTCGAATCTATAGCAGGACGTTGGGCCTTATATTTTGAGACGGTGGCATTCACTGTGGTGGTCCAGCGTTGATTTATTTTATGCTGCCAGCCAAGATTCACCGATTGATTTTCGTTGTCAGAAAAGTCACCCGTATCGTAGTCTCGTTCAATGTGGCTAAGGCCCAGTGAAACACTGTCTTTTTCTGTGAGCTGGTAACTGACACCAGGGTCTACATTTATGGTTTCGACAAGACTATTGGAATTGAATTCACCAGTATCTAGCTCAGCAGAATCCCTTTGTGAGTTTTCTGCATATCCAAAATCTAATGTCCAGGTTGCTCGCTGAGTCTTAAAGCTATTGTCCCAGCTGAACGAGGGATCTTCGGAGTCAAACCCGCTGAATTCTGAATACCGCTTAACCGCCCACTTGGCATCCATTGAAGATTCCACGGATGGCGTTAGGTACTTTAAGGAGAGTTCAGGTCTTACTGAATATTCCCAAGTACTCTGTTCATCGTCCGACATGAAAAAATTATCATCATAGTTGACGCTTGAACCAATGCCCCAGGTTGGCACCCAGGTGCCCGCATAAGAGGCCACAGCCGGTATTAGTATCGAGGCTGCGCTTATCGTAATTAGCTTACATATCTTTTTCATAATTTCACCCCGTCCGGTTTATGGAACAACAATTACGTCGCCAGCTTCTAGCCGATGGTTACTGGAAAGGTCACTGCCCTTTTCAAGATCTGAATAGCGGACCTTGAGGAGCGTTTCCTGCTCGCCTGTACTGCGAATGATTTTGATGGAATTGGCAGAGGCAAATTCATTGAGCCCACCCGCCATGGCAAGAGCCTGCATAACGGTCGTTGCCTGCACCATTACAATAGGGCCCGGCTTGAGTACCTTACCAACCACATAGCTCACATTACCGCGAGTATTGGTGACGGTTACGTTGACTTCGGGGTCGGCGATAAAGGCGTCTAGTTTGGCGGTTATCTTGTCTTCCAAAACGGAGGCGGTTTCACCCGCAGCGGTTAGATGGCCAACAAGAGGAAAGGAAATTTTTCCATCGGGAAGTACAGTGATGGTTCGCTCTAGAGACTCTTCGTTCCATACAGAGACCATCAACTGGTCGCCGGGATTTAAGAGGTACGCTTCTAGGGCGGGCGCTGCGTTCGCAACTGCCGCTACTGTGCTGGTGAGTATTAGAAATACACTTAAAGCTATTGGTTTAATGCCTGCTGTCTTGATGTCCATGATCACTGTTCCTTTGCAATCTTATTAAGTTAATCCGTTACCGCTAATTGTAGACCTGAATATTGGTCTGTGACGGCTGTCCTTTCTAAAGTCTCCTCATCAGAAAGCATTCTTGTTGGTAAAACCAACGAACACTGTCATAACAATGAGTTTTATATCCAACCACAGTGACCAGCTGCGAATATATTCTAGGTCGTATTTTATTCGGCCTTCCATTTTTTCTAATGTATCTGTCGCACCGCGATAGCCCTTAACCTGTGCCAGCCCTGTGATCCCCGGTTTTACTTTGTGCCTGAGCATATAGCCATGAATGGCCGAGCGATAAAATTCATTGTGGGTAACAGCATGGGGGCGCGGTCCTACAATCGACATGGTTCCGGCCATCACATTAAAAAACTGGGGCAGCTCGTCAAGTGAGGTTTTACGTAAAAAACGGCCCAACTTGGTAATTCGACTATCGGATCTGCAGGCCTGCTTTACTTCGCCATCGCCGGCATCCGTTGAGGTCATGGTGCGAAACTTCCATACATGGATTGATTCACCACCGATGCCATAGCGCAGCTGGCGAAATATCACTGGGCCTTTGGAGGTCAGTCTAATACTCAGTGCGATGGCTAGCATGGGTACTGCTATAAGGCCCAATATAAGGGTGCTAAACACTAAATCAAGACAGCGCTTGGTAATGTTATCGAGGCCGGTATGGGGGGATTCAAAGATACTCACTGCGGGCATACCCTGCACGTCGAGCCAGCTGGCATTCAGCAAATCGAAACTAAATAGATCCAGCATCATGTAGGCAGACACAGTGGTATCGGAAAGCTCATCAAGCAATGACTTGATGCGGTTTTCTGCAGCTAGGGGTAAGGTGATAAATATGGTGTCGACGGTACCTGCGCGGGCCTGATCAATCAGGTCTTGGGAGCCGCCCTTAATCTGGCTCTGATCGGAAATAAAGCGTCGCGTGCCATTGGTTTTTCGGTCGTCAAAGAAGCCTACAAAGTTGTAACCGGCCCAGGGCATTGACTGGATTCGCGTCTCTAGGCCACTACCAAGCTCTGTTGCCCCATAAATGGCCACTGTTTGCGCGCTAACGCCTGTATAGCGGAAAAAGCGCAGTGCCATGCGCATAATGGAATGCCATGAGATAAGCTCTATAGGGGTCAATATGAACCAGTACAGAACAATCTCGCGGTTATAGAGATCGACGGGCTGTAAGGTTGCTTGAATAGCGACAAAGACAATCACAACAACGAGCCAGTTGCTGCCCACGGCCATAATTTCGTCACTGATGCTGATGTCTCGCCAGGATTTATAGGAGCGACTGGATTCAGTCAAAAAGCTGAATAATACGATGGCCGAGAGCAATAGCCAGCTGTAGCTTGGAAGCCAGTCTAATTTTAGAACGGAAACCAGAGCAACTAGGGTGCTACCAATGATCCCCGCATCAATAAGACGCGAGAACGCATTTATTTTCGCGTCCTTAGAACGCACCATCCTTGATAAGTTATCTTCCATAGATTACATCAGACACCAAGCGTTAATATCTTGGAAAAGAGTGTAGCGATAGTTGTTTATTATGCGAATCTCTTATCAGTGAAAATGCGACCTAGTTAACATTAAATATAGAACTATGGTGCCGCTCAGGGCTGTGGTACCGCTCAGAGCTGCCTTACTGCTTTGGGCCGTCTTACTGCTCAGGCCGTTTTATTGACCCGAGCAGCGTTATTCGCCAAGGTGGTTTTGCTAGCAATGTCTATTCAGTGCTGCCGCGCTTGCGAATACCGGCTAACCCAACCAGACCCGTTATAAAAAACCAGGCTGCTGCAGGGAGCGGTACTTCTGACATTCCCCATTCGGCATAGTGAGATATATCGTGCCACCCACCATCTAGCGCGTTGCCAATAGTGATGCCGACACCATTGCTATCCATATCCTCAACATAATAAAGCCAAACTGAACCTGAGGCTTTGACGGTAATATAGCCCGAAAAATCGACTGTTGAAGTTAGGCTCTTAGTGCTTGCCGGATTACTTTCCAATGTCTTCACTAAGTCACCTATGACAATGCCCTCAAACGCCAGCATATTTTTCATATCAGGTGTTGGGTGATCGTTGGCCACGCCTCCCTGCCAAAACTCTTTAGAGGTAATCATGCTGAGATCGCCGGTGTTCACTTCACAATTAGGCACGATGCAAGTGCCGTAACCCATATCGATACTGCTATCACCATCTACATCTACACCACCAAGATCATTTTTTTTATCGGCTTTCCAGATACTTAACAAATCAACTGTATCGGCACTCGCTGGTAGCGCCATTAATGAATACAGCGCAACGACTACTATTAAAAATACCTTTTTCATATCCCACTCCCTGTAAATCTCTCCATGACGGGTGCCAAGAATTTATATACTCTGGCACTCAGAACCGCTCTAGCTGTAAAACGTGACGTAGTTCACATTTTCACTACTGGCAAAATTAAGAATAGACCATGGATGGCCACAGTCAAGAAATGGACTAGAAATGATATTAGACGTAGATAGAACCTAACTAAGGGTGAAAAATTGGCAATAAAAAAGGCGACCCTAAGGATCGCCTTTTCTGATACTGCGCTAGCAATCGATGATTGCTCAGCCCAACTTCTCTTTGATACGTGCAGATCGACCTGAACGTTCGCGCAAATAGTACAGCTTGGCACGACGAACAGCACCGCGACGCTTAACTTCAATGCTATCAACTAATGGGCTGTAAGTTTGGAAGGTACGCTCTACGCCAATACCGTTAGATATTTTGCGTACAGTGAATGCTGAGTTCAGCTGGCGGTTACGCTTAGCTAGAACTACACCTTCAAAGGCCTGAAGACGCTCGCGAGCTCCCTCTTTTACCTTAACCTGAACAACCACTGTGTCACCGGGGCTGAAATCAGGGATTTCTTTAGTCATCTGCTCTTTTTCAAGCTCAGCGATGATAGATACTTTGTTCGACATTTCTTGCTCCTCAATTTTCATTGGTTGGTGGCACTGCCACCTGATTTAGAGCTCTGTACAGAGAGGATAAGTTATCCGTTCTTATCATCTGCCAGCGCAGTACTCGCTTCCTTGAGTAGAGCCTGTTGCTCTTTATTGAGCTTCAGGCGGTCCAGTAAATCTGGTCTTCTTTGTTGTGTTCGCACTAATGATTGCTGCAAACGCCAACGTCGTATTTTTTCGTGGTCACCGGAGAGTAAAACCTCGGGTACCATTTGCCCATGCTGTTGCTCGGGCCGCGTGTAGTGCGGGCAGTCGAGCAGGCCATTGGCAAATGAATCCTGATCTGCTGAGTCTTGATGTCCCAATGCTCCGGGTATCTGACGTATCAGCGCATCGATAAGAACCATCGCTGGAAGCTCTCCACCACTGAGAACGTAGTCACCTATGGACCATTCCTCATCGACTTCCATCTGAATCAGTCGTTCGTCGATACCTTCGTAGCGACCCGCAATCAAAATAAGTGACTGCTGTGTGGCGAAACCATTAACGGCTGCCTGGTTTAACACCTTGCCCTGGGGGGATAAATACACCACCAATGGGTCTTCGTCTGTCCAATCTTTGGCTGCTGATATCGCCCTACGTAGAGGTTCGATCATCATTACCATACCTGGGCCACCCCCGTAGGGTCTGGCATCGACCGTCTGATGACGATCTTCGGTAAAATCTCTTGGGTTGTAGCTGGTTATCTCCAGCAATCCGTCTTTCACAGCTCTGCTACTTATACCGTAGTCAGTGACTGCCGCAAACATTTCCGGAAACAGGGTTATCAATGCAATTTTCATTCATTTCACCTCTGTGACCCGAACTGTTGCTTAAAACTCTGGATCCCAAATCACGTCGATCGTTTTAGTGGCCAAATCTATCTTGGTCACAAACTGATCAACGTAGGGAACTAACCGCTCTTCCCTATCGATACTGTCGGTGTCGCCTGCGATTACCAGCACATCATTAGCGCCAGTCTCTAACAGGGACTTAACCACTCCAAGCCGTATCTGCTGGCCTTCAAAGTGACTAACCACCGCAAGACCTTCCAGCTGATACCAATAGAACTCTTCGCGATGTAAATCGGGAAGCTGGCTCTTATCAATTGAAATGTCTTGGTTACACCAGGCGCGAGCAATATCTCTATCGTCTACGCCTTTGATGTGTACTACCAAACAATCGGTGTGCCGCTTCCAGTCATCAACAATAATTTGCTGTCGACCCGTTGGGGTATCAATCCACCAGGGTTGGTAGTCGAACAAGGTCTCTATCTGCTCTGTATACGAGAATATTTTTACCCATCCACGCACACCAAAGACTGTTGTTATCCGGCCTACAACAAGTGTTTCCGGCTTAGTTAGAGAGCTACTCACGCTGCAGTGCCTATAATTAGGCTGCTACTAGCTTGGCAGCCTCTTTCAACAATGCAGAAACACGTTCGCTAACCTGTGCGCCTTGACCCTGCCAATATGTGGCACGCTCAAGATCTACACGCAGACGCTCTTCGGCACCGCGGGCAACTGGGTTAAAAAAGCCAATACGCTCAATGTAACGAGCATCACGAGCGTTACGCGAGTCAGAGACTGTGATGTGGTAAAAGGGACGTTTCTTTGCGCCGCCACGAGCCAATCTAATTGTTACCATTTACTGAAATCCTGTGTTCAAGCGGCATTATCGCCAAACTTGATGCTTAATTAAGTACCTAACCATGTGCCACGCAACAATAATAAACAACATAGCGGGACCCCCACGAGAGGCGCGGTATGTTACGTCAAAAGGAAATGAAAGGAAACCACTTTAAAGGAAAATACCCAGCTTTTATGCAGTGGGATTTTCTATCCAAAAGCCTGTAACAACAGGCCTTTGGCTCTAACCTAGCGGCGCGGGAACATACCGGGAGGCAAACCACCCCCAGAAGGCGCCATGCCGCCCATGCCACGCATCATATTTTGCATGCCTTTGCCCTTCATTTTTTTCATCATCTTGCCCATTTGCTTGTGCTGTTTTAGCAGACGGTTAAGATCCTGAATACTGGTGCCAGAGCCAACGGTAATGCGACGCTTGCGCGAGCCATTGAGAATATCGGGGTTGCGGCGCTCTTTTGGCGTCATGGAATCGATAATATGTTCCATGCGGCCAAATTGACTGGTCATATCCGGCTGCTGGGCCATCTGCGCCATATTGCCCATACCCGGCAGCTTATCCATCAAACCGGCCATACCACCCATGTTTTTCATTTGCTGAAGCTGATCACGGAGGTCTTCAAGGTCAAAGCTCTTGCCCTTGGCGACTTTCTGGGCCAGTTTTTCGGCTTTTTTCTTATCAACGTTGCGCTCAACATCTTCAATAAGACTGAGCACATCACCCATACCCAGTATGCGCGACGCAATACGTTCGGGATGGAAGGGTTCGAGGGCATCTACTTTTTCGCCCACGCCGAGGAATTTAATTGGCTTGCCAGTAATGTGCCTGACAGAAAGCGCAGCACCACCGCGAGCATCGCCATCGACCTTGGTCAAAATCACACCGGTCAGTGGCAGCGCCTCATTAAAGGCTTTGGCCGTATTCACGGCATCCTGGCCAATCATGGCGTCGATAACAAATAAAGTCTCAACCGGATTGGCGACCTTATGAACCTCTTTAATCTCGGCCATCATTTCATTATCGATAGCCAGACGACCGGCGGTATCAATAATAAGTACATCAACAAAGCTTGTTTTGGCCGCCGCAATAGCCGCCTTAACAATGGCTACTGGCTTTTCGCTGGGATCGCTGGGAAAAAATACCGCGCCAACTTCAGCAGCCAGGGTTTTAAGCTGCTCTATGGCCGCTGGACGATACACATCCGCAGAGACCACCATGACCTTTTTCTTTTCACGCTCGCTCAGATAGCGAGATAGCTTGGCAACAGAGGTAGTTTTACCCGCACCCTGCAAACCGGCCATTAAAATTATTGCTGGGGGCTGCTGAGCTAGATTAAGGGATTCATTTTTCTCCCCCATCACACGCTCGAGCTCGGCCTGAACGATCTTCAGGAATTGCTGACCTGGGTTAAGGCTACTATTAACCTCTTTACCCAGCGCGCGCTCTTTAACCAACTCAACAAAGTCTTTGACGACAGGAAGCGCGACGTCTGCCTCAAGCAGCGCCATGCGCACTTCGCGCAATGTTTCTTCTATATTGGCTTCACTGAGACTGGCTTTACCAGAGATTTTCTTAAGGCTCTGGGAGAGGCGATCACTTAAATTTTCAAACATGGCCATGCTGTTAACTTCCGGCGGTTCATTTTAGGGCGGCATTATAGCAATAATTTTGCCCTGCTCTTCACCCTGTGTCTTGAATATGCCACACTCATTGAAATTAATTAGCGAATTTATCAGATGACAGGCTCCATACTGGGTTTTGCTGCAATTGCTGCGTACATGATTGGGTTGGTTTACCACCTTATGCAGCTGCGCAAAGACCCCCACTTTAATCCAATCTCATTACAGACGATCACTGGCATCGGTATCTGTCTGCATGGGCTGGCAATAGCCGGGCTGTTATTGGTTGAAGGTGGTCTGGATCTAAGCCTATTCAAGATACTTGCTCTGCTGGCACTGGTGATCAATGTCTTAGTGTTCGTCAGCGGCCTTAAAAAGCCACTACACAGTCTATACCTGGTCCTATTGCCGCTCTCCGCTCTGTGCCTACTGGCGGCGCTAGTTAGCCCCAGCAGTAAGCCTCCTGCACTCATGTCTGGCCCTATGCAGGCCCATGTACTTATTTCTATTCTCGCCTACAGCCTACTGGCCATCGCCGCATTGCAGGCGCTACTGGCTGGTTACCAAGACTGGCAACTCAAACATAAGCACCAGAATATTCTGATGCGCACCCTGCCCCCTGTTCAAACCATGGAGACACTGTTGTTTGAGTTGATTTGGGCTGGAGAAATATTGCTGACGCTGTCATTAATCAGCGGCTTTCTGTTCTTTGATGACCTATTTGCTCAGCAGCTTGTGCACAAGGTGACCTTTAGTATTGTGGCCTGGGCTGTCTATGCCATCCTTCTATGGGGTCGTCATAATCGTGGCTGGCGGGGCAACAAGGCCATTCGCTGGACCTGGGCGGGTTTTATCGCGATTTTGGTTGGCTATATTGGCAGTAAGATCGTCTTAGAATTTATTCTCACCCAGTAAAAACTCCTGTTGCTAAAGCGCGCAAACTACTTCAACATATTCTGCCGAAACTATAGAGGTTCCTATCCTTGGACGGTTCCCACCCCTGGGTGTTGTGGTTAACACTCCTAGCACTACTTGCTGTATCCGCTTTTTTCTCTGGCTCCGAAACCGGCATGATGTCATTAAACCGATATCGGCTTCGTCACCAACGTAAAAAAAGTGCTGGCGCGCGCAGAGCTGCCAAGCTGCTTGCCATGCCGGATCGCCTTATTGGTCTTATTCTGATTGGCAATAACGCCGTCAATATTTTCGCGGCAATTATCGCCAATATGCTGGCCATTATTTATGTCGGTGAAGCCGCTGCTCCCTGGGTAGCCACAGCCTCATTGACCATCGCCGTACTGGTATTCTCTGAAGTCACCCCAAAAACCATTGCCGCACAGAATCCCGAATGGTTTGCCTTTAAAGCCAGCCATATTTTAAAACCCATGCTGCAACTGCTAACACCGCTGGTGTGGGCGGTTAACAGCCTGACCAACGCGCTTATCTCTCTGCTGGGCTTTGACCCCAAGAAAGATCGCGATGATGCATTGGATAATGAAGAGCTAAAGTCTCTGGTAGATATCTCTGGGCACAAGCTCTCTGGCGACAACCAGGGCATGCTTAGAGCCATCCTTGATCTAGAAAATGTTACCGTCGAAGACATCATGATTCCCCGCAATGAAGTGAAGGGTCTGGATCTGGAAGACAGCATTGATGATCTATTGAGTAATATTCTGTCCTCTGAATATACCCGACAGCCACTCTACGAAGGCGACATTAACAATATCGTTGGTATCTTCCACGCCCGTAAAGCCAATCATTTACTGCGCTCTGAGACAGTCACCACCAACGCGATTAAGCGCTTTGCCGAAGAAGCCTACTTTATTCCTGAGAGCACAACCCTAACCACACAGCTGCTGAATTTTAAAAAGACCCGCAAACGTTTTGCCGTGGTAGTAGATGAATACGGGGAAGTGCAGGGTCTGGTAACGCTAGAAGATATTCTTGAGGAAATTGTCGGCGACTTTACCACCAACACCGCAGACGATATTGAAGAAGTAATCGCACGAGACGATGGCAGTTATGTGATTGATGGCGCAGCCACCATCCGAGAAATTAATAAGGCAACTGGCTGGGAACTGCCGACGGATGGCCCTAAAACATTAAATGGTCTTGCACTCGAGCAGCTCCAGAGTATTCCAGATGGCAATGTAAGCTTTACAGTTGCGGGTTATCGATTCGAGACGGAAGAGATCAACGGCACCATGATCAAAAAACTTGCAGTGATTAGTCTCCGACCTAAGAAGGTACCTGAGGAATAAGACACTCTTTTATACTCTCCAACACCCTAGCCAGTCTTACGCAGAGGGCCTGCAACAAACGTCAAAGGAAATGACACATGAAAGTATCTGTTTACATTGCAACCAGCTTAGATGGATTTATCGCCAGAAAAGAAGGTGAGCTGGACTGGCTGCCTGGCAGCGATGGTGAGCCAGTGTTCGACAGCGAAGGAGATGACTTTGGTTACAGTGCATTTATGGCATCAGTTGACGCATTGGTCATGGGCCGCAACACTTTTGAAACCGTACTGTCATTCGGAGAATGGCCCTACGAAAAACGCGTCATTGTGCTAAGCCGCTCCTTGCAACAACTGCCTGATAATTTGCCAAATACCGTAGAACTCAGATGCTGTGACCCACAGGAAATAACTGATGAACTCAGGGAGTCCGGAGTAAGCGGGCTATATATTGACGGAGGCAACACGATCCAGCAATTTCTTAACGCCGGCCTTATCGATGAGCTAATTATTTCACAGGTACCTGTGTTAATCGGGTCTGGCATTCCTTTGTTTGGGCCGTTGAGCAAGGACGTTAAGCTGAGCCACGTGGAAACCACATCATTTAAAAATGGTTTTGTTCAGAGCACATACCAAGTTATTAAATAATCAGTAGCTTTAATAGAACGGATTATTCTTCTGCGCTCGCTCACCACAGAGCACCAGCACCTCAAGGCGCTGGTAATTATCTAAGTAACTCCAATCACGAATTTCTGTATTGGTTCTAAAGCAGCCTATACAGATGTCTTCATCATTCAGCGAGCAAATTGAATTGCACGGCGAGGCGACGGGTTTGTCAGACATTAGCGCTTTACCTCTACCAACTTGGTCTTCATCTTATCGGCTTCATGAACATAGTGCGCTGCAGAGCCCAGCAAGAACTGCCTGGTTTGCTCGTCCGTTTCGCGAATAACCTTGCCCGGAGAACCAACGACCATTGACCCATCGGGAATCACTGCACCGGCTTTAACCAACGCATTGGCACCAATAATACAGTCGCTGCCTACTTTGGCACCGTCGAGAATAACCGCGTTAATACCAATCAATGTGCGGTCGCCCACTTCCAAGCAGTGAATCATGGCGTTATGACCAACGGTGACATCTTCGCCGATTTTTAACGGCTGGCCCACATCGCAATGGAGTACTGCACCATCTTGGATATTACTGCGCGCGCCGACTTCAATCACATCGCAGTCACCGCGAATCACCGCGTTAAACCAAACACTGGAATCTTGTTTAAGAATCACCTTGCCCATTACATCGGCGCTGGCCGCTACAAATACTGAGTCATGGATCTCTGGGCTGTCGTCGCCAATTTGGTAAATCATTGTTGTCCTCTTTTGCGTAATTCTTCTATGTAGGCATCGCTGGGGTATTTTAAATCAATCCCCGCATCTAGGGTGGCATTAAGCATATCCACCAATACTTTTAAGGTAAACCCCCAGATCTTATAACCCTTATACGTTAGATAGGGGAAGCTGAGTGAACCCACGGGGCTTTTCATTTCAAAATACTGATACTGATCTGTATCCATGAAAGTACTGAGCGGCGCATCAAATATGGAAGCTATTTCAGAGACCTCCGCTTTTAACTCGAGAGGACTGTGGGCGATGCCAACAAAAGGCGTAACCAGAAGGCTACGACGCTTAGGGGACGCCACTGGCAACATCGCGATAGGCTCCACAAGATGGGGAGCCACACCAATCTCTTCATGGGTTTCTCGCAGTGCTGTGTGCAATAAGTTTTCGTCAGTCTTGTCCCACATGCCACCAGGAAAGGCGACTTCGCCCGCATGGTTATTAAGGTGCATGGCACGCTGGGTGAGCACTACCTGCGGATCAGCTGGGTCACCATGAAGTAACAGGAGTACCGCAGCGGTATCACCAAACACTTGAGGGCCAGACTGAGACCGATCAAGAGGAAAGTTTTTTAACTGATTTTTAATGGTTTCTAGCATTTGTGCATTATACTCAGCTCTCATCACATTCTGAGCTTTTCATGAAATTTTGTTCAAGTTGCGGCAATTCTGTCAGCCTAAAAATACCCGAAGATGATAATCGTGAACGCCATGTGTGCGACCACTGTGAAATCATCCACTATCAAAACCCAAAAGTTATCGCGGGTATTTTGCCTGTTTATGGTGACAAGATACTGTTATGCAAACGGGCTATCGAACCGCGCCATGGGTTCTGGACCTTACCGGCGGGCTTTTTAGAAAACGGTGAATCCTCATTGCAGGGCGGCTTGCGAGAATGTATGGAAGAAGCCAATGCCACCGTGGTGAATCCAGCGCTGTATGCCCTTTTTGATATTCCACAGATTAATCAGGTCTATGTTTTTTATCGTGCCCATTTAGAAGAGCCCGTATTTGGACCCAGCTCAGAGTCCTCTGAGGTTGCCCTGTTTGATGAAGCCGACATCCCCTGGTCTGAACTCGCGTTCCCAGTGGTCGAACTGGCGCTGGATTATTTTCTTGAAGATCGTAAGACGGGTGATTTTGCGGTTAAACACGATGAGATAAAACGACCCTGGAAAAGCCGCCGCGTTATCTCTTAGTGGTTTGTAACGATTAGACTATAAAAAATAAACCGAATTAAAAGCGCAGTTGCAGGGCAAAGTAATAACCTTGAAATGTGGCATCTGCCTGCAGGTCGTCGAGATCATCCAGCTCGACCAGCATTGAGCGATAACCCAGAATCAGGCCCGCATCCAAGGCGGGCAACAGATCAAATTCATACATAATCTCTGCCGCCCAATCGATTAATCTAAACTCATCCACATTAATCCAATTAGCCAACATATGGGCTGAAAGGCCAGTCAGCGGCATATCCACACCCACACGCCCATAGAGCAGTGGCCCTACAGCATCCAAATCAATGGCTTCCTGCTGCGTAGCGCCTATCAAGCTAGCTTCGCCACCAAATGATCGTGCGGTAATACCCAGATCCAAGTCAACCACATTGTCGAGAATCTCATAATAAAGAGTAGCATCGGTATGGGTTAGATCTAGAGATACAGCAACCTGCTCACTTGAAACAAAGGGGGTGCCATTCAGGTCGGTGCCCGCGGCAACGAGTGCGTCGCCATTCCATTCCATCTCGCTGTGTTGTAAGCGAATATTAGGTAGAAGAGGAATTGGGTGTTCTATAGAAACAAACACAAACTGATTATTTTCCTCATCCAGATTAAGGGTCGATTCGAGATTAATATCGGTGCGCCCGATATCACCTTCTGGACTGGCTTGCCAGGAACCACCCCCAACTGAAACACCTAAAACGTCAGCTAGAACTGGTATTGGGGTAAGAATTATTGCGGCAACGAACATACTACGAAGGGAAATCATTGGTCTTCCTTGGACAATTGAATTAACGATCATGATAATAATTAATGCCGGATATTAGTGTGATAGACACACGCTGCCAGCCTCGACGAGTTGGCAAAAAAAACCCGCACCTAATAGGCGCGGGCTCTTTTAACTGCAGTGGAGCGCTGACTAATTAAAGCTTGCCGGCGTGCTCTGCTAGGTACTCAGCAACACCAGCGGTGGTGTCTTTCATACCTGCGTCGCCTTTAGTCCAACCAGCTGGGCATACTTCGCCATGCTCTTCGTGGAAGCTAAGGGCATCAACCATACGCAACATCTCATCAACGTTACGGCCAAGTGGCAGGTCGTTAACTACCTGGTGACGAACCATACCGGCTTCATCAACTAGGAATGATGCGCGGAATGCGATACCGGCTTCTGGATGCTCAACATCGTAGGCGTTGCAGATTTCGTGCTTAACATCAGCAACCAATGTGTACTTTACCTGGCCAATGCCGCCATCGTTAATTGCGGTGTTGCGCCATGCGTTGTGAGAGAACTGAGAATCAATTGACACACCAATGACTTCCACGCCGCGGCTTTGGAATTCTGCATAACGGTGATCAAATGCGATCAATTCTGAGGGACAGACAAAGGTGAAATCCAAAGGGTAAAAGAAGATAACTGCTTTTTTGCCTTTGATGCTCTCTGCCAAGTTAAAGTTTTCAATAATTTCGCCGCTTCCAGTTACTGCTGCTGCGGTAAAGTCAGGGGCTGACCGGCCAACTAATACACCCATGAGAATTCTCCTATAATTTGCTTAAAGTGGATTGTGATTGCTTGAGTATAGTCACACAGCCCCCTGCTATCAGCCAATAAAAAGATTTTATGGCCCTGATAGAAGGATAAAAGCAGGCAGTGAACAATAGATTTCTTGATTGCCGGTACATAGCTGAAAAGATAGCTAAAACGATAGCAACATACCGGCGGGCAATTAGGCGTCGCTATCTGCTTCGGAAGCTGCCTGATCACCGAGTGCTTCATCGATCATTGGCTTTAACTCGCCCTTCTCATGCATCTCAGTAATGATGTCGCAGCCGCCAACAAGCTCGCCGCCAACCCACAGCTGTGGGAAGGTAGGCCAGTTGCCATAAGCTGGCAAATTGGCACGAATCTCTGGATTAGACAGAATATCTACATAAGCAAAACGCTGACCACAACCCATAAGCGCCTGTACCGTGCGCGAGGAGAAACCACATTGCGGCTGGTTAGGAGAGCCCTTCATATAAAGTAGTACTGAGTTGTTTTCCACTTGATCGCGGATTGTTTCCATGATTTCCATTGTTTCAGACCTCTAAAATCTTGTTGCTGAGTATGACGAGATGTTACCTGTTTACGCCCCGCTCTGACAGAGCTGCGGATTATTTATTTACGAAAACCCATCAAATTGATCCACAAACCCTTTATTCACGTAATGCAAATGAGAACGATTTGCATTTGCGTTTAAAAATTATTATAGTGACGCCCTCAAAGCAACAGCCAAATAGTGACACTTAGTTTTTAGGAGAATAGTTAATGAATAAAAAGCTTCTTGCCCTCGTTGTTGGCATGACTCTATCAACGGCAGCTACGGCAGCAGAAACCCCGAACCTTGAGCAGCTATGGAACATGGTTCAGCAACAGCAGGCTGAAATAGCTGCCCTCAAAGATCAACTCGGCGAAAGTAATGCCCGCCTGCAGGAAACCGAGATCGTAGCCGAAGCCACGGTTACCGCGATAGAGCAGTTTGCTCTCGCTCCTATGGCGTCGAAGAAGACCACCTTTGGTGGCTACGGTGAACTTCATTACAATAATTTGGAAACAGATGACGCATCTGGCACTAAAGACGCTATTGATTTCCATCGCTTCGTAATGTTCACCGGTCACCAGTTTACAGACAGCATCCGCTTCTTCTCTGAATTAGAATTAGAGCACAGTCTTTCTGGAAACGGCCATCCAGGAGAGATGGAGCTTGAACAGGCCTATATAGAATGGGATGCCACTGAAAACCTTACTGCTAAAGCAGGCCTATTTTTGATGCCCATCGGTATCATCAATGAGACTCATGAGCCAAATACGTTTTATGGCACTGAGCGAAACAATGTAGAGAAAAACATTATTCCTGCAACCTGGTGGGAAGCGGGCGCTGCTATAAAGGGTGAAATCACTCAAGGCCTTAGCTATGACCTAGCGGCTCACTCTGGGCTATATATTGCGGAAGGTGACCACAAACCACGAGATGGCCGTCAGAAAGTGGCCAAAGCAAAGGCGGATGACATGGCCTTTACTGGACGCATTAAATACACCGCCATTCCGGGACTGGAACTAGCTGCCTCGTTCCAGCATCAAGCAGATGTGCGCCAGGGTGAAGGGGTAGCCATCGATGGCACACTTTTCGAAACCCACATAGCCTGGCAGCGAGACAGCTTTCAACTGCGAGCTCTCTACGCCCAATGGGATTTTGACGATGCCATTAACACCACCAAAATGGGTGCTGATGAACAGACAGGTATGTATATTGAGCCGTCCTTTAAGCTAAATGATAAGTTGGGACTGTTTGCACGCTACAGCTCTTGGGATAACACTGCCGGTAGCAGCACAGACTCTGAAATTACCCAGATTGATTTAGGTGTTAACTACTGGTTGCACCCCAATGTTGTGTTTAAGTTTGACTACCAAAATCAGGATGCACCTGGTGAGTCAGGCTACGATGGTATCAATATGGGTGTAGGCTACTCTTTTTAAACGAAGGGTGCGTATAACCAAACAAATTTGTTAACTTTACGAGTAGGAATGTTAAAACCAACGTTAAAAGCCCTGCTATTAATAGGCACTGTACTACTAACCTCTTTGTCCTCACCCCTAGTGAGTGCCAAAGGGGTTTATCAGTCTGGCCCAGATTTTATTGCCGAGGCATTTAACCAGCCCCCTAATAAAGCCACACTCTGGCTAACCAATGATATTCGTGAGCAGGCCGCCGAAATTCTTGGCCATCCCTTAGCCGGGTTGCGCGTGCGTTACCATCAACTCGACAATAAAACTGCCTGGATTCTCGAAGAGATTGGCAAAGAGATGCCCATTACCATTGGCGTAGTAGTGGCTGAGGGTAAAATTGAACAGGTTAAAATTCTTGCCTACCGCGAAAGTCGTGGTGGCGAAGTACGCTACCCTGCCTACACCCGACAGTATCTCGGCGCGTCCCTCACCCATAATAATAACCTCGATCAATCTATCGACGGAATTACCGGCGCCACGCTGTCGGTATGGGCGGTAAATAAGGTAGCCGCTCTAGCTTTGTATTATCATGGACAGGTAATCAACAGTAGAGACCCGTCTTGAAACTCAAAAAATCCATTGGTTTAAATATTCGCTGGCATCGCCGAATTGGCCTGTCACTATTTTTTATGATCATTTTTTTAGCGCTCAGCGGTTTTGCGTTAAATCATTCCCTCGGTTTAAAACTCAGCAATACCAAACTGTCCAGTGACTGGCTACTGTCTTGGTATGGCTTAGAGCAAGCGGCCAGCGATGGCTTCGAGTTGAATTCAGGTGATTGGTTGTATCAGGCTGGAGACAACCAACTCTTATTAAACCAGCAAAAAGTCGCCCAATGTCAGCCGCCGCTACTCTCTGTGGTTGAAATAGAACAACAACTATTGGCCCTGTGTAACGACGCTCTGGTTATTCTCACGGCCAAGGGCGAGCTGATAGAAAGCTTTACCCAGCTGCAGGGTTTGCCTGCAGATCTCACCGGACTTATCGCCCAGAACAACCAGCTCTATCTGCGCGGTGAATCTGGCGTACAGACATTTGATACCGACAGCCTGGCCCTAGCGCCCAGCAACATTAGCCTGCTACCGGTCAATAGTGCCCCTACAGCCCTTCCAGAGTCTATTAAAGACCATTTAAAAGAACAGGAGATCAGCAGCAGTATCTCAATAGAAACCCTGATTCTGGACCTCCACAGCGGCCGATTCTTTGGCAGTGCCGGTGTGCTATTTATTGATATCGTTGGCCTGTTACTCTGTATTCTTTCTATTACCGGCCTCTGGGCCTGGGTTAATAATCAGCGATATCGCAAAGAATAAGACGAGAACCGGCCTGCAACTTGCGGGCCCACTCAAGTCAGTGGTTGCCAGCTCAAATAAAGCGCGATATTATTTAGTCTTGAACATTCAAAAGGGCAGCATAGCTGCCTTTTTTTATTCTGTTGAAAACCGTTTTTGCTTGAAGCTATAACTTGAAGTGATAAACAGAAGCTTGGCACTAAAACACGGATAGAAAGGAAGCGCGCAGCCTATGTCGACCGACCAGTTAATGAACACCTATGGCACCAGAGCCGCCACCCTCGTTAAAGGCGAAGGCGCTTGGCTATGGGATGCCGACGGCCATAAATACCTAGATGCCTTATCCGGTATTGCCGTATGCGGTCTTGGGCATTCACATCCTGCCGTCGCCAAAGCAGTGGCCGAGCAGGCAACAGTGCTCACCCACTGCTCCAACTTTTTTGCCATTCCCAATCAAGAGGCACTCGCCGATAAACTCTGTGCTGCCTCTGGAATGAGTAATGTATTTTTTGGTAATTCCGGTGCCGAAGCCAATGAAGCAGCTATCAAAATGGCGCGCCTGCATGGCCACAAAAAAGGCATCAAACTGCCTACCGTACTGGTAATGGATAATGCGTTTCACGGTCGCACACTTGCCACATTAAGTGCTTCTGGTGGCCGTCGAGTGCAGGCCGGTTTTGAACCGCTAGTGCGAGGCTTTGCCCGCGCTGCATTTAACGATATGGAGTCCCTAACTACCGTCGCCGACAACAACCCTAGTATCTGTGCGCTCTTCATAGAGCCCATTCAGGGTGAAGGCGGTATTCATATGGCCAGCTCTGAGTATCTGCAGCAGCTGCGTGAGTTTTGTGATCAGCGCGGCTGGTTACTAATGCTCGATGAAGTACAGACCGGCAATGGGCGTACTGGCAAATACTTTTATTTCCAACACAGCGGCATTACACCCGACGTGGTGACCACCTCAAAAGGCCTCGCCAATGGTGTGCCCATTGGCGCCTGCCTGGCCCATGGCGAAGCCGCCCAGCTAATGCAGCCCGGCAACCATGGCTCAACCTTTGGCGGCAACCCGCTAGCCTGTGCCGCGGCGCTGGCCACTATTAATACATTGCAAGATGAACATCTCAGTGAAAGAGCCGCAGTATTGGGCGACAGAATAATGGCAGGCTTTAAGACAGCACTGGCCGGTGTCGAGCATGTAGTCGAGATTCGCGGCAAAGGCTGCATGATTGGTATTGAACTCAACAAACCCTGCAAATCATTATTTCCCGCAGCCATGGCTGCAGGCTTAATTATTAATGTCACGGCTGATACGGTGATCAGGTTATTACCGCCGTTTATTATGACCGACGACGAAGCCGACCAAGTGGTGGCTATTCTTGCACCGCTGATTAAAGACTTTAAACAGGACTAACCGATTATGGCGATTAGACATTTCTTATCATTGCGCGATCTGAGCCCTGGGGAATTAGCCCAGGTAATCGACCTAGCCATAGAAATGAAAGCAGCCAAACGTGAAGGCCGCCAAGAACCCTTTTTTAAAGGCAAAGTACTGGGCATGATTTTTGAAAAGTCATCCACCAGAACTCGAGTATCCTTTGAAGCGGGCATGGCACAGCTAGGGGGTCACGCAATATTCCTGTCGTCCAATGACACGCAGTTAGGCCGTGGCGAACCCGTTGAAGATTCCGCTAGAGTCATCTCACGCATGGTCGACATAGTGATGATCCGTACCCATGGTCAAGAGATTGTCGAACGCTTTGCGGCAAATTCTAAAGTGCCAGTAATCAACGCACTCACCGATGAATACCACCCCTGCCAGCTCTTGGCCGACGTGCAGACATTTGTCGAACATCGTGGCTCAATCAAAGGCAAAACTGTTGCCTGGATTGGTGACGGCAACAACATGTGCAGCTCATGGATCAATGCCGCCATTCAGTTTGATTTCAAATTACAGATAGCTACGCCGGCTGGCTACGAACCCAATGCCACCTTAGTCGCAGAAGCGGGTGATCGTGTAAGCACCTCCAACGATCCCGTCAAAGCCGCAACAGGCGCAGACCTAGTCACCACAGATGTGTTTGCCTCAATGGGGCAGGAAGCAGAGCAAGAGGAGCGCCTAAAGCACTTTGCCGGCTTCCAAGTGAACCATACACTCATGGCCCATGCCGCAGATAACGCCTTGTTTATGCATTGTCTGCCCGCCCATAGAGATGAAGAAGTCTCTGGCGAGTTAATGGAAGATGAGAATATTTCGGTGGTTTGGGACGAAGCAGAGAATCGCTTGCATGCGCAGAAAGCGCTGATGGTATTTTTACTGGAAGCCAGCAACTAGCAGTAACCCTATCGCTTAGGCAGCATTGATATTGAAGTCATTATGAAGCTTGCGCCAATGGCTTCTCAGGGCATCTTTATGGGCTTCATCCATAGGCAGTGTGTTTAGCGCTTCAGGCCAATACTCTCTTGCCTTGCTTAACGTGTCATCCAAATGTGGCTTTATTGCCCGCCAGGGGATCCCCGACCGCTCTGCCCAGGATTCAAAGTTCCGCATTGAGAGTTCATACCATGCTTTTGTCCCACCTAAGTTCAACGCATACTTAGTTTCGTTTTCGATATAAACCTTGGTGGTGACAATATCGTACGCAGGAGAAAGTCGAGGCGTAAATCGGTCAGGGTAAATGAGGCTCCAGTTCTTAAGGTGTGCGTCTCCATTCGCCAAGAGAATATTTACTAGTAGTCGCCTAGCGAACTGTTGAGCATCCGCCAAGCCATCTCCAGAAAAATCATAAATAACCTTACCTATGTTTTCATAATTTGCAGCTGTATATTTTTCGTGCGGGTATTTCACCAGAATCTGCGCGAAGTCTTCCATATGAATGCGCTGTTCACCGTTGCGATCAAACCGTTTGATCGCGAACGCTTTTTTCTCGTTAGGTAGGTTAATCGACGGTAAATCATCAAGCTGTGCCATCTCAACGAGTTTAATCTCAGGGATCTCAACACCAGCAAGCTCTGCTAGCGACATGGCAGTGTATTCATTAAGTGGTACAAATTTATGTTTGGTTGATGGAGTCTTGATAATCCAGTCTCCCAGCTCATCGCCCTTTGATAAATTATAGCGACCGTCTTTTTCCTTCATGGAAAACTTCATCTGGACGCCAGCCAGAGAAAACTTGTTTTCCTGATTCACCTTATCGAACTTAACCGCCTTGGTATTTGCCTTCCCCTGAATACTCAACAGGTAATCAGGGACATCTTCAGGATCCATTGAGGCGGCCTTGATTGCGCCAGGTAAATCGTCACCGAGGTAGGAGAGAATGTGAAATTCATTATCAACATGCACCTTTAGACCCTGTGCAAATAACTCACGTAAAGAGCCTTCTGGCAGTAAGTTTGAAAGTACGGGATGCAACCTTTGATTCCTAGACCAGGGTTCAGCCATTAGCTTGGTCACATTGGGAAAGTTGGGGTGTGTAATTAAACTAAATGTCGGGCGATCAGGATTACTTTTAAATTCCTCTGCAATACTCAATACATTGCGGCCATCCCTGAAACCTATTAGATGGCCCACGAGTGCGCCGTGTATTGTCAGCCTTAATACATTCACTTCATTAGCGTTGTCTGTACTCATTTTCCATCTCCTAGCAATCCTTGCCATGGGTCATCCGCTAACGATTTCTTATGGCCCTTGACCTTGAACCCTGACTCAGCAGACTTAGCGGTATCGTCCGCAAGCAGTGCACGCACGGCATTTAATTTTTCTTGTGGTACAAAGAGTAGTTCGCTTTTAAGCCCCTTCGCGATTAACTCAAGGGTATCAAGCCGTGGATTGCCTTTAGATTCCAAGCGCTGATATTGCTGACGCGATATTCCAACACGCAGCATCATGTCGTGCTGCTTGAGGGCCAGCGCTAAACGGCGCTTTTTAATCTGTTCGAGTACTGATTGCATAATGAAACATATCCATTGCTATTTTTCAATAAGAAGCATTTTAGTTGCTATTATTAAATTTAGCAATATATTTGATTCTTTATGGGTCGTTGTGGCTAAGTCTGGGAAACAGCGTCTTATATGTCTCTATTGTGGGGGCTAGCAGGATATTTCAGTGGTATAGGATGAAGCAGGGACTGGCTTACAGTATTGATGCTGTTATTGATGGAAGCCGCAGTTAGCTGGTTTCAAACTGCAACCCAGCCGCTCTCGTTCTTTAGCACTTCTAACTTCACCGGTTAATTCGAGTCTGACCCTAATTATTCAGAAAAGCGTTTAATAACCATACAGGCCTGGCTATCGTTGCCCCAATTACAAGTGCCATTCCCAATATCAGCATGGAGGTCGTTCCGTCCAACGGCCAAACAACCGAAGGTGCTGTGCCTGTGTATCAATTGAAATCTCTGGATTTTAAACAATGGCAGGTGGCGTTTATTGAAAGGGCTTCAGCTTAAACGATTAGCCAGGTGACTACGCTGGCTAAGGTTATTATTCAGTAACAATATAGTTTGTATCTACACATGCTATGGCCATAGATAAAGACTAACAGGTCAATGTGATCTCTAGTTATTTCAATGCCTCACCAAAATAAACTAGGGGAGTAACGGACAATTACTTAGTAACGTAAACCACATCATCAATTTCATATTCCACATCGCCACTCGGCGCTTTAACGACTACCACATCACCAATCTCTTTGCTAATCATGGCGCGGGCTATGGGTGACTGGTAGGAGATCTTGCCCTCTGGAACACTAGCTTCGTCGTCACCCACTATGCGGTAAGTGACCTTGGCGTCGGTGTCCATGTTAATCATGGTGACGGTGGAGCCAAAGATGACGCGGTCGCCCTGGGGGATTTTGGAGATATCGACGACTTGGGAATGGGACAGTTTGCTTTCGATGGCTTGGATGCGGCCTTCGGCAAAGCTTTGCTGTTCGCGGGCAGCATGGTATTCGGCGTTTTCTTTTAGGTCACCGTGCTCGCGGGCGGTGGCAATGGATTCGATAATACCGGGACGCACGACTTTAATTAGATGATCTAATTCTGTGCGTAGGGCGGCTTCGCCCTCTACTGTCATTACGTCTTTTTGCATTAGATTATTCCCTTATGCAGCGACTGTAGGCTGCGCACTTTTATTCCACCGTCTACCGATCGGCTAAAGCCTAGGGCTTCGCAGACTGCACTGCCACCGGCCATGGTGGTGGTGTAATACACGCGATGCTGTTCGGCACTGGAGCGAATCGTCGAGGAGTCTGAGATTGCCTGACGCCCTTCGGTGGTGTTGACGATGAGGTCGATCTTATCACTCTTGATCATATCAACGATATGGGGTCGACCCTCTTGCACCTTATTGACCAGCTGCACCGGGCAACCAGACTCTTCGATCATGGCGGCTGAGCCTTTGGTGGCGACTATCTTGAAGCCTAGGTCGTGAAACTTTTTCGCCAGAGCTGGTAGCTGTGATTTGTCGCGCTCGCGGACACTAATAAACACCGTGCCCTTAGCCGGAATTTCGTCGCTGGCACCCAATTCTGCTTTGCCATAGGCTTCGGCAAAGGTTTCACCTACGCCCATCACTTCACCGGTAGATTTCATCTCTGGCCCAAGAATGGGATCGAGTCCGGGGAATTTATTGAACGGGAATACGGCTTCTTTGACGCTGAAGTACGGCGGAATAATTTCTTTGGTGAAGTCCTGTGACTTAAGAGTCTGACCTACCATGCAACGAGCCGCTACTTTGGCGAGCGAAGCACCAATGCACTTTGATACAAAGGGCACGGTTCTGGAGGCACGGGGATTTACTTCGATCACGTAGATCTTGCCGTCTTGCAGTGCTAGCTGCACGTTCATGAGTCCGCGCACGCCTAACTCTACTGCCATCTTGCGGCAGACTTCGCGCATGTCATCTTGAATATCTTCGCTGAGGCTGTAGGGCGGCAATGAACAGGCCGAGTCACCGGAGTGAATACCTGCCTGCTCGATATGCTGCATGATGGCGCCGATTACGACTTGCTCGCCATCACTCACTGCGTCTACGTCCATCTCGATGGCGTTGGGCAGGAAGAAGTCGAGCAGCACTGGGCTGTCGTCTGAGACCTTTACGGCGGTCTTCATGTAGTGGCGCAGTTCATCTTCTTTGTAGACGATTTCCATGGCCCGGCCACCCAACACATAGGAGGGGCGAACAACTAGGGGGTAGCCAATTTCCTTGGCCAGCTCTACGGCTTGGTCTGCGCTGCGGGCTGTGGCGTTGCGTGGCTGCAGTAGGTCAAGCTTTTCGATCATCTGCTGGAAGCGTTCGCGGTCTTCGGCGCGATCGATGGCGTCTGGGGTGGTGCCTACAATGGGCACACCGGCTGCTTCTAGGGCTCGGGCTAGTTTGAGTGGCGTCTGGCCACCGAACTGCACGATCACGCCTTTCGGCTTTTCTACGCGCACAATTTCTAGCACATCTTCTAATGTTACTGGCTCAAAGAACAACCGGTCTGAGGTGTCGTAATCGGTGGAGACGGTCTCTGGGTTACAGTTGACCATGATGGTTTCATAACCATCTTCGCGCATAGCGAGTGCTGCGTGTACACAGCAGTAATCAAACTCAATGCCTTGGCCAATTCTGTTGGGGCCGCCACCTAGGATCATTATCTTGTCTTTGTTGCTGGGGCGCGCTTCGCACTCTTCTTCATAGGTGGAGTACATGTATGCGGTGTCTGTGGCGAACTCGGCGGCACAGGTATCGACGCGCTTGTACACGGGGTGAAGATCGAAGCCGTAGCGCACTTCGCGCATTGCGGTTTCGCTGCAACCTAGGATGTCGGCTAAACGACGGTCGGCAAAACCTTTGCGCTTGAGGCGGTAGAGGGATTGCTTGGTAAGGTCTGAAAGTTCGGTGCCCTGCAGGCGCATCTCGTCTTTAATAATATCTTCGATCTGTACCAAAAACCAGCGATCAACTTTGGTGACTTCAAAGATTTCGTCGACGCTCATGCCCTGACGGAAACCGTCGGCGAGATACCAGATACGATCTGGGCCGGCGACTGCCAACTGATGTCTTAATACGGCAGCGGCATTTTCATCTTCAACATCGAGGATAGGATCAAAACCAGAAACACCGACTTCTAAGCCGCGCAGTGCTTTTTGCATGGACTCTTGGAAGGTACGGCCAATGGCCATGACTTCACCCACAGATTTCATCTGGGTGGTGAGGCTCTGATCTGCCTGGTCGAATTTCTCAAAGGCAAAGCGTGGAATTTTAGTCACAACGTAATCGATGCTAGGCTCAAATGAAGCTGGGGTTGCGCCGCCAGTAATTTCATTTTGCAATTCGTCGAGGGTATAACCGACTGCCAGCTTTGCTGCGATGCGGGCAATGGGGAAGCCGGTAGCTTTGGAGGCCAGTGCCGATGAGCGCGATACTCTGGGGTTCATCTCGATGACAATTAAGCGACCATCATCTGGGTTAACCGCAAACTGTACGTTGGAGCCGCCGGTTTCTACGCCGATCTCTCGCAATACCTTGATCGAGGCATTACGCATGATTTGGTATTCTTTGTCGGTGAGGGTCTGCGCTGGGGCTACGGTGATAGAGTCACCGGTGTGAATGCCCATGGGGTCGAGGTTTTCGATGGCGCAGACGATGATGCAGTTGTCTTTGCGGTCACGAACCACTTCCATTTCAAACTCTTTCCAACCGATTAGGGACTCGTCAATCAGCAACTCATTGGTTGGTGAAAGATCGAGGCCACGACGGCAGATGGTTTCAAATTCTTCGCGGTTGTAGGCAATACCACCGCCGGAGCCACCCATGGTAAATGAGGGGCGAATAACGCAGGGGAAACCAAAGCGGTCTGAGACCTGAATGGCTTCTTCTAAGCTGTGGGCGATGCCAGAGTTGGGCGTATCTAGGTCAATGGCTTTCATGGCCCTGTCAAAGCGCTCGCGATCTTCGGCTTTATCAATGGCATCGGCATTGGCGCCAATCATCTCTACGCCGAACTCTTCGAGTACGCCGTGCTTAGCGAGGTCTAGGGCACAGTTCAGTGCGGTCTGACCACCCATGGTGGGCAGCAAGGCGTCTGGGCGTTCCTGTTCAATAATGCGGGCTACAGTGCGCCATTCAACGGGCTCAACATAGGTGGCGTCAGCCATGGCCGGATCGGTCATGATTGTTGCCGGGTTGGAGTTAACCAGAATTACTCTAAAGCCTTCTTCGCGAAGCGCTTTACAGGCCTGGGCTCCGGAGTAGTCAAACTCACAGGCCTGACCAATAATAATTGGGCCAGCGCCTAATATGAGGATGCTTTTTATGTCAGTTCTTTTTGGCATGTCGTCTCCGCAAGCGCCTAGCGTTTGGCTTCCATTAATTCGATAAAGTGGTCAAACAGCACTGCTGCTTCATGGGGGCCCGGGCTCGCTTCTGGGTGACCCTGAAAACTAAAGGCTGGTTTGTCTGTGCGATGAATACCCTGCAGCGACCCATCAAATAATGAGCGGTGCGTGGCAATCAGATTAGCGGGCAGACTGGCTTCGTCAACAGCGAAACCGTGGTTTTGACTGGTGATCATGACCACGTTTTTGTCGAGATCTTCGACCGGATGGTTGGCGCCATGGTGGCCAAACTTCATCTTTGCAGTTTTAGCACCTGAGGCCAGGGCGAGTAGCTGATGACCCAAGCAGATACCAAATACTGGGATCTCGGTTTCGAGGATTTCGGTGATGGCGTTAATCGCATAGTCGCAAGGCTCTGGATCGCCAGGACCGTTGGACAGGAATATGCCATCGGGATTCATTGCCAGTACATCCGCTGCGGGTGTCTGTGCAGGTACAACGATGAGTTCGCAGCCGCGATCGACAAGCATACGCAGTATGTTGCGTTTGACGCCGTAGTCGTAGGCCACTACTTTAAATTTGGTGGTGCTTGGCTCTTGGGTTTTATGCCCAACGCCCAGTTCCCAGCTGTGCTCTGACCACTGGTAAGTGCTGGTAGTCGTGACTTCTTTGGCCAGGTCCATGCCTTTAAGCCCAGCAAATTCTCTGGCGGCAGCCAGTGCTTGCTCGTCGCTGACGTCGCCGGCCATGATGCAGCCGCTCTGTGCGCCACTTTCACGCAGTATGCGCGTTAGCTTGCGAGTGTCGATATCGGCGATACCAAGAATACCTTTTTCTTTTAGGTAGTCATCGAGGTTTTGTTCGCTTCGGAAGTTTGAGGCTAAGAGTGGTAAGTCTCGAATAACCAGTCCTGCTGCCCAGATCTGATCAGATTCTTCATCTTCCTTGTTCACACCGGTATTGCCGATATGGGGATAGGTAAGAGTGACGATCTGACGGGCATATGAGGGATCAGTAAGAATTTCCTGATACCCTGAAAGGGCTGTATTAAAAACTATTTCACCAACAGAGGATCCATCTGCACCAATGGCAGTTCCTCTGAAAATTGTTCCGTCTGCTAGCGCAAGTACGGCTTCCCGGTAAGTCTGGGAATTCACACAACCTCCTAAATAGTTTAAATGTCGCTCGAATGTGAGTGGCATTTAGAAATCTGATAATCCGAATATGCAGCAGTCAGTTTTTTATATTTGCAAAAAAGCGAGATGAAACTGGTCGTCTCATCTCGCTTATATAGAATTTTCTGCTGTAGCCTAACCTCTCGGAACGAGACCGCATATTGGCTGCGGTGTTAGGAGAGCATTGTATGGAAGAAGCCTTATTTTGTCTATCTATCCTTCTACTATTTTTGTGCTTTTACTTGAGCCCGAGCACATCTTGCATGTCGAACAGACCAGACTCTTTGCCTGCCAGCCACTTGGCCGCACGCACTGCCCCGCGAGCAAAGGCCATTCGGCTAGAGGCTCTGTGGGTAATCTCTACCCGTTCCCCTTCAGAGGCAAATAGTACCGTGTGATCGCCAACAATATCCCCGGCGCGCACGGTGGCAAAACCAATAGTCTGACGATCTCGAGCGCCGGTTTGACCCTCGCGACCATAGACAGCCACTTCTTTTAAATCACGACCTAAGGCGCCAGCAACAGACTCGCCTAAAGACAGCGCGGTTCCAGAGGGTGCATCAATTTTATGGCGGTGATGGGCTTCGGTGATTTCGATATCCACATCGTCACCCAGCACCGCGGCTGCCATTTCGGCGAGCTTGAACACTAGGTTGACGCCGGTGGCGTAGTTGGAGGCCATACACAGGGCATTGTTCTGACTGGCTGCCTTAACGTGCTGTAACTGCTCGTCGTTGAGGCCCGTAGTGCCTATCACCATTTTCTTGCCCTGCTCAGCGCAGAACTTGGCATTGGCTGCGGTAACCGCGGGAATACTAAAGTCGATCAGTACATCAAAAGCAGCTGCGGCTTCGAGCGAGCCAACCACCGCAATGTTGTTGCGGCCAATACCGGCTAGTTCGCCAGCATCTACGCCGATTAATGAGCTGTCGGGGCGCTCGAGGGCGGCTGTGAGCTGCACGCCTTCGATCACTGAAATTGCTTCTATCAGGGCTTTTCCCATGCGGCCGCCAGCGCCGATTATTGCGATATTACTCATGGTCATGCTCCTTTGTTGATAACAATTTGAAGGCGTTACTCTACTATCAACCGGTTAAATTATCGAAGAATTTCTTTACCCCGTCGAACCAGCTGTTGGTGCGCGGAGAATGCTTGCTGTTGCCCGCTAAGCTCTTATCAAAGTCCTGAAGGAATGCTTTTTGCTCGGCACTCAAATTAACCGGCGTCTCAAGAATAACCCGGCAGAGCAGATCACCGACAGGACCACCGCGAACAGGATCAACCCCTTTGCCGCGCAGTCGGAATAGCTTACCGCTCTGGGTCTCGGCGGGAATTTTTAGCTTTACCTTGCCCGATAAGGTGGGTACTTCTAGCTCGCCACCCAATGCTGCCTGGGCGAAGCTAATAGGCACTTCGCAATGCAGGTTAGCGCCGTCGCGATCAAAAATCGCATGGTCGCGCACATGCATCTGCACATAGAGATCGCCGGTTGGGCCACCCTGCGGGCCTGCTTCGCCTTTGCCTGCCAGACGGATACGGTCACCAGTATCCACCCCCGCTGGAATTTTAACGGATAATGTTTTGCGCTCTTCTTTGACGCCCTGACCATGGCATTCGCCACAGGGATCAGAGATCATCTGTCCGCGACCACGGCATTTCGGACAGGCTTGCTGTACCGAGAAGAAACCCTGAGACATACGTACCTGGCCAGCACCGCCACAGGTATCACAGGTAACAGGCGATGAGCCTTTGCGCGCGCCGGAACCATCACAGGGTTCACAGGCACTTAAAGTAGGCACATCGATTTGAACAGTTTTGCCTTTTACGGCATCTTCTAGATCGAGCTGTAGGTCATAGCGCAGGTCTGAACCGCGGGCTGGGCCACTGCGACCCCCGCGTCCACCACCGCCGCCGAAAATATCACCGAAGACGTCGCCAAATACATCACCAAAGCCTGCACCGCCTCCACCACCGCCGGAATTACCGTCGACACCCGCATGGCCAAAGCGGTCATAGGCTGACTTTTTCTCTTCGTCACCGAGAATTTCGTAAGCTTCTTGAGCTTCTTTGAATTTCTCGTCGGAGTTTTTATCGTCGGAGTTGCGGTCTGGGTGAAACTTCATCGCTATGCGACGAAATGCCTTTTTGATTTCAGCGTCTGTGGCGCCTTTTTCAACACCCAGTACTTCGTAATAATCGCGTTTGGCCATAACTTGATTCTTTGTTCCTAACTATCGCTAATGTGATTAGGCGCGGAACAGAGCCCGCGCCTAATTGAAGATAAGAAAACCTTAAAGACTTACTTGCTGTCTTCTTTTTCTGGCTTCGCTTCTTCTGCTTTCTCTTCTTTTACTTCTTCAAACTCGGCATCCATCGCGTCGTCGCCAGCAGCCTGTTCGCCGCCTTCAGCTTGGCCTGCTTCGGCCTGCTCTGCGTACATTTTCTGCGCGAGACCGGACGAGGCTTCAGAAAGAGCGGCAGCCGCGGTGTCGATTGCTTCTTTATCGTCGCTCTGAACCGCTTCTTCAACCTGCTTGATAGCAGCTTCAATGGCAGCTTTCTCTTCGTCAGTTGCCTTGTCGCCAGCTTCTTCAACTGTCTTTTTAGCCGCGTGAGCTAGGCCGTCGGCTGTGTTGCGCGCCTGTACCAGCTCTGCAAACTTCTCATCTTCTGCCGCGTTGGCTTCAGCATCTTTAACCATGGCATCGATTTCGTCATCAGAAAGACCTGAAGAGGCTTTAATAATGATCGACTGCTCTTTGCCCGTTGCCTTGTCTTTGGCGCCTACGTGCAAAATACCGTTGGCATCAATATCAAAGGTAACTTCGATCTGTGGCATGCCACGAGGAGATGGCGGAATATCGGCCAGATCAAAACGACCCAGTGATTTATTACCTGTCGCCTGCTTGCGCTCGCCCTGTACCACGTGAATGGTTACTGCAGTTTGATTGTCGTCAGCGGTAGAGAAAATCTGCGATTTCTTAGTAGGAATCGTGGTGTTCTTCTCGATCACTGGGGTAGCTACGCCACCCATAGTTTCGATACCCAGGCTTAGAGGTGTTACGTCTAGAAGCAGTACATCTGTTACATCACCAGACAGTACAGCGCCCTGGAGTGCAGCACCAACGGCAACCGCTTCGTCTGGGTTAACATCCTTACGTGGCTCTTTGCCGAAGAATGCGGTTACTTTTTCCTGTACCAGTGGCATACGTGTCTGGCCACCGACCAAGATAATCTCGTCGATCTCGGAAGTAGACTTGCCTGCGTCTTTTAGGGCAACTTTAAGCGGCGCTAATGAACGCTCAACCAGCTCTTCAACCAGTGACTCTAGCTTGGCGCGAGTAAGCTTAACCACCAGGTGCTTCGGACCAGTGGCATCTGCTGTGATGTAAGGCAGGTTAACTTCGGTCTGTGAGCTTGAAGACAGTTCGATCTTGGCTTTCTCTGCGGCTTCTTTAAGACGCTGCATGGCCAGTGGATCACCGTGGATATCGATACCGCTGTCGGTTTTGAATTCAGCGGATAAATATTCGATTAAACGCATATCGAAGTCTTCACCACCGAGGAATGTGTCTCCGTTAGTGGCCAGCACTTCAAATTGCTTCTCGCCATCGACGTCTGCGATCTCAATAATCGAGATATCGAAGGTACCACCACCCAGATCGTAAACAGCAACAACGCTGTCTCCTGGGGTTTTATCGATACCGTAGGCCAATGCTGCTGCCGTTGGCTCGTTAATGATGCGCTTAACATCGAGACCGGCAATACGACCAGCATCCTTAGTTGCCTGACGCTGTGAATCGTTGAAGTAGGCAGGAACAGTAATAACAGCTTCAGAAATAGTTTCGCCAAGGTAGTCTTCGGCGGTCTTTTTCATTTTCTTGAGTACTTCAGCAGAAACCTGCGGCGCTGCTTTGCTGTCGCCTTTGATCTCTACCCATGCATCACCGTTGTCGGCCTTAACAATTTTGTAGGGCACCATTTTGATGTCTTTTTGCACAACATCGTCTTCAAAACGACGACCGATCAAACGCTTAACCGCGTAAACCGTGTTGTGTGGATTAGTGACTGCCTGACGCTTGGCTGATTGGCCAACTAAAATTTCGCCTTCTTCGGTATAAGCCACAACAGAAGGGGTAGTGCGTGCGCCTTCTGCGTTTTCAATTACTTTGGGCTTATCGCCTTCGAGTACGGCAACACATGAGTTGGTCGTTCCCAAATCAATTCCGATAATTTTTCCCATTAGATATTTCTCCGTTACTTGTCTTAAGTGCCTGTTTCCAGGGTTGTCTGTTTATTGTCTTGCTTGTTCTTTATATGGATGCTGTTTCCATAATTTCAAGGTTGCGGCGATTAATAAGCCACTTTTTATTACGCTGGCTTTGATACAACGACCATTGCGGGCCTAAGCAGCCGACCATTTAAGGTATAACCCTTTTGAAATACGTCCATTACCGTGTTTGGCTCGAGATCTGGGTTTGGCACCATGCTAACGGCCTGATGAAACTCTGCATCGAAGGGCTGTCCAGCCGGATCAACGGCTTCCACCTTAAAACGCACCAGAACATCAACAAATGTTTTGAGGGTAAGCTCTATACCTTCGGCAACGGATTTTTGCGCCGGATCTTCAACATCAATGGTAGCCAGTGCTCGTTCAAGGTTATCCACCACAGGCAAAAGCTCGGGGGCAAATTTGTCGAGGGCATATTTATGGGCATTCTCGACATCGCGCTCGGCACGGCGACGAAGATTCTGCATTTCTGCCTGCACACGTAACACCTGATCATTAGCGCCGGCCACCTGCTGTTGCAGCTGCTCGGTTTCTGACTGCTCAGGCTCTTTGTCCAACGCGTCGAGTAACTCGGCCTCTATATCGGCGTTTACTTCTTCGAGCGTCGCTTTCTGCTCAGTTTCAGGAAGAACCTGATCATCGTTTACGGCTGTTTTGTCGTCTTTGTTGGTTTCTTCGGACACGCCAACTCCTTGCTTGTTTATATGTGTGATTGATCCAATGGATCCCTAGAATTTCGCTAAGTCTAGATATGGGGGCAAACTATTAAGTTTCAAGCGATTGCTTAACGGCAATCTGTTCTGTATAAACATAAATCAAAGTCTATTGGTTTAAATCCGTGCTGCTATCGATCAATATTAACAATTACACCCTGGTGGAAACCCTGGAGATTGAATTTTCCAGCGGCACTACTGCCATAACAGGGGAAACCGGCGCCGGTAAATCACTGGTTCTGGATGCATTGGGCATGGCTCTGGGTGACCGGGCCGATACAGGAACTATTCGTCACGGTAAAGACCGTGCAGAAATTACCGCGACCTTTGATATTAAAGGCCTTGAAGAAGCCAACGAATGGCTTGAGAGCAACGATTACAGTGCCGACGATCAATGCATACTGCGCCGCCTTTATACGATAGAAGGCCGCTCGCGAGGCTATATTAACGGCCAAAGCTGCACCATGCAGCAGCTCCAACAGCTCGGCGAAATGCTCACCGATATTCACAGTCAACACGAACACCAGTCTCTATTGCGCCGCGAGACTCATCGCAAATTATTAGACGACTATGCCGACACCACTGATCTAGCCGTAGAAGTAAGCACTTGCTACCGACAGTGGCACAGTGCCCACAAAAAGCTCAGCAGCCTTATGGAACGGTCGGATGAGCTTATTGCCCGCAAAGACTTATTGAGCTTTCAGGTGAATGAACTACAGCAGCTCGACCTCGCCCCTACCTCCCTCGCCAAGCTTGAGCTAGAACAGCAAACCCTGGCGAATGCCGACCAGATTCTTGTGGAGAGCCAAAGTGTTCTGGCGATCTGTGATCAAACTGAAGGCTTTAATGTGCGTGACGGCCTAAACCGCGCCCTGTCGACACTGGCCGGCTTAAAGCATAAGCCAGAGGCTCTAAGCAACGCTGAGGAACTACTGCAAAGTGGCCTTATTCAGATTGAAGAAGCCACCAGTGAAATTGAAAGCTATGTGGATCGCTTCGAAGCGGACCCACAGCGTTTGCAGCTAGTTGAAGAGCAGCTGGCGGTTATTTTCCAGCTGGCCCGTAAACACCGGGTAAACGCTGAGCAGCTCGCGGAAACATTAACGCTCCTCGAGCAGGAACTGCAAAGTCTGCAAGATGGTGGCGAGAGCATTGATGCCCTGCAACAGCAACTCGATGCGTTGGCCACTGCCTATGAAGCCTCAGCGAAGAAGCTTAGCGCTATTCGTGAAAAGGCCTCGAAGACCATGGCCTCAGAAATTAATCAGCAGCTCCAGAAACTCAGCATGGAAGGCGCCGAGTTATTGGTTCAGCTTACCGCCCTTAATGAAGGTGAATACCGCGCCAGTGGTTTTGAAGAGGTGGAGTTTGTTATTGCCACCAACCCAGGGCAGCCCCATAAGCCTCTGGCAAAAATTGCCTCTGGTGGCGAGCTTTCTCGTGTAAGCCTTGCCATTCAAGTAGTGGCTGCAGCCCATTCTAAAATCCCGACATTGGTCTTTGATGAGGTCGATGTGGGTATCGGTGGCAGTACGGCGGATATTGTTGGCCAGCTGCTCAAAACCCTGGGTGATCGCGGCCAGGTTATCAGCGTGACGCACCAGCCTCAGGTGGCTGCCCATGCGCACCATCATTATCGAGCCAGTAAGGTTGTAGATACCCAGAGTGCCGCGTCGCTTATGACGCCACTTAGCAGGCAAGAACGTATTGAGGAGCTGGCGCGCATGTTGGGTGGGGCGACTGTTACTGAGCAGACGCTTTCTCATGCCACCGAGTTACTTAGCTTAGCTGTCGCTGAGTAAAAATCCTAAGCCATAAGCTTTAGGCCGAACCAAACATTTAATCCAACGCTATCAAGCAAGAGAAAATAATCCCATGATCAAAATCTGCCTACTATTACTGACACTAAGTTCATTTGGCGTCATAGCAGCTGAAACTACTTCTGCCAACGTCTATATTATTAGCCCCCTCAACGGTGCGGAACTGAGTAGTCCAGTCACAGTACGTTTCGGTTTGTCAGGTATGGGCGTTGCACCTGCCGGTGTCGATAAACCCAATACTGGGCACCATCATTTGTTGATTGATGTCGATACCCTGCCTGATTTGACAATGCCTGTGCCAGCCAGCGCCAATCATGTTCATTTTGGTGGCGGTCAAACTGAGGTGATGTTGAATCTAGAGCCAGGCGAGCACAGCCTACAATTATTGATGGGTGACAAATATCACATTCCCCATAAACCAGTGGTTCTGTCAGAAAAAATTATTATTCAGGTGAAATAGTTGCTTAGTCTGAGGGGGCTTTCGCTGACGCTACCCCTCCCCATAATCATCTAGATATATTAGTGCTAACCTAAGAAACTTGGACAGAGGAGCACTGATACAATTCCAGCAGCGGTTTTTTTCGATTGGAACACATTCCGCGAACAGCCAAATGGCTTAAGCACCGCTCAACATCTCTCTACGAAAGTAATTCGGAACGGTCTCAACCTGATTTATCCATAATCTCATGGCTTTTTAATACTGCCCCCCCTCTTTTCTTCTCGCCGCCGCCACAAACGCTTCGCTTCCTTTTGCATATCTATGGCCTCATCTTTCTCGTCAACAATCTCAAGGCCAATTAATGTTTCTAAAACATCCTCTAAAGTGACAATACCTTCAACACCACCGTATTCATCAACAACTAGCATCATGTGCACTCTTAACGTTAACAGCTCATTGAGTACATGCGCTAAGGAGGTCGATTCCAATGTTGCAGTAATAGCATGTTGATAATTGCTTAACGTATTAGCACTATTGCCTCTAGCTTGAGCTAATAGAAGATCACTTCGAAAAACAAAGCCTGTAATATTCTCTGAGTCGTTTTTATATATAGGTATACGAGAGAAAGTCCTCTGCTCATACTTGTGGAAAAATTCTTCGACAGTCACCGTTTCCGGGAGGGAAAAAACAACCGTTCTAGGAGTCATTGCTACAGAAACATGCGTCTCTCGCAACCGAAGTAAATTTGTTAAAATCTTGGACTCCTGCTCCGCAATTTGCCCCTCCTGATAACTCAAATCAGCGAGCGCAACAAACTCCTCACGGCTAAAACCACTAAGTGTTACTCCATGGGTTAAATTTCCCGTTAATTTTTCTGCCAGCTTCACAAAGGGGTATAGAATAATAATCAAATATTTTAGAACAAATCCAGTCACTGAAGACAGCTCTCGCCAGTAATGGGCGCCAAGGGTTTTGGGAATAATTTCAGAGAATACCAAAATCAATAAAGTTAATATGGCAGAAATGACGCCAACATAAGCATTACCAAAAACCTGCGCCGCCTGAGCACCAGCCCCTGCAGCACCTACAGTATGAGCAATGGTATTTAGGGTGAGGATGGCCGCCAGGGGTTTGTTGACATCATTTTTCAAGGACCGTAATAGAGGCCCTGAAGGTTTTTCCTGCTTTTCCAATAAGGCAATATGTGCACTAGTAATACTTAATAATACGGCCTCAGCAACAGAACACAAAAATGAAAACCCGAGAGCGACTAGTACGTAAGTAACTAATAGAACCATATAGATAGACTCACTATTTATCAAATTATCAATTAAAACAGTATATTTTATTAGATAATTCGCTAGCGGAAGATAGGAATTTCAAAGCTACTATTATTCCAGATAGTACTCATAAAGATAGACACAGACCAGCCATTTTTCCACACAAAATTTAACGAGCGTCACTGTGACATTTAGGGCCGGACTCGAATGTAAAATGATAATACGTCGATTGCCGCAAGATTCAAAAGACAACCTATAAGGAAATTCTAGTCTGACCCTAATTTATTACTAATTTATTTCAAGACAATTAGCCTCCGACAATCACGAGGCGATTCAGTAAAAGAGAATTTATTGTATCTCCAAGCTTCATGCTAGCATATATTTACAGTTCAAATTAGTGGCATGGAAGTCAATACCAATGGATAATTTTTTTAAATATTATGACGTAGAGCCTGATGCAAAACGCGCAGCCTGGGTTGTTGAACGATGTAATGGCCCCAAGCATACACTGCATACAATTGTGCCATCAGGATTTGCAAGCTACGTGCGCATTTGCCACCCTGGTTGGTCTTTTGATGCCCTAGACCCAAATGATGAAGAAGCCTGGGCGGCGCTTCGCGCTGGGTGGGTTGATGCGGAAAAGTTGACTCCTGTTCGATGGGATGACGTCGAAACCGCCAACAACCGACGCCCCCACCGGCTGATGCAATTTCTTCAAACCTTTCCATTGATTACCCAAGAACCTGGTACGGCGGGCATCGATGGGCCCTTAGAGGGTGAATTAACCGTAGATATGATGGAGAGCCTGTTTGCGATCCTTGCTGAAATAGGTGGCCCTAATCAGGAAGTCTTGTGTGGTATCTGGGAAGGGTTCAATCTTCCTATATACCACCAGGCAAGAGCAAAGTTTGAAAGTTACACCGGGCAACAAAGCTATTTACTCTTCAGTTCTACATTATCTAGGCTTAGAGACTGCTGGCTGGCAGCCTATGAACACGCAGTTAATCGTCACGGTATTGAAGTAGCTGGCCTAGTTCCCAATGCGATATGGCCAACTACCTGTGATTGGTTCCTGGCCAGCCCCTACAGCAAGCCATCATCCTACTTTGGTGGATCAACAACCCTTGTTAATAAAGTATTGCATGCTGGGGTTCTCGAAACCTATAAGGCCTTGCCTGGTGACGATATTTGGACAGACAATAGGAGCAAGGCCGTTCTTTAAGGCAGTCTGACTCGTTAGCAATTACTTACAACCGCTGTTGCCGGATTTGGAATGGTTATCGGTTGAGGGCCCGTGTATATCCAACCAGGAGGAGGAATTACATACACCACATTAAGGTGCGAGTAACTCCCATTGATGCAGCTAGGATGAAAGATTTGTGCACTACTTGCATTCCAGCTTTCACTTAAACCATTTCTTGTATGCACAGCTGTCTAAAGGTCAATCATTGGAGGAAATCCAAATCCTATAACTCTAAGCAGAACCTGCGTTAGATCCCAGCCTATCGTGGGTGGCGGTGTGCCAAAAACATGAATGTAATTACAGCTGCCTGAAGACTTTGCTTTAACAACAGTAGAACCCCCTGGCCCAGAACCAGCGTGCGGATTGTGGACACTAATACTGCAACTTATGTTCCCTCCAGAGGGAACTGCTGCAGCACTTTTATTGGTACCTGATTTGGAGTCTATGGGCACAAGGCTAATGGGAAATAAAATCTCCTGCTGCTGAGTTTTGTCATGCAAAGTCCCAGCAGCTTCCCGACGAAAGTATTCCTCCTTTGCCAATCTACCCGCTATTTCAGCTTTTTCAACAGCACTCAAATAGTGCACCCACTGGACAGACGGTTGCTGCACCCCGCCTACATCAGTTTTTTCTAATGCCATCACCTGCGTGGAGAAAAGCACTGAAACTACAACCGAAAATATCTTCTTCATATATAAATTCATAATCCTTTATCCTATTTAATAGAGAAAATTTGATTAAACTGACCTACAAATTTCTGTGCATTAATTAACCACCTCCCTTGTGTTTCACAATGTAAATCGCCATCAGACCGTTTTGGCCAAGTCCAATCGGACACTTTCCTTTAGGGCAGTTCATAGTTGATCGGTGACAAACTGCCATTGCTCCGTTTCTACTTTACATTTAAGGCTAGTCTGGCAATAGCCTTGCTCAGTCTGAAATAAGCCCTAGTCGATTAGCAGGGGTACTATTACTTCATATTTTTTTTCATCCAGAGACGATCGCTAGATCGCTAGGGGTCGGACCCAGCCAACCCCATTCGTTCACCTCTGCTTAATTCTGAAATTCATTGATGTACATCTTTATATTCTGTCATCCCGACAGAACGCAGTGAAGAGGCATCTTTTGGTTTGGAGCACTAAACCGGCTCACCTACCCTAACACCCTTTCAAAACACGCCGTGAATACATCCATGTAGGCTCGAGGCCAGCATCCATGCTGGCCACGGTTTTGAAAGGGTGTTAGGGCAGGTAAGCCTTAGCCATGGAGTGAAATTTATTTTTCGTGTTTTTTGAAAAGGGCTTTCCTTAGGCAAAAATAACTCGCAGATTACTACACTAGTAAAAACCTAACCTTGGAGGGAGCTTTCAGATCAATCAGGGTCCGTTTATGGGTTTATAATTTTCAGATTGAGCGAAGACTTGTTTGAGTGAAACGAGTTGTCTGAGCGCTGAAAATTATAAACCCATGGACCCGATCTGAAAGCTCCCTTCAAGGTTGGGTTTTGGGGATCAGTGCTACAAACCAAAAGATGCCTCTTCACTGCGTTCTGTCGGGATGACAAGTCAGTTAAAAATTTTAGGCAAAAAAAATCCCCGATTAAAATCGAGGATTTTTTTGTACTTCAAGAACAGCGACCATTAAGCCTCTGGTGCAGCTTCCTCAGAAGCAGCAGCTGGGGCTTCAGGTGCAGTACCCTCTTCCGCCTGTGCTTCTTTGATAGACAGCTTCACACGACCACGGTTGTCGATCTCTGTTACCTTAACGCGAACATCTTGGCCTTCAGTCAGGTAATCGCCTACTTTAGCAACGCGTTCCTGAGCGATCTGTGAGATGTGAACCAGACCGTCGGTACCAGGCATAAAGTTAACGAAAGCACCGAAGTCTACGATACGGACAACTTTACCGTCGTAGATAGTGCCTGGCTCTGGGTCGGCTACGATTGCTTTAATCGCGTCCATTGCAGCGTTTAGGCCTTCTGTGTCTTCTGAGTAGATTTTAACCGAACCGTCATCTGTGATATCGATAGTCGAGTTATGCTCATCGCAAAGACCACGGATAGTTGCGCCGCCCTTACCAATCACGTCACGAATCTTATCTGAATCAATTTGCATGACGCCCATACGAGGTGCTGTATCAGCCACTTCGGAACGACCAGTCGCAATGACCTTGTTCATTTCGTCGAGGATATGCAGACGAGCTTCCATGGCTTGCTCGAGGGCAATTTCCATGATCTCTTCAGTAATACCTTCGATTTTGATATCCATCTGCAGTGCAGTGATACCAGCAGCTGTACCAGCTACTTTAAAGTCCATATCACCGAGATGATCTTCGTCACCCAGGATATCGGTCAAGATAGCAAAGCCTGCGTCTTCTTTAACCAGACCCATAGCAATACCAGCTACGGGTGCTTTAAGAGGAACACCAGCATCCATTAGTGCCAAGCTTGAACCACAGACAGAAGCCATTGAGCTTGAACCGTTAGATTCAGTGATCTCTGATACTACGCGGATGGCATATGGGAAATCTTCCTGTGAAGGCAGTACGGCATTGATACCGCGACGGGCTAAACGACCATGTCCTACTTCACGACGGCTTGTGAAACCAATACGGCCACATTCGCCTACTGAGTAGGGAGGGAAGTTGTAGTGCAACATGAAAGGATCGTCACGACGGCCTTCCAGTGCGTCAATCATCTGTGCATCACGACTTGAGCCTAATGTTGCTGCAACAATTGCCTGAGTCTCACCACGTGTGAACAGTGAAGAACCATGAACTTTATCCAAGATGCCCACTTCAACGTTAATGGCGCGGACTTTCTTAGTGTCACGACCATCGATACGTGGCTCGCCACGGATAATGCGACCACGAACAATGCTCTTCTCAAGCTTCTTGAACGAGTCTTTGATGTCTTCTGCAGAGAAGCCGTCATCGCTAACCAGCGATGCGTTAGCACGGTCGCGAAGAGCGTTGATGCTTTCAACGCGGGCCTGCTTATCGTGCACCTGGTAAGCAGCGTCTAAGTCAGCGCCTACTAGGTCAGCAAGTGATGCTTTAAGGTCTGCGTTTTCTACTTCAGCTACCCAATCCCAGCGTGGCTTGCCAGCTTCAGCAGCGAGTTCTTCGATTACGCTGATCACTGTTTGCATTTCCTGGTGAGCGAAAAGTACGCCGCCCAACATAATGTCTTCTGAAAGCTCGCTGGCTTCAGATTCAACCATTAGTACTGCGTCTTTAGTACCAGCAACAATCATGTCTAATGACGAGCCAGCTAGTTCGCTGTACGTTGGGTTAAGCAGGTAGCCTTGTTCTTCGGTATAACCGACGCGAGCGCCGCCAACAGGACCGTTAAAAGGGATGCCTGAGATAGACAGAGCAGCAGAGGTACCGATCATTGCTGCGATATCTGGATCAATGTTTTTCTCGGCTGACATAACGGTACAAACAACCTGTACTTCGTTTTTGAAGCCGTTAGGGAAAAGTGGACGAATCGGACGGTCAATAAGACGCGACGTTAGAGTCTCTTTCTCGTTTGGACGACCTTCACGCTTGAAGAAGCCACCAGGAATTTTACCGGCTGCATAGGCTTTCTCGATGTAGTGAACACCCAGTGGGAAGAAGTCCATTCCTGCTTTGGCTTCACGTGCACCAACAACAGTACAGAGTACTGAGGTGTTGTCGATAGAACATAGAACCGCACCAGTTGCCTGACGGGCAATACGGCCTGTTTCTAATGTTACGGTATGGTTGCCGTATTGAAATTTCTTAATTAAAGGAGTCATAATTTTACCTTTGTTTGTTTACCTGAAAGCGCCAAAAATCCGTCAATGTGTACGCTGCTCGGGTTACTTATAGCTGCTCGTGGAGACAGGCATAAGTAACTCGATCAGCAATTATGGAGACGGAATATAGTGGCGTAGTTATGTGCTCAAAATACGATTGCGGCTCCGTCTATAAAGAGGAGCCGCACCGAGAACACCTATCGACGTAAACCAAGCTTCTTGATTAACTGGCTATAACGCTCAACATTTTTGCTCTTTAAGTAATCGAGCAATTTGCGACGCTGGTTAACCATGCGAATCAGACCACGACGTGAGTGGTGATCTTTCTTGTGATCACCAAAGTGACCCTGTAGCTTGTTGATGTTTACGGTTAGCAGTGCAACCTGAACTTCTGGTGAACCTGTGTCATTTTCGCAGGTTGCGTGTTCTGAAACGATTGCTGCTTTTTCTTCTGCACTCAGTGCCATAATACTTTCTCCAATATGCGACTAATAAAAGGTTCAGGGTGCCCGCGCATATTTACAGACATCCTAATTTGATTTCTTAGGTCGTTATGTTTCAACAACCAGTCTTTTCGGGGCTATTTTGCCGTCTTCGGTAACCGTAGCTACACCCAGAAAAGCACCGCCCTCGCGGAAGACGCGCACTATATCGCCTTCTTGCCCGTCGCGAAAGGCCTGTGATGACATTACTGCCTGCCCCAGCTGGAAATACGCGGCGACTGTTTCGGATAATTCGACGGCCATACGGTCGGCAACGGGAATATCCATGGGCTTTAATAAGTGGTCTAGATCACTGGGCTCGACATTTTCGGCCATGGCCTGTAATTCTGGCAATGTAATAATCTCGGCGTCTGAAAAGGGGCCGGCAATATTGCGGCGCAGTGCACTCACATGGGCACCACAACCTAGAGCCTTACCTAGATCTTCGGCAAGACTACGCACATAGGTGCCTTTACTGACATGCACCTGCACATCTAGCTGCGCCTGTGCGCCTGGACGGTAATCCAAAATTTGATAGTTAAATACTGTAATGGTGCGGGCTTCGCGCTCTACTTCTATACCCTGCCGCGCCAGCTTATAAAGAGGCTGACCATTGTGCTTAAGGGCCGAGTACATGGAGGGAATCTGCTGGATTTCGCCGCGAAAGTCTTCAACGGCTAATTCGATCTGCTCAAGAGTCACTGCTGAGGCATCTTGCTCAACCACGACCGCGCCTTCGCTGTCACCAGTTTCTGTGGTGACGCCTAGGGTAAAGGTACTCAGATAATGCTTGTCGGCATCTAATAGAAATTGGCTGAATTTGGTGGCTTCACCCAGACAGATGGGTAGTACGCCAGTTGCCAACGGATCTAGCGCGCCGGTGTGGCCCGCTTTGTTGGCGTCGAAGATATTTTTAACCCGCTGTAAGGCCTGATTGGACGATAGGCCCTGGGGTTTGTCGAGCAGAAAGATGCCGTTTACCGGCCGGCCGCGATTACGTCTACGAGCCAAATTTAAACAGCCTCGCTGTCCGACTGTTCTTCGTCGTCGGCTGCGGGGGTCTCTTTGGATATCGCAAGATCAATCAGGGCTGAGAGATGCTGTCCACGACGGCCACTCTCATCAAAGAAAAACTTCAGGGTCGGAGTGATGCGAAGCTTGATGCTGCCTGCCAATAATTTGCGCAGATAACCGGAGGCACCATTGAGTGCCGCCAAGCCCTCATCAATTTCTTCCTGTGTGCGATCACCCACGAAGGAGACGTGGGCTTTGGCGTAGGCAAGATCGCGGCTCACTTCAACTTCAGTGACGCTGATCATACCCACTCTGGGATCGCGAACATTCTCGCGTATCAGTACCGCCAACTCCTGTTGGATGGCATCTGACACGCGTTCAGCTCTGGTAAATTCTCTTGGCATAGGTTTTGTTTCTCTCTATAACCTAGAGTGAACGCTTCACCTGAGTGACGTCATACACTTCAATCAGGTCGCCCGCTTTAACATCGTTGTAGTCTTTAACACCGATACCACATTCCATACCGTTGCGAACATCGGCAGCTTCGTCTTTAAAGCGACGCAGCGACTCAAGTTCACCCTGATAGATAACCACATTGTCACGCAGTACGCGGATGGGCTTGCTGCGGTACACAGTACCCTCGGTCACCATACAGCCAGCAATAGCGCCGAACTTAGGTGAACGGAATACATCGCGAACTTCGGCAATACCAACAATTTCTTCTCGGGTCTCTGGCGCAAGCATGCCTGATAGGGCCAGCTTCACTTCATCGAGAAGGTTGTAGATAACACTGTAGTAGCGCACTTCAACTTCTTCTTTCTCAGCCAATGTGCGCGCGGCACCGCCGGCACGAACATTAAAGCCTAATACAATAGCGCCGGTGGTGAGTGCCAGGTTGATATCTGACTCGGTAATTCCACCGACACCAGAAGCAACAATATCAACCGCAACTTCATCGGTAGCAAAGTCATTCAATGCGCTATTAATAGCTTCTAATGATCCACGAACATCAGTCTTAACGATCAGGTTAAGCTTACTAACCTGCTCTGTACTCATGTCGGTGAACATATTTTCTAGCTTGGCAGCCTGCTGACGAGACATACGCTCGTGGCGCGACTTGGTCGTACGCAGTTCAGCAATTTCTTTGGCTTTGCGCTCATCGGCAACAACAAAGAACTCATCGCCAGCATTGGGCGCTTCGTCCAGACCTAATATCTCGACTGGAATTGACGGGCCCGCTTCGGCAATAGGCTTTTTCACTTCGTCGGTCATGGCGCGAATCTTACCGACGCTCTCACCGGCTAGCATAAAGTCGCCTTTACGCAGCGTACCCTGCTGAACCAGAGCTGTAGCAATAACACCACGGCCTTTATCAATGCGGGACTCAACAATCACGCCTCGCGCTGGCACATCGATGGGTGCTGTTAGCTCAAGTAGTTCTGCTTGCAGAAGAACGGCTTCAAGTAATTGATCGATGCCATCGCCTGTCTGAGCAGAGACTTTAATAAACTGAGTATCACCGCCCCACTCTTCAGGGATTACATCTTTAGCTGCCAGTTCGGTAGTGACTCGCTCTGGGTCAGCACCTTCTTTGTCCATTTTGTTAATCGCGATAACAATGGGAACACCGGCAGCCTTAGCATGCTGAATGGCTTCTTCGGTCTGGGGCATAACACCATCATCGGCGGCCACAACCAGAATCACCACATCGGTCGCCTGGGCACCACGGGCACGCATTGCGGTAAACGCGGCGTGTCCTGGGGTATCCAAGAATGTAACCATGCCTTTTGGCGTGTCTACGTGGTAAGCACCAATATGCTGTGTGATACCACCCGCTTCGCCTGAAGCAACGCGAGACTTTCTAATGCTATCCAGCAGCGAGGTTTTACCATGGTCAACATGACCCATTACAGTAACAATCGGCGCTCTTGGCTCTTCGTTACCTTCGTCTTTAATCACTGCAAACTGTTTGGTCAGCTCGTCTTCAACGGTGTCATCCTGAGCGGCAACTGGGGTGTGACCCAATTCTTCAACCACTAAGAATGCCGTTTCCTGATCAATCACCTGATTGATGTTGGCCATAATGCCCAACTTCATCAGTTCTTTAATCACAAGATTGGCTTTAATGGACATTCGCAGAGCCAAATCACCCACGGTGAGTTCGTCTGGAATAGCCACTTCTAGAACTTTCTTATCAACCGGCTTTTTGAAGGTGTGCTTGTTGTCTGCTTTGAGCACTAAACCAGAAGAGCGTAAACGACCTTTTCCGCGGTAATCGCTGCTGTCGTCCATTTGCAGACGGCCTTTCTTTTTGCCGCCTTTGCCCAATGGCTTCTTAACGTTCTTTTTGCCTGGCTTGTCATCGTCTTCGTTAACTGGCTTGCCGTGACGTCGACCCTTGTCGAAAACAGGATCAGTGGCGGTAGGCGTAATTGTTTTGGTGACTTTGCCGGCTTTCTTAGCCTCTTCGCTCTTAAGAGCAGAAGCAGCTTCGGCGGCTTTACGGGCAACTTCATCAATTTTGAATTGAGCAGCATGTTCGGCAGCAACTTTTGCTGCCTCTGCGGCCTTGCGACGATTGGCAATGGCGGCAATACGCTGTTCTTCAATATTGTCGGTTCCTGAACCACGTACAAACGTCGGCTCGGGAATAGGCTCGGGCTCAACAACGGGCTCTGGCTCAGGTGCGACGACTTCTTCGACAACAACTGGCTCGGGAATAACTTCAACGATCGGCTCAACAACGGGCTCTACAACTGCTGCTGTTTCGGCCTCGGCTTCTGCCTGCGCTAACATTTCTTCATCGCTGCGTTTTACATAGGTGCGTTTCTTACGCACTTCTATGTTAACGGTTTTGCGATTTCCCGACTTAAGGGTGCTAACAGTTTTGCGACGCAACGTGATTTTCTTTGGTTCGTCCGCGCTGTCACCATGCAGGCCTTTTAAATAGCCCAGCAGGGTTTGTTTTTCTTCGTCAGATACAGTTGCATCTGCGGAGGTATGCGACAGGCCCGCTTCTTTCATTTGCATAAGCAAACGATCTTCGGATGCGCCCACTGTTTTTGCTAATTCACTTACTGTAACTTCAGCCATCGGTTGTCCTCTATTACCGCCCGATTAATTATTCACCCTGTTCTTCTGCAAACCAAGGTGCTCGAGCAGTCATGATTAATGCTGCTGCTTTCTCTTCATCCATACCGTCAATATCCATCAGATCATCGACCGCTTGCTCAGCCAGATCTTCCATGGTGACGATACTTTTAGCGGTTAACTTGTACGCCAATGCTGAATCCATGCCTTCCATTGTCATCAAATCTTCGGCAGGCTCTACATTGGTTAATTGCTCTTCACTGGCCAGCTCTCTGGTCAGCAATGCATCTTTAGCGCGAGCGCGAAGCTCTTCGGCGATATCTTCATCGAAGCCTTCGATAGCGCTCATTTCCTCGAGAGGAACATAGGCGACTTCTTCGATGCTGGTAAAGCCTTCTTCAACGAGTACCACTGCAACGTCTTCGTCAACGTCCAACGCTTCCATAAGTGCTTCAACAAAGCTTGAAGATTCTGCTTCTTGCTTTTCTTGGGCATCTTCAATAGTCATTACGTTGATAGCCCAACCGGTCAGCTCAGAGGCTAGACGAACATTCTGTCCACCCTTACCAATTGCCTGAGCGAGATTTTCGCCATTGACCGCCACATCCATTGAATGGGTATCTTCGTCAACAACAATAGACTCTACTTCTGCAGGGGCCATTGCGTTAATCACTAGCTGTGCTGGGTTATCGTCCCACAACACAATATCGACTCGCTCATCGTCGAGATCGTTGGATACAGCCTGAACACGCGCGCCGCGCATGCCCACACAGGCACCTACTGGATCGATACGAGCATCTTTACTCTTTACTGCAATCTTGGCACGCTGGCCAGGATCACGGGCTGCGCCCTTAATTTCGATAATGCCTTCAGCAATCTCTGGCACTTCGATCATAAATAATTGCACCAGCATCTCTGATGTAGCGCGAGAAACCAACAGCTGGGGGCCGCGAGTTTCTTCGCGAATGCCCTGCAGGATTACGCGGGTACGATCGTTGATACGGAATATCTCACGGCCAACTAGCTCTTCGCGAGGCAACATACCTTCAGCGTTTTCGCCAAAATCAACCACAATGTGGTCACGGGTTACTTTCTTAACAGTACCACTGAGTAGCTCGCCAACACGGTCGCGGTAGCGATTTACAATCAGCTCACGCTCGGCGTCTTTAACGCGCTGAACAATAACCTGCTTGGCAGTCTGTGCGGCAATACGGCCAAAGGCGATATTCTCGACAGTCTCTTCAAAGGTGTCACCTACGACTAAGGTAGGATCTTTTTCAATGGCTTCTTCGGTAGTGAACTGGGTGCCCAGCTCGGCCATCTGATCATCGGCCACTACGTCCCACCAGCGGTAAGACTGGTAATCGCCAGTCTCGCGGTCAATTACGACACGGATATTAGCACCTTCGTCATAGCGTTTCTTAGTTGCCATGCCCAGTGCTTGTTCGATCGCTTCAAAAATAATTTCCTGATCCACACCCTTTTCATTGGATACGGCCTCAGCAACCATTAAAATTTCTTTACTCATCAGTCAAACTCCACATGCCTCAGAATCGAGGAACCACGTTAGCCTTCTCTATACCTTCAACCGGAAACAGAAATTCATGATCTGCAACCACCAAAACAATTTCGTCGCCATCAACTGCTGATAAACAACCTTTGAAATTGCGGCGCCCCTCGTAAGGAAAGCGCAATCTCAGTGAAATATTTTCACCGATATACTGCTCATACTGAGCAAGCTCATACAGCGGCCTGTCCATACCTGGCGATGAAACTTCTAAAACATATTCGCCGTTTATTGCTTCTTCGACATCCAGAATAGCGCTGGACTGACGACTGACTTTCTCACAGTCTTCAATGCCAACCCCTTCTTCGGGTCGATCAATATACAAACGCAGCAGTTTAATCTTGCCGCCAGCCTGCATCTCTAAACCCCAGAGTTCGCAACCCAATGATTCAACCACCGGCTGCAATAACAGTTTTAACTTACTATCGGCCACAGCCATGGATACCTCCGGGACAAACAAAAAATGGGCCAAGGCCCATTTATTAACATCTAAAGAAAAGCCCCAAAATGGGGCTCCTCGATTTGCGCCGGACCACGACGCTAATTTTGGTAGTGAAAACTGTTAGGCCCATAAAGCACTAAACTCCTTTTCTCACTCAGCCAATGCAAGCATAGACAATAAATTGCTTTCTTACATTAACTTCTAGCCGGTAATTTCATAATGAGTAACATTATAAAATTGGTAGCGGGAGCTGGATTTGAACCAACGACCTTCGGGTTATGAGCCCGACGAGCTACCAGACTGCTCCATCCCGCACCGACACAACGGTTTAATCAATCAAACCGCCTCCCTTGAGAGGACGCGCATTATAGGTAGCAGGCACTGCAAGGTCAACAACCCATTGCCCTGCACGCGTTTTTATTTACGACTATCGACCACCAGCTCGTAGGCAGTTTGAATTTCTTGAGTACGCTCAGTCGCCAGCTTGACCATATCGGCGGGCATACCCTGACCAATAAGCTTATCTGGATGGTTTTGGCTGATCAGTTTACGGTAGGCCTTTTTGATTTCGCTATCGGAATTTTGCTTCTTAACACCCAGTGCTGCATAGGCTGAATCCAGCTGACCTGCTGAGGCAGCGGGCCCTGACCCTGCACCTTTGAACTGTGACTGGGCTTTGATCATGGCGATAAACTGATCGAACATGGCCACGGAAAAACCCAGATGCTCGGCGACTTTCCGCAATAGAGCATGCTCACCATCATGCAACTCGCCATCGGCCAGTGCCAGAGAGATCAGATAATTAAGTAGCTGACGCTTAAGATTATTGTGGCGGCCACAGATCTCCATAAAACTACCCATAGCACCGTCAACGGAGAAGTCTGCTTTGGCACCCTGTTGAAACAGTTCAATCGCTTCGCGGCGATGGCTGACACTGAGTCCCATATTGTTCATCAGGGCTTCTGCCTGAGCAATCTCGACCTTAGAAATCTGACCGTCAGCTTTGGCTAGGCTACCTAGCAAGCTAAACACCGTGGTAAAGAAGGATTCGCGGATTCGGCCCTGCTCTGCTGCAGAGATGGGGTTTAAAAAGCCACCCAGCCCCTTATCAAACTGATGACCAATGTAGGCGCCGATGACTGCGCCAACAAAGCCGCCCGCCATAAAGCCGAGCGTGCCTGCGATAATTTTTCCTGTAACCATATTTTGAAACCCTTGAATATGACTTGCTAAAATGACTTGCTAATAGAACCCGCTAAAAAGACCTGTGAAAAAGCTGCGCCATTGTAAGGGTTTCTAGCCCCACAGTGGAATCTGTCACGGTGAAACTCAGAGCGGTTAATCGAGAAATGTGCGGCCTAATTAAATAACGCGGCCTGGATTGAGGATATTTTTGGGGTCCATCGCCAGCTTGATGGTTTTCATCAGGGCAATTTCACTGTCGGTTCTAGACAGGGGCAGGAAGTCTCGTTTGAGCACACCAATACCATGCTCTGCGGTGATAGCCCCTGAGTACTCGCCAATCATCCGCATGATATCTTCATTTATTCGACGCTTGTCTTCTTCGCGGCCCGTGTAGGCACAGACATGCAGATTATTGTCGCCAATATGGCCGAACAACAGCACACCGATATTGGGATATTTTGCTTTAAGGCGCTGATCTAGGTCTTCAGCAAAGACGCCAATCTCGGTGATCGGTAAGCTGACATCCTGATTAGAGACAGGGCCCAACACCTGAAATAACTCACCAATACCGTCACGGATCTGCCAGAACGTTGCTGCATCCTGATGGGACTGGGCAATGACGGCATCGGTTAATAGCCCAGCTTCAAGCTGAGCAAACAGGATAGATTCAAACCGCTGATTGCCCGTGGCCTCGTCGTTATCCTTATATTCAACCAATAAATAGAACGGGTGCGCCTCGGCAAAGGGGCTAGTCAAGGTGGGCACGACTTCCATTACTTTGTCGTAATAGCTATCCCACATAAGCTCAAAGCCGGTTAAGCCTGAACCCAGGTTGCGCTTTAATTCAATTAACAGATGAGTCACTGATTCGTAATTATTGAGGGCGCACAGGGCGGTGTGAGAACTGCGAGATTTTGGCTGCAGTTGCAACACAACACGAGTAACAATACCCAGGGTACCTTCGGAACCTATAAAGAGATGCTTGAGATCGTAGCCAGAATTATTTTTGACCATTTTATTCATCGAGCTGATCACTGTGCCATCAGCCAACACCGCTTCGAGACCCAGAACCATTGATCGGGTCATGCCGTAGCGAATCACTTCGGTGCCACCGGCATTGGTGGCTATATTGCCGCCAATCATGCAGCTACCGCGAGCGCCTAGATCTAGGGGTAAAAACAAATCATGCTCAGCGGCGGCTTCTTGCAAGAGTTGTAGTGGCGTGCCCGCATGGGCAGTCAGAGTCATGGCCGTGGTATCAATTTCTTCAATGGCGCTCATGCGCTCTAGGGAGATAGCAAATTCACCCGCTTTAGGGGTTGCTCCACCAGCCAGACCCGTCAAACCACCCTGCACAACCACAGGCTGATTATGCTTGTGGCATAGCGCCATGATGGTAGACAGCTCATCGGTGGTTCTTGGCTTCAGTAACGCGGCAGGCGGCCAGGGGTCGGCGCCACTCCAGTCAGCGAAGTATTTATCACTAATGGCGTCGCCAATAATTAGGCTGGTGGCATCCAAGGAAGCGTTTAGCTGATCGAGTAAAGTGCTCATTGAGGCGTCTTGCTGTCAGTTTTAGCTGCCAACAATAGCGCTCCTACCACTTATCTTCAAATGTTTGCAGTCGATTGAAAGACTCACCAATCAAAACACCCAGCTCACGATCTTCACCTTCTTTAAGATGAATACCGGGACGGCCATGAGCAAAGCGGTAGTTGCAGATTAAGGCAACATCACCGACCTTCCAGGGAATTGGAATGCCATGACGGTCATAGATATCAATAAACAGCTGCTTTTCTTCACGGGTCATTTCCGTGAGATCACCAAAGGTTAACTTCAGTGGGCGATCTTCTGGCGGCAGATGCTGAACCAGTGGCCAGGTATCAAACCATGCGCCATCATCGGCCATGCTGCTGTAGAGCAAATTGCGATCAACCTGCGGAAAATATTCAAAGGCAGAAATGGTGTAGCGCGTTTTTAACTTACGATCTTCGCCCCATTCTGCGGACAGGCCACGACTGCGCGCTTCTGCAATTGCCTGATCCTGATCATCGGTCAACATCGACTGTTGCCAGTGGTTATACACACCGTACTCAACACGATCTTTAAAGGAATCACGATCGGTAAGGTCACGGTGATAGCAAATACCTAGCTCTTTAAGCTTCTGACCAAAGGGTGTCGCTAGAATAGATTCTGTGGCCGCCACATTGTCGGAGACAAAGGTATAACCCCCTTCAGCCGGTATTTTGTTACACATAAAACTGACCATGGTGGTACTTGACCCGATGTAGGCCATCTCATGGTGATAGTGCAGCCAGGCTTCTAAAGGCGCGCCCACTTCATAAACATTGGGCTGCAAGGTCCTGCGCGGGTTAGCGCCGCCTTCATATTGACGTTCGTTTTTGAGTACCTGAGTCGCGATAAGACGCATGGCCTGCATGTCGCTCAACCCCGTATTGATCACATGCACCAAACCAATAGCATCAAAGGTTTTTTGCATGCACTCGGCGAGCTCTGTGCTCGGCACTAATGGCTCACCCGGAATACGGAAATCATTACCATCAATAGTAAACAATTCTGGGGGGATCGCAGGCGTACCTGTCCACCACTTGGGCTCGATAATATCGTGCAGTGGCGCAAAGGTTTCAGGTGCTGTAGTAATAGTCATTCTTGTTCAATCTTCATACATAAATGTTCCGGCATTCTAGCTGCGAAAATTCTCCACGACAATGAAAATTTGACGCACATTTCGACGCACTATACTGGTGTTGGAGACTATACGTAGATCGTTGAATTGCGGACTTAAAGAAGGGCTGGCATGAGTTTAGCTACACAGTCTGGATGAAGGTAGAACGATCAAATATCGACCCTTTGACGAAAACTCTATCGGACAAGATCTCACTGAGCACTTGCCACTAAAAATCATCTTAGAGCTAGGCACCCAAAAAGCCGTAAAAAGAAGAGAGAACCTGACTGCCAGCCACTATTACCTAGGGTCTGTGACGCGGCCGAGCGGCCAACTTAAAATCTAATTTACCTGTAAAAAGTAGTGGTGCGGATGGGGGGACTTGAACCCCCACAACCGAAGTTACCAGCCCCTCAAGCTGGCGCGTCTACCAATTCCGCCACATCCGCATGACTACTTTTAATCTGTTTACTACTGCTCAGGTGCTGAAGGAACATCCCCTGAAGACAATTCATCCGTGGTATCCAGACCCGGAATATCCGTCGCCTCTAAAGACTGCGCTGAAACTGACTCTAACCCCGGAATTATCACATCTTCAACAATGGTTTTGTCTTTAGCGATAACCGCGAGGCTAACACTGGTGACAAAAAAGACTGTTGAGAGAAGTGCAGTGGCTTTGCTGAAGAAGTTCCAGCCTCCACCACTACCAAATACAGTTTGTGATGCGCCGGAACCAAAAGAGGCTCCCGCTTCTGCGCCTTTGCCCTGCTGTAGCAAGATAAGCCCAATAAGGGATACCGCTATAACAAAGTGAAAGATTAAGATAAATTTTTCCATTATTTCCAGCCTGCCTATTCTGCCAGTTTTACTATATTCAAAAATTCTTGTGCCTCTAATGAGGCCCCGCCAACCAGTCCACCGTTGATGTCCTGTTGAGTAAATAATTCTGCTGCGCTGCTTGCCTTAACACTGCCACCATAGAGCAACCTTGTCTCGACGCCAGCTTCACCTAGCTGCGCGCGTATTGCGCTATGTACCTGCTGCGCTTGCTCTGGGCTAGCAACCTCACCTGTGCCTATTGCCCAAACCGGCTCATAGGCGATGACTGCCCGGCAAACATTGTTCAAACCAACGCAGTCAATCACTGCGGCAATCTGTGCGGCCACTACGTCTAACGTCTGCTCTTGCTGGCGCTGTTGCAGTGACTCTCCAACACAGAGGATCGGGGTTAACCCAACATCCTGTGCGGCTTTAAATTTTTCTGCGACTGTCTGGTTGCTTTCGCTAAAAAGTTCGCGTCGCTCTGAATGTCCAACCAAAACAAAGTCACAGCCCTGATCGACGAGCATTGCTCCGGAGATCTCTCCGGTATAGGCACCACTACTGTGCTGCGATATATTCTGGGCTCCAACGGCAATAACCGTATTTGCTACAGCCGCTTTCACTGCACTGAGATGCACAAAGGGTGGGAATAGAACCATCTCAACAGCGAGATTGTCACCCCATTGCTCAGCTAACTGTGCGGCCAGATTACTGGCTGTTGCAGTGTTACCGTGCATTTTCCAATTGCCCGCCACTAGCGGTTTAATCATCCCGATGCTCCCTCTCTTTAGCTGTCTCTTAAACCCTACAGCCGCTGCCCTGCGAAAGGGCGCAAATCCTACCCGACAAACCGTGAATATACAACTGGGAAACGCGCTTTTCCGCAGACAAACGCTTAGCCGACCTGCTGTTCAACAATTTTCGCCATATCTGACACCAGCTGATCTACTAGCACCTGATCTTCACCCTCAACCATTACTCTGATCAATGGCTCTGTGCCTGAAGGGCGCAGTAAAACACGGCCCCGACCATCAAGCTTTTTCTCGGCATCGGCCACGGCCTGATTAATAACCTGGTTGCCGCTGATATCAACTTTTTTCGCCAGTCGCACATTGATCATGGTTTGGGGGAATTTACTCATATCCGCTTTTAATTCAGATAAGGTTTTACCGCTTTCAGAGACAGCCAATATAACCTGCAGCGCTGCCACTATGCCATCGCCTGTGGTATTCAGGTCGCCACAGAGCACATGCCCAGAGGCTTCACCACCCAGACTCCAACTATTGGCATTTAGGGCTTCAACCACATAGCGGTCACCGACCTTGGTGCGGGTGAAGGGAATATTCATTTCTTGGAGGGCCAGTTCGAGACCGAGATTGCTCATCAGGGTGCCGGCAACACCATTACAGCCTTCAACTGAGGCATTGCGGTGTTGGGCAATAATATAAATAAGCTCATCGCCATCAACTATTTCGCCTTTTTCGTCCACTAACAGTACCCGGTCGCCATCGCCATCAAGGGCAACACCAAAGTCAGCTTTTTCACTGAGCACGAGTGCTTGCAACCCTTCCATATGAGTAGAGCCACATTGATCATTGATATTAAAACCATTGGGCTCATTGCCCATGGTGACAGTGTAGGCGCCCAGCTCTTTAAAGACCTTGGGTGCAGCGTTGTAGGTAGCGCCATGGGCGCAATCAAGCGCGACCCTAAGCCCGCTGAGACTGAAGCCCGCGGGCAAGGTGCCCTTACAGAATTCGATATAACGCCCTGTGGCATCGCTGATACGGCGTGCCTTACCCAGACTAAATGAGCCATTGGTCACTAGAGGCTGATCCATTAAGGCTTCAATTTCTAGCTCCACATCATCGGGTAATTTATAACCATCCGCGGCAAAGAATTTGATGCCGTTGTCTTCTACCGGGTTGTGGGAGGCACTAATAACAATACCGGCAGAGGCGCGAAAGGCTCTGGTGAGGTAGGCAATAGCGGGGGTTGGCATGGGGCCAAGCATATCCACATCAACGCCAGCAGCAATCAGGCCCGCTTCCAAAGCAGATTCAAACATATAGCCAGAGACTCGCGTGTCTTTACCGATGAGTACGCGCTTTTTGCCCTTTGCATGGCGGGTTAAAACCTGTCCTGCCGCCCAGCCCAACTTAAGCATGAAATCTGCGGTGATAGGATGCTCGCCCACTCTGCCGCGAATGCCGTCTGTTCCAAAATACTTTCTGCTCATGTTTTATTATTATCCTTAATTTTCTGTACTTGTTTGCCAGACGCGCAATGCTTGAACGGTTTCTTTGACGTCGTGGACTCTTAGTATCAGGGACCCATTAACGGCGCTTATTTTTTGCGCGGCTAAAACCGCCATAGTAACACTTCCAATTAGCCTTTGGTCTACCTCAGAAGCTAACATCTGTCCGATCATGCTTTTGCGGGACACCCCAACCAATATGGAATGGCCCGTCGCGGCAAACTGATCCAGAGCATTAAATAGCATTAGATTGTGCGCCAGAGTTTTACCAAAACCAAACCCTGGATCGAGCATTATTTGATCTGCCGCAATGCCAGCGGTAATACAGTCTTTTTTGCGCTGGGCTAGAAATCCTAGCACCTCACCAACCACGTCCTGATACTCGGGATTATTCTGCATTGAGTCCGGCTGATTTTGCATATGCATAAGGCAGACGGGTAATCCCGTTGCAGCAGCGGCCTGTAATGCGCCCTCACGTTGGAGGGCACGCACATCATTAATAATGTTGGCGCCGGCGCCGGCAGCCTGGGTAATAACCTGCGCGGTACTGGTATCCACAGACACCAGACAATCAAACCGTTCTTGAACGGCATTGAGGATGGGCATAACACGGTCTAGCTCTTGGGCCACTGACACAGGTGCAGCACCGGGGCGGGTGGACTCACCGCCTATATCAATAATATCTGCGCCATCACTGAGCATGGCCTCAACGGCACGAAGGGTTTTGCTCTGATCGAGCTGGCCGTCTCTGTATAGCTGGCCGCCATCGGAGAAGGAATCTGGAGTGATATTTAAAATACCCATGACGGCTGGGCGAGATAGATCTAGGGTTTTATCCCCGCACTTTACAGAACTCGATTTTAAAGAA
>Ga0209532_1000170_pt1 | contig 59977 bp, 84 predicted proteins | sample COG_02_FD_184746 | JGI IMG/M metagenome (GOLD analysis project Ga0209532, IMG submission 184746) | Pelagic Microbial community sample from North Sea - COGITO 998_met_02 (SPAdes) (version 2) | ecosystem: Environmental > Aquatic > Marine > Neritic zone/Coastal water | place: Helgoland, sampling... | reverse complement strand
TTTTTGTTATGTTTATTTTATCTGCAATCTTTTCAGCGCTTCTACCCACTACGTATCCACCTATACCTATTTGTAGCAATGTCCAGAATTCTCCTTCTAGTACGGGTATTGGCCATCCAAATAATGGGGCAGCAAACTTATTGTATATAATGATAAATCCAAAAGACAGCATAAGTATAGGTCTCCAGCTTCTTTGTAGCCAATTACCCTTAGCCTCCGCTATTATTATGTCTGTCTGCATCCTCTGCAGTTCCAGCTCTTTCTCTTTTAATACACTTATTATTTTATGCTTAGCAGCATCTCTCTCTTCATCACTTGTGAATAAATCATCTATGATTTTTCCGATGTCTCCTATAACGCTTGATCCAAAAAACTTTAGTATTTTATCCATGTATTATTACGCTTTTTTCTGTATTATAAACCACTCAACACCATTGCACCACATTGCGACACCCTCGTATTTTTTGTTTATGTCATAAGGCGTTTGCGCCCCGTCTAGAGTGTCACTACCTACAGGGGCTATTTTTATAAGGGTGCTATTACCATTAGTCATATTACCGTCTGTGACAAAACGTATCATCCTACCCGAGCTGTTGGCCGCAAGCGGCAGGGTTATACCCATTGTACCGTTACTTCCGCTCCATGTAAGCAAGTAAAGCTGTATTTTTTCCTCAGCGACCGTGTAAGCTCCATTCCCTTGAACAACTACCGTACTGAATGTTAAGGTATTATCATTTGTCGCTAAACGAAGAATGCTATCTACCGAATAGTTTTCAACTACTCCAGTGTCTTTTCTTGTAGAGCCCAGTAAAACTGTTTTTAGACCAGGTGTTCCATACTCATATTTTGGTATTCTCATGTGTACTTATTTAGTGTTGTATTTTTTACCACCCTCTTTCTTAGTTCCCTCTCCGTCATTACCCCTATTCCTAGCAGGTGTTTCCCATCTCTGGTCCTTGTGGTCAAAGTCTTTACCCTTAGCCGCAGACGGATTAGCTCTAGCCTCACGTTCTGCATGGGCTTTCTTAGCCTTTCTGTCAGGAGTCATCGCATACGCTTTGTCTCTTGCCGCTTTGTCTCTCCTCGCTGTAGCTGATAATTTTTGTGCCATACGAGTATGATTACGCATGTTTAAATAAAATTAAAAAAGCGACGTTAGCCTACTACTATTATATATAACTACCTATTGTCGCCCTGGGCCTAAAAAAAAGTTATTGCAAATATAGAGGTATGGGGTAGCATTATAAAATTTTAAAAACTTTTGAAATGGTGAACTGCTTTTGTTTACCCAGCCCCCCTGTCGTTCCAGGTTTCCGGCCGTATATATGCATGCAAACACGTATAGTATTATTATAACAGACGACACACTAGTATATTTCCCGTGAAAGGTTTAGGCTTTTTTCCGGGGCACGGTGTGGTACGGTGTGGTACGGTACGGTGTGGTGTATGATCACGGGGTTATGAGCATGAACTATCCGCGAGGTGTGAGCGGAGCAACGCGAAGCGTATAGCGTATAGCATACTGCGTATAGCATTTACAGTACGAACACGAGGTGATCTTGATAATATAGGTGTAAGATAATAATAATTAAAATAAATATAAGATGAAGAATGTAGATCCCGCTTTAGAAATGAAAATCCAAGATATTAAAGATCTTATCTACCGATGCCTGACCCAACCTCAGCCGGTCCTTGATCCCAAACCCTACAGTACGGACACGATGTGAGTTTGATAATATAAGTGAATAAAGAAATAATAATAATAATTAATATAAATAAATATCAAATGCAAAATCAAATCTTTACAAACAACACTTACTTTCAAATCTACTACTCACAACAACACAAAATGTATGATTTTACAATATTCAATTCAAATACAAAAGAAGTTATCTATCACTATCACTTCTCAAATCTAAAAGATATTAATAAATTAATTCAACAATATAAATAATAAACTATGGACTATCTAAACTTTATACTGGAACTAACATCAATACTAAACTCTAATAACATAAGACTATGACATTACAAGATCATAATACAATCAATGAACTGATAAAGTTCTACATGAAACAACGAAGTGAAGCTGACTACAAGAAAGGTATACAACCTATCGATGGCTTCAAGATACACGCCTTGCTGGTCTCGAATGCGATCGCTGGCCAGAAGAAAGACCTCAACATATATTAATCTAAAACTAAACAAATGAGAACACCAGAACAAATTATACAAGCGTACGCCATGGGATTACTAATGCCTGGCGAGGTAGTAAGCCAGATGAAGGATCACTACCCAGGACTGAACCCAGTACAGATTATGGATACTATAAATACCGTACTGAGCTAAGATCACGACCTCGCGGCGCCAATGCCCGATCCGATACAGCAATAAAGCTGTGGATCACAACGGCAACGCCGGAGGCGTATAGCGTATAGCATACGTATAGCACTTACAGTCTGGATACGAAGTACATTTGATAATATAAGTGAATATAAAAATAATAATAACTAAAATAAATTAAAAATGCTAAAATTAAAATTTAATAAAAACTTTAAAACTATTCAACTAATTACTAACAAAAATATTAATATAAAAATATTTAAAAACTATATACTAATCCATTCAAAAGATCTTGAAAAAATAACTAAAATATTAGACTCACAATATTTAAAATATAAAGTCTTCTAATACTTACAATACTAACACGAACTACAATTGATAATATAACTGAATAATAAATAATAACTAAATATAATAAATTATGAAAAATCAAGAATTAATTACAGCTGCAATCGCAAAAATGTCCAACGAAGAAAAAGCATTGATCTTCCCGCCAATAACTAGAGCTAACTTTGTAGTCAGAAAGTCATGGCTAGGCCGAAATCAAATAATAACTTTCAAGAATAATAAAAATCAAATAGTAACGTATGATCACGATGTAGTACTAACAGCTATGTTGCCAAGACTAAGCATCATGCCATGCTGGATCAAACGTGGCTACTGGTCACAAAGCACTGATATGCCAGCAACTGTCAGACATCTGGCTACTAGAGAAGCAATCGAAGAAATTGATGAAACGTCAAAGAAATTTCAAGATGCTGAAGACAGTCTGACTTAGTCAGGCTTTAAGCTTCGGCTTTACAAGATCAATACGAGTACTAATAGATAATATAACTGAATAATAAATAAATATATAAATTATGAATTACAAAGAAACTAAAGCAATGTTAGAATTATGTCAAAGAAGTTTAAGCTATCACGGATGTGAGCCAGTAGCTGATGACGTGCAAACAGCACTGAACAATCTAGAATATGCACACATGAATGATCTAATCGAATAAGCTAAAATCACGCTCTGTAACGGGCGTATAGCATAGGTATGCTCCGTAGCCAAATTTTAGGTATTACGGGGTAAACACGTATAGCGAAGCGTATAGCACTCCTACAGTCTGAACACGAAGTTGAATTGATAATATATTTGAATTAAGAAATTAATATAAATAATAAAAATAATAAAAATAAATAAATAAATAATAATTAATAATTAAATTAAATCAAGTAAATTATGAAAAATCAAGAATTAATTACCCAAGCTATTGCGAAAATGACTAATGAGGAGAAGGCACTGATCTTCCCACCGATCAACCGAAAAAACTTTGTAGTAAGAAAAAGTTGGTTGGGTAGAAATCAAGTGATTACCTTTATAAATAATAAAAATGTTGAGGTTACCTACAATCACGACGAAGTATTGGAAGCAATGTTACCTAAACTATCTATAATGCCGTGTTGGATCAAGAGAGGGTACTGGTCTCAAAGCACCGATATGCCTACAATGACTAGACACTTAAGTACTAGAGTAGAATTGGATAAAAAAGCTGAGTAATTAGCTAATAAGGGGTGAAACTCCCCCTTTTTTTTTAAGTTATTGGCCTGAGTATACCTGCTATACGTCGGAAGAGTAGACTCCGTCCTACAAAAAAGTGTGACAATAGCCTCTTACTATACTATATAACTAGCTAATGTCGCAGTTTTGGTAACTACAGTAAAAATGCTATACGCTATCTACCCTAAATACTAGTTTTTGATCAAAAAAGTGGTGAAAAACGTGAATTTACTCTAATTACGGACTAAGAGAAGTGGAGTAATACCTGTTTATCCTTTTTTACTATATAATAAATAACATACCTTTTACAAAACGAATACGACAGTGGATTGATAATATATATGAATAACGAATGACACTATAACTACTAAATAATAATTAATAACTATATACTATGAAAAAACCATTTAATTACCGAATTTATCTTAACAATGTAGTAGATTTAGAAAATTACTATTCTATTTTAAAACCGGAATTTCTTGACCACGATGCTTGGGTAAATTTTATTGACGATCAAATAGGTAATGACGTGAACCCACCGAAAGAACTGTACTTACAATAATAACTAATAAAACCAAATAATATGGAATTAGACGAAATAAGAGAAGAATTATATACCGATTTAATACAGGAATATGACCACCTATCACATGAAGAAATAACCGATATGGTTGATGTTGGAATGATGGTTCACTGGATGAATGACGGTAATGTTGAGAAGATCGGTGAAGACACCTATATTGAACAGACAACTCAGTGGAAGAAAAAATTCACTATGAAAGAACTGGAAGAATTCTATATGACCGATATTCTGGGGTAGTTACAATACCTACACGAAAGCGAATTGATAATATAAATGTAACTAAAAATAACTATACACTATGAAACTAACAAAAAAAGAATTACACCTGTGTTACCAAGCACTATACTTCGAAGTAGATCAAGTAACTGATGGGCTTAAAGAGCACGTGGAAGATTACCAAGATGAAATAGTATTAATGAATAAACTATATAAGTATGTGGAGTAACTGTTGTGGTGCCGAACCTAGCTATTTAAGTGATGAACTATGTGGTGCTTGCCTAGATCACGCTGTATTTGATGACGAAGACGAGGACGAAGATGAAACCTGTAGAAACGGAAAAGAATGGAATAAATGTGAATGTTGTTAACTAAAAACTACACCTATGAAACTAACCGACGAAGAAATAAAAGAAATAGCGGATCGCATGGACGACCTAATGTGGGAGGGATTTCACGATATAGTATACGATGTATACCTACAGCGAGAAGAATCCTTCTTAGACGAAGAAATATCAGACAGTGATGTAATTAAAGTAAGAAAAGAATTAAAAAAATATATATAACTATGAAGAATTTAACTGAAGAATATGTAAACATCGATTGGAGCGGAATATGCGAAGACTTCGATCTCGATAGCGGTGATATCTCACCTGAACAATCTTTCGAAATCGACCGTGCACTCGGTAATATAAATGAAGTATTACACAACTTTATTGACCAAAATAAACCGAAAGTGCATATAGGTCAAACTACGCTAACTACTACAGAATACAACGTGCTAGCGGTTGCACTCGACCACATGTACGAGCATCTAGACGATCTTGTAGGTGACCTAGAAACCTTCGAAGAAGAAAATATTAACCTTAAGCGCAAAGACGCTGTTAAATCGCTAAAAGAAATGTTTAACCTATAATACTATAAAACTATGGAAAATAAAGAAACTATGTACCTATGGGTGCTCGACTACAACGACAAAGCAACGTACAAATATGCGGTTGCTATACGTGAAAACCCTAACGATTACCGTAAAATGCTACGGGACGTGGGTCATGATCTAGCTAAAATAGAGTGGATGTTATCACCTTACTATGAAGCGATCAATGCAAGCAACGATATGCGAGTGGATGATGTATGTCGACCGCTTACAAAATGAATACGAACACCGATCGATAATATAAATGTAACAAATAAACAATATATACTATGCAAACTGCAAAACTAAAATTACCAGTAAAACAATTTCACCAACTACACGATTTGTTGGGTGATATACTTGACCACGAAGCCGAGACCAATGACTTTAACATGGAAAACTCCGACATAGAGTTAATGGAGGATATACGTACCGAGTTGTTCAACCAAATACCCGACGAAGAACCGATCGAAATAACCTATGCTTTCACTACTGCTAGCGGTGCAACTAATATAACACCTATTAAACTGTACGAAGCTACGGGTCGTGATGCTGGCGGTGGATTTCTTATAACTAACGATGCGGGCAGAGAAGTATTCTGCATTGAAAAAGGGTGTTCTCACCTAAGCCGCCTTGGCTCTAAAAACTGGAATTTAATCACAATAACTAACGACTAAAATATAATAATTATGCAAGAACTAGACAAAGTAGTGCACCAATGGTGCGACAGTAACGACAGATGGATGTACATAGAGTATGACCGCGACGGCAAAGTAATGGGATTAAACTTCATGCAAGGCGATGACTATGAATTTTTTAAGAAAGACTGGTGCGTAAGCGATCAAGGTTTAACCGAATTCTACAAGCAAATGCTATACACGTTTGCCTACGAGCAAAAGAATGTACCGGAACATTGCTTCATAAACAGCTGTATGTGGGCATACCACTCTGCGAACTCGGCTCGTGACGAATATGCCGTATATAAAAAACCTACTTGCCGCAGGCAATGCACTATATACAAAACAAATACGACAGTGGATCGATAATATAAATGTAACTAAAAATATATAACTATGAACAAAGAATTATCACCATTACAACGTTCTTTCAAACGAATTAACGAATTATTACCGGATAGCGATCAAGTACTACTACGCTGTGATCTATACACTATGTGCACTGAATTAACTAACGAATCCTTCGCTGAAGGAATTAACACTAAATACTAATAACTATGACCTATAAAGTAAAAATTGCCGAAGTAAATAAAAGTTTCAGTTTATCTCACCACAGCTACATCGATCTCGGTGTATTCACTGTGAACGCTTCAACCTATTCATTCCTATATCCCGCTGTAAAAACGGATTGGGCTTGCGATATAAACGAGACCGAACTAGAATTTCTTGTAAACAACAAAAAATGCAAGTATGTAGGGTTCAAAGAATTATACACTCAACTATACGGTAACTCCTTTGCGACCTTTGAAGCCGACTTAATACGTCAGATCGAAGAAGAAGTTGCAAAAAATATAACTGAAGAATATCCAGGAACTGATGTAAACTTTTAAATATAATAACTATGAAAAATGTAAACACCTTTATCGAAGTAGAATTAGCAAAATTAGGACGTGGCATTGTAGCTACGCCTGACGAAGATTACCTAGATCAATTTACCGATGCTAATAACGGATGCAACGATTTTTTACTAATGCAAATGTCAAAGCAGTATGGCTACAAGCTAGCGTTACTTGCTATACGCAAACAACTAAACACTAAATAATATGGGAAATATGAGCTATTGCAGGTTTGAAAACACTGCACAAGACCTACAAGATTGCTTGAGAGCGATCGAGAACGACAACGTCTATGACTTCAGCAGCTACGAGCTAAACGGATTTAAGAAACTAATAAGACTAGCGGGTGAGCTAGCGAATATGGATCACGAGACCGAACAAATAATTATACACTACGAAAACCAAGACTAATATGAACACTATAAAAACTAACAGAGTAAATAAAAATATAAAATTAAACGGTGTTGCATACCGCCCATACAAAGTAGGTGAGCTACCTAATTCGTTTGGTTTTATATACAACGAAGAAAACGATCAAGACGGTATACGCAAGTGGTTCAACTACAAAGGGTTAACTTACGTTAAAGACGAAAGATCGAAATCAAAGAGAGATTAACTATATACAAAACGAATACGATTACCTACTGATAATATATATGAATTTAAAAACTAAATACTATGACTAAATTAAAAAAATTATTCTTTGAACTAGCTGCCGGCGCGGCTTATGCTATACGTAATTAACTATGACACTAACTGAACACCAAAAAAACGAACTAAATACTGTAGCAGACTCTGTTACGCACTATATTGAAGACCACCTACGTGAAACAATATCATGGCAAATGCCGGATGCTTTAGTAGATGACCTACAAGAAGACCAATTTATGGACGCTATGGACTACGCATACAACAAAGTATTACAATTAATGACAGAATAAGTAGTATTACGAGCGGCGGCGTAATTAACCGTCGGCACGGTGGAAGTCCGATCCTGAGGTAAATCTAGGTATACCTAGCATATACAGGAAAATAGCTACTAGGCGAAAGATACGATTCATGATCACGTAATAGCCGTTAACCGCGAAAGGAACGCCGTGACGCGAGCGAGGGAGTTCGACTCTCCCTGCGGTTACTAATTTTAAACTAAAACTATGGGAAGACTAATTGAAATATCACCACAACAAGATGTTGTTAACAAAATTAATGCGAAAGCAGATTTTACTCACAACATAAATAATACTAGGCTAGAACGCTACACTGTTAGCACAAAAAATGTGTTTATAGGTAAAAATCCGTCACTATTCCTTAAAGATACATGGAAAGTAGTAGACGATGCCTTTAACAGCGATCAAGAATTACTAGGTGGTTGGTTAAGTGAAGATGATATATACTTCCTTGATTACGGATTAAGTGTAAGCGATCTTAAAAAAGCAATGAAAATAGCTAAATTTAACAAACAATTAGCAATATACGACAACGTGTCACAAAAAGTAATAACTGTAAACTAATAATTATGAGTATAAAACTATATAAACATCTGGTTGAAACAAATTCCTTTGGAATTAAAGATAAAATCACACTACAAACAAAAAGAATTAAACAGAAGGCTAAGTCAACGCGACAATAGCTAATATATATTAATAGTAAGAAGCTAATGTCACACTACGAAAGAAATACAAAGTATTTAGATAAGCATCGTATAATATACAGGCAAAATCCTACAACCGATAAACCAACCGAAACATTTGATTGGGGTTGGTATTACGAAGAAGGTACACGTCAATGCTATACGTTGTTCAACTCTAAAGCTAAAATAACCACATATAAGAGCCTTAAATGGCATCTGTATGTATTATGGTATCTCAATCCACAGTTAGATCAAGAGGGCTTTAATTCAATTGTAAAACATATATGTGAGCGTCAATCTGGATACGTAACTTTTCAAGTTTCTGAACAGTTATTGCAAAGCATGGTATACGATGTATCATTAATGGATTTAGATCGTCCACCACCAAATAAGCTACGCAAAATTATATTTAAGGATTCTACTGGTCTAGATATGCGACAAAAGCTATCTATAGTAGGTCAAATGGTTGGTAGAACTAAAATAACTGAAACTGAAATATATGACGCTATGCTTTTGATCAACGATAATAAAGATAAGATAACTACAACTAAAATAGCTGAGCTATTAGGTTGTTCAACAAGAACTATATACAGGAACATGGGTAATCAAATGAAGAAAGAAAAGATATTACTTAATCAATCTCTATTCTAGTCTTACAAAACAAATACGAACCTAATATGATAATATAATTGAATACAAAATCTAATAACTATGAATATATTTTACTTAAATAGCGATCCTTATATCGCTGCAGAAAAACAATACAACAAACACGTCGTCAAGATGATACTTGAGTCAGCGCAACTACTATGCTCAGCTCATCACATGCTTGGTAGTGAGATAGATGTCCCCTACAAATTAACACACAAAAACCATCCGAGTGCTGTGTGGACCAGACAATCTAAACAAAACTATGCATGGCTATACTTTCACATGCTAGCTCTTGGCGACGAATATACTAAGCGTTACGGAAAAAAGCACCTGACCATAACTAAGTGTGAAGACGTATTATGTCACACACCTGGTCCGATCTTTGATGTTGGCTTGACTGACATGCCTCAATGTATGCCAGACGAGTATAAAGTTTCAGGTGATTCCGTAGCTGCTTATCGTAATTACTATATCAATGAAAAAGCACACTGCGCAAATCCTGCGAAAGAAGTGCTATACGTTAACCCCCAACAATTCGACTAACTATGAGCAAATTTATGATCTACAATGCAGATGAAGTAACATTTATAATAAAAAAAACGCTTGATGAAGCGAGACAATGGGCTATAATGTACTGTGATCATTCAGATGAAATAATAGTACGAGAAGTAAGTGAAATTAAATACCATTACTAAAAATTATGACAGCAAAACAAATTGACCTTATGTCTATCGAAGAACTAGAATCGCTAGCATGCAACTTAACACCAAACCAATTATTCCAATGGAGTGCCTCCGGGTATGACGGATTAACCTATGTAAAAATAAAACTAGATGAGTAAAGTAACTAAAGAGATCCTGATCGTAGAATCAGAAGCGGTAGTCTATGCACAGTATAAACACCGAGAAGAAGAACTAATGGTAATGTTTAATCGCGGTGCGACTTACACTTACTTTGATGTACCAACTCACGTATGGCGTGGATTACAGACCGCACATTCAGTCGGTAGCTTTGTAAGTAAACACATACGAATGAAGTTTGAATTTAAACTTGCAGACTAAACACGATCACTAATAGATAATACAATTGAATAATAACTAAATATATATAATATGGAAATGACTAAAGAAGAATTACAATTAAAAGTAAACGAGCTAACACAATCACTAGACTCGTTCAACAAAAACACTGAAATGCTGAAGCAAGATCTAGCCGAAGCACAGCGTAAATTAAAAGTTGCTGATCGACCTAGAATTTCATCGCTTCAAATGGATGAAATTAACGAAGCTATTCAAGAAGTTATTGGCAACATAGATTTCTCTGACACTAATGCTTATGATGTTGATTTTGAAATAGATTATGATAATAGGCTTGCAATTAGCAGTATAGAATTTAATCACGTGCATGATATAGCTGATGAGATATATTCTGCACTAGAAGATATGTTTAACATAACAACTACTGAAGATGAGAACTAAAGTAAGACAAATGTATACAAGGGGTGGTAATCCTGCCCCTAATCAGTTTTTGCTATACACACCTGACGGCACGTACTTTCAAAGTTACAACAGTACGATCGCTTTCCGTGATCACAACGGCAAAATACAATTAGACGAAGACACGTGGGATTACTCACGCACTACTGGTAAGTACCGCAATGAATTCTTGGGCGAATATAAAGATATGACTAAAGATAAAATACTATCTGGTGAATACCAGTTAACTAACTTAAATTAAAGTATGACAGAAGAAGAGATGAATAAGATCGTGGATATGATTGTAGAACAATTGTTTATACGTATTAACGACGAAGCTAAAGCGATGAATGAGGAGTTCATTAATTCATTGCCTAGCAACGAAGAACAAATAATAGAATTAAGTTTACTTTTAAAACATTATGAAAGTACCGAAGACTATACAAATGCAGCTAATGTATTTGCTAAGATAAAATCCTTACAGTCTGGACACGATAAACAATAGATAATAATATGGAAGAGATTGAAAAATTCAACGAGTGGATGCTAAAGATTAATAATAATTTTTTTGCAGATAACGAAGCTATGACTGAAGCATATAAAAAAATAAACAATGAAGAAATATAATATAGATAACTATGTTAGATACCAAGAAGATCTAAAAAGATCCATGCCGGAAGGTTTATTCTGGGATGAATACACTAGAGATGAATTAATTATAAAGTTTATGCCTCTTGTAGAAAATTTAGCAAGAAAGTTTGCAACATCACAGCAAGCATCTGGTGTATTGAGTATAAATGATCTAATACAAGAAGGCAATAAAGGATTAACAATCGCTGTAGATAAATTAAACTGGGAGACGTTAAATGAATCAACAGACATGGAAAAAACTTTAAAGAGTTTCTTTAGCAAAAGAATCAAGGGGGCAATACGAAGAGCTATAGATATAAACAGAGGTGATATAAAAATACCTGAACACAAGCTTAATGCTATACGCAAAAATCCTAAAGATGAAAAAATGGTTGCTTTATTCTTTAACAGCGTATTCTCAAGCTACGACATAAATCCTGCAGATGAAAATAACTTTGCGTATCAATTACCTGATACTTCAAAAAAATATAATATTGATCTGTTAAATATTTATTTGTTAGGTATAATGAAAGAACATCTCACTCAAAAACAGTATGATGTAGTAAGATTATTTTATGGTTTAGATTGTGATAAACACTCTGCTAAAGAAATTGCTAGCTACATAAAATTAACTGTACCGACTGCAAATGTAATTGTATCTCAAATAAAAAAAGAAGCAATTGACTGTCTAATCGCTAACGTTGACGCAACTCAAGTGATTGATTACCTTTAAGTTATGATCAAAATACGTAATTATATTAATAACAAAAATAAATAAATTAAATGGCAAAAGAACAAAACAAAGGAAACTTAGAATTAAAATTAGCTATGATCCAAAAGGATATGAAAGCTAAAAAATCCAGGTACAATGGCTTTGGTAAATATTACTATCGAGCGGCTGAAGATATACTGGAAGCTGTTAAACCATTTTGTGTAAAGCACAATGTAACTGTAACCATAGACGAGGAGATGATTAGTATCGATCCACCTATTATAAGATCAACAGCAAGTATATTAGATGCGGATTTTACCGCTGCTATACGTGCCTCCGCAATCGTCGGTGTTGATTTACTCTCTAAAGGTATGTCTATGCCGCAAAAATACGGCGCAGCCTCTAGTTATGGCAAAAAATATGCTTTAGGTAATTTATTTCTTATTGACGACACAGCAGATGCAGATGCGTCTAATGATCACTCGGGTGCAACAGCTAAAGAAGAGATTACATCTAAAAAATCTGCATTGTATGCTAAAGCATTAAGGTTTATTGAAGGGGGAGGCGATCTAGAGGCTATATCTAAAAAGTATAAGATGACGGCTATAGTTAAGAAAGGACTAGAAGAAGCAATGCCTACTAAAACTGAAACACTATAATGACAGAAAATGAACAGAAAAAAGTAATTGAATTACTTAGAAGCGATGAAGAATATTATGACGGTGTAGGTAAACAGTATAGATCAAACTCTGATATATATAAGTTACTTAATGATCCTGAGCAATTCGGAAAGCCGACTGAACAGAATATAAACTTTATAATTGGCGGATATATACACACCGCAATACTTGAGCCTGAAAAGCTAGAAGCTAATTATCCTATATCAGAAGGTACAAGCAGGCTAACTAAAGTATACAAACAAGATGTTGCAGACAACAACGGCAAGATGATGATCTTACGTAAGGAAGTTGAGAAGTGCGACGCAATGATTAATAAAATAAAAAACAATTCAGTATGTCAATCTTTATTAGAAGGCGAGCAGGTTATATACGAAGAACCTGGAATCAAAAAAATAAATAATACTTGGTGGAAAGGTAAAGCCGACTGTATTAACAAAGATCAAGGTTTACTTGTAGATATAAAAACTACAGGTGATATTAATAATTTTAAAAAGAGTGCAAATATATATAACTACGACAGCCAAGCGTATATATATAAAGAGATATTCGGGCACGAGCTTGTATTCCTAGTTATATGTAAGAAGACACATCAAATAGGTATATACAGCTGCTCAGATGAGTTCTACGAAAGAGGTGAACAAAAAGTTATAGATGCAATGGTTGCGTACGAGAAACTAATGAACGATCCATTGTTTGACTTGAAAGACTACGTTAAAATAGATAGGCTATAACTCTTACAGTACGAACACGAATACAAAATGATAATATGAATGTAAAACAATTAATAACTAAATTTAATCCAATGAGAAGATCAAAACAAACCTGCACTGTAACAGGTATGAAAACTACAGCAGATAACTTTTATACTAACCAGACCCATGTAAAAGCCGTTGATAACCTTCGACGAAACACGGGAGCAACAAAGGACCAACTAAAGAGAATGTTTAATCAATTACAAGCGTATTAATTATGGCAAGTATTATGAAAGCAAATATAGATCTTAATAAAATCCCTAAGGATAAGATCTATCAAGGAAAGAAAGGTAAGTACCTACCTATTACAATAACAATTAACGATGAGCCTGGTAACTATGGAGACAGTGGGCCTATCATAGTCGAACAAACTAAAGAAGAGCGCGAGGCTAAAGTTGATAAAGTTTACTTAGGTAATGTAAAAATTGTATGGACAAACGGCACGAACGTTGATGTAGCCCCACGAGAAGCTGGTGCTCCTCAAGCTGCAGCTGCCCCAATGCCGGCAGACGATCTACCTTTTTAATGGAATGCGAAATGTGTGGGCTAATAATATCGCAAGAGGAATATAACTTTTGCGATATATGCTCAGAATGCAGAGATGGAGAATAATAATTAAATTAAATTAAATGCAAGAAATAGAGATCAATGGATTTGCAATTGACGAGTTCAATGTGCATAAGCTTGAAGAAGGCAAGAAGCAGGGTGTATGTCCTGTTTGTTCCCACGATAGAAAGCCCAAGAATCAGAAGGCTAAATGTGCGTCTTATGATTGGGAACGTGGTCTCGGTACTTGTCATAATTGTAATAAATCATTCCAGCTACATACGTACCAGCGTAAAGGCAAAGCGGAAAAGGTATACCAAAAGCCTGTTGTTCCCGATGCTATACGTTCGCCTGGCACCAAAGTACAAGAATGGTTTAAAACTCGCGGTATATCTCAGGAAACCCTTACTGATCTTAAAATTAGTGAGGGTCCTGAATATATGCCTCAGACCGGTAAAACCGAGAATGTAATAAAGTTCAATTATTTTATGGGCGGCGAATTAACTAATGTTAAATACCGAGATGGAAGAAAGAACTTTAAATTATATAAGGGTGCTGAAAAAGTATTCTATAATATAGATAGTATAGTAGGATATGAATATTGTGTTATAGTTGAAGGCGAAATGGATGTTTTAGCGCTGCACGAAGCAGGTATATCAAACGCTATATCTGTACCTAATGGTGCAACGCTTAATACAAACAACTTAGATTACTTAGACAGTTGTATAGATTATTTTGAAGATAAAGAAAAAATAATATTAGCTGTTGATTCTGATGAAGCAGGTCAAGCATTGCAAGCGGAATTAATAAGAAGGTTAGGATCAGAAGTATGTTATATAGCTACATTTGATGATTGTAAAGATGCAAATGAATACTTACTTAAATATGGAAAAGAAAAACTATCAGAGCGTATTTCAGGATCAAGACCAGTACCGCTGGAGAATGTTACAACGTTCAGGGATATTGAAGATGAAGTCACTGACTTTGTTAGGAATGGTTTTAAACCTGGCTTTCAAGTTGGTTTACAAAACTTTGACGATATATTTTCGACGTATACTGGTCAGTTTATTACTGTCACTGGGATACCGTCTTCGGGAAAGTCAGATTTCGTGGATCAAATGGTTGTCGGATACAACGCTAACTATGGCTGGAAGACAGCTTTCGCATCTCCGGAAAACGTACCAACATATCTACACGCTCATAAGTTGATGCGTAAGACTTGGCAAGGTATGCCGAGTGCAGAAGATATTGGAGGAGACAAATGGAATCAAGTGGCAGATCATTGTAACAGTAATTACTTCCACATAGATATGGAACGTTACACGCTGGAATCTGTACTTCGTAAAGGAGCAGAGCTTGTTAAGCGCAAAGGTATTAAGTGCTTGGTAATAGATCCATTTAATAAAGTAAGAGACGTAGATTGTAAGACGGAAGATGTTAATCGTTATACAATGGAGTACTTAAGTAAGATTGAAATCTTTGCTAAAAAGTATGATGTTCTTGTATTTATAGTAGCTCACCCTACTAAAATGTATAAAGGTTCTAATGGTAAAATTGAAGAACCTACAATGTACAATATTAAAGGTGGTGGTGAATGGTATGATGCTTCTTATCATGGTTTATTAATACACAGAGACTACGAAGCCAAAACTGTTAAAGCTAAAGTACTAAAAGTTAAGTTTCAAAACTTAGGAGAGAATGGTGCTGAAGCTCATTTTAAATGGGAGCCTCGATCAGGTTGTTTTATTCCGCACGAACAAATAGATATTGGCGACGATAAAATGCCTTGGGAATAATGGCTAAGAAGCGTAAGATTGATATGGGCAAGCCTGGATACGATAAAGATGATTGGGAAGCGTTACACTGGTGTATTGAAAACAATATAGCAATTGCACCTTATGCGAAATCAACAACTGAGTGGTACGTGGATATATCAAACAAAGGTAAGACAAGCAGAGACCCTAATGCTTATGGCAAAACCGAAATATGGGAAAAGATATTTGAATACTGTAAATATTATTATGACAAACATAGAAGATGAATATAAAGAGCTTATGTCAGAGATACTCCACAGAGGATCTGATAAGAAGGATAGAACAGGAACAGGGACGAAGTCTGTCTTCGGAAGAACGATCAGGCATGATATGTCACTTGGATTCCCTTTACTTACATCAAAGAAGATAAGTTTTAATGCAGCAAGAACTGAATTGCTTTGGATATTAAATGGTAGAACTGATCTAGAATACTTAGAAGCCGGGGGTGTTAAGTATTGGAGACCAGATTATGAACGCTCTGGTAGAACAGACGGAACGCTTGGGCCTGTGTACGGAAAACAATGGCGCAATTTTAACGGAGTAGACCAGCTTTATAATTTAGTCGATGCTATACGTTACGATTCTGATAGCCGTCGTATGATGGTTTCAGCTTGGAATGTTAGCGAGCTAAAAGATATGGCTTTACCGCCCTGTCATTATGGCTTTCAAGTTTATGTAAACAACGGTGTTATGGATCTAATGTGGCAACAAAGATCAGCTGACGTTTTTCTTGGTCTGCCGTACGATATTGCAATGTATGGCTTACTACTCGAGATGTTAGCCAAAGGCTCTGATTTGATCCCTGGGCAGCTAATAGGACAGCTTGGAGACTGTCATTTATATAATAATCATTTAGATCAAGCTAAAGAATATTTAAGTAGGCCAAGAAGGGTTATACCTTCTTTAAAATTGCATAGAAGTATTCATAATAATGCGCTTGAAGGTGTTAATATTCCGGACGCTGAAGATATTGAATTAATCGGATATAATCCTTTACCAGCTATTAAAGCTCCATTGAGTGTTGGCAAATAAAAACAAATATGTATTACTTATATCACATTCCGGGTAAAAAAATCGGAGTTACACGTAATCTTAATAAGAGAGTTACGGAGAAGCAAGGCTATACTCCAGACGAATACGAAGTTCTACTTACTAGCGATGACATAAATCTTGTGTCCCACTTGGAAATAGAACTTCAAAAGTCTTTGGGCTATAAAGTTGACAGGCAATTATATAAAAATTTAATTAATAAAAATCAAAATCAAATGAGAATAAACGTTACAGAACAAACGACTACATTCCCGTGCCCCGTAAGAAAACTGAAGGGTAGGCTAATGGATAACATTGGCATGGAATGGGAAACATCATACGGAACACATAAGTTAGATACTAACACTATAGACTGGATAGTAAGGCACGCTAATACTTCAATGTACAACTCTGAAAGATGCTACATATACAATAAAGCTTTATCTATACCCGCTGAACAATGTGTTACAAAAAACAAAGATTGCGAAAGATTTGACCTAATACGTGATTGGGCAGACGAAAGAGGTATATATGCTAAGGGTAATACGCATACGCAATATGTTAAACTTATGGAAGAAGCAGGCGAACTAGCGCAGTCGTTATTAAAACAAGACGATCACGAAACGTGGGATGCTATTGGAGATATGGTTGTAGTACTTACTAACCTAGCCCGTATGACAGGTAAAGATATTGAGGATTGTATAGATGGCGCTTACCGTGAAATATCTGAACGTAAAGGTAGTATGATCAACGGCACGTTTGTAAAAGAAGAGCCTAAGAAAGAAGTACACGAGTTATTAAGAACCTTTGCTAAATCAGTACTATAATGAATAAAAAACAAATAGAATTTAGAGATCCAGTTGTAGAGCGTGTTGTTGATAAATTTGTATCAAGATCAGACGTTGGATACAAAAAGTATGGTATTACTTTAGATAGTGATCCTTCAGAAGTAATCACTTGGCTTAATCATTTGCAAGAAGAGCTTATGGATGCTGTATTGTATTTGCAAAAAACCAAAGAAACTTATGAGAAAGTTTAGAAAGCCTTCAAAAAAGAAGGGACCAGTAAGAGCGAAGAAGGTGTCATACGATGGCATCAACTTCGCCTCCGGGCTGGAAAAATATATGTGGATAGCCTTAAAAAATGCAGGTATAAAATGCGAATACGAAGGAGAAACATTTGTTTTATTAAACGGTTTTCATTTCGATAATGAAGTATACGAAAAACAAAGCAATGGCAAAGGTGATTTTAAGAATAGAGGTAATAAAAGAATATTACCGATTAAATACACGCCTGACTTTATAGGAGAAGACTTTATAATAGAAACTAAAGGTAGAGCAAATGAATCATTCCCTATGCGCTGGAAGTTATTTAAGAAATTAGTAGTTACACAATTTCCAAATGTAACATTATATAAACCATCAAATCAAGCTACATGCGACGAGACAGTAAGAATAATACTAGAGAAGCGAAAGAAATAGCCCGTAGAAAGTATGTCGAAAGACAAATAGAAAAGTGGTGGAAATGGAGCTGGAATAACAGAGGTAAAATAAAATATAAAGAGTTAGTTAAACAACAAGATAAACACGAAATAAAATGCACATAAAAGAAGATGAAGACAGTCCAGCTTGGGCGCTAGAAATAGGATTTTATCCAGGTATACTATTTGGTTTTAGATCATACCCATTAACAGATGCGGTTTCACACGTGCTATACGTACCATTTGTAAATATTGTACTAACAATGTACAAATGACAGAAAGCGAAATGAAAGCTCAGATGGAGTCCATTAGTATGTTTGTAGATGAAATACTATCGGACTTCAATAGAGTTGATATGAGCGTTAAAAAGGCTGATATGCTAGCTCATATAGATTATTGGAGAACAACATTACAAACAATTAAATACATGATGAAAACAGATGGGATTATTTGACGAAAGAATAGCGTATAAACCTTTTGAGTATCCGGAATACTATACAGAAGGTTGGCTAAAGCAAGCACAAGCTTTTTGGTTACACACTGAAATATCAATGCAAAGCGATATAAAAGACTGGAATGAAAAGCTTACTGAAAAAGAAAAGCATTTAGTAGGTAATATACTATTAGGTTTTGCACAAACAGAATGTGCGGTTTCAGATTACTGGACACAGAAAGTTGTAGGTTGGTTTCCAAAACACGAGATACAACAAATGGCTATGATGTTTGGATCACAAGAAACAATACACGCAGTAGCATATAGTTATTTGAATGAAACTTTAAAACTAGAAGATTATGAAGCATTCCTTCACGAGCCGGCTACAGCGGATAGATTTGATAACCTTGTTGCCTATGATGGTAATAACGAAGTTGGCATTGGTAAAAGCTTGGCTGTTTTTTCTGCCTTTGCTGAAGGCGTTAGCCTTTATTCTGCTTTTGCTGTTTTATACTCTTTTCAATTAAGAAACTTATTAAAGGGTATAGGCCAGCAGATGAAGTGGTCAGTAAGAGATGAATCATTGCACAGTAAAATGGGATGTAGGTTATTCCAGCACATGTGTGAAGAAAATAATCAATTACTGAATCTTTGTCGAGAAGACATAATAAAAGCTGCCGAAACAATGGTTAAGCTAGAAGTAAAGTATATAGATAAAATGTTTGAGATGGGAGATATAGAAGGTATATCCTCAAATGATCTTAAGCACTTCATTAAAAAGAGAGCTAATGAAAAACTTGTTGAACTCGGTTATGTCGACTTGGGAAACTATTTTGCGTATGACAAACAAGCAGCGGGTAATCTTGATTGGTTTTATCATCTTACCGGGGGGGTTACTCACACTGACTTTTTTGCGACTAGGCCAACAGATTATTCGAAAGCAAACGAAGGTGAAGACTTTGAAGATATTTGGTAACTATAAAAAATATAAAAATGAAAGAACAAACATTAATTAATATGAAACACGATATGAGCAAGCTAGTTCAAGGAGTGCATAACAATATTCAAAACTTAGCGCATATTAATACACTGACACAGGGATTGCTTGAGACAGTTAAAAGAATGCCTGGATATGAAGAAGCCATAGAAAAATTATTAGAAGAACAAAAACAAAAACCTGAAACGAATGTGGAATGAAAACTGGGAAAAGAACAAGGATTACCCTGCGTGGGGTGATAACGACGTATACAAGAAGACTATATCCGGGGGATATTTATTCGACGGAGAAAGTCCACGAGAAGCTTACTTACGGGTTGCTAAAACAGTTGCTCGTAGATTATATAAACCGGAAATGGCAGAAACGTTCTTCCAGTACATCTGGAATGGTTGGCTTTGCCTCGCTAGCCCAGTACTATCTAACACAGGTACTGATCGCGGTTTGCCTATTAGTTGTTTCGGGATTGATGTGGCTGATAGCATCCAAGATATAGGGCAAAAGAATTTAGAGATGATGCTACTCGCTAAGCACGGCGGTGGAGTTGGCGTCGGTATTAATATGATTAGACCCGCTGGCGCTAAAATTACAGGAAATGGAACATCAGACGGAGTCGTACCCTTTTGCAAAATATATGACTCAACAATACTTGCCACAAATCAAGGATCAGTTAGACGAGGAGCTGCTTCAGTTAATATTAACATCGACCACCCCGATTTTGAAGAGTGGCTTGAAATTCGAGAGCCCAAAGGAGATGTTAACAGACAGTCGCTTAACTTACATCAGTGCGCAATTGTGGGCGATAAATTTATGCGTAAACTTGAACAAGGAGATGCAGATGCAAGGTCTAGATGGAGTAAACTACTTAGAAAGCGAAAAGCAACTGGAGAGCCGTATATTATGTTTAAAGGGAATGTTAACAAAGCAAATCCTGCGGCTTACAAAGACAACGGGTTAAAAGTTCACATGACCAATATATGCAGTGAAATTGCATTACACACCGACGAAAGCCATAGTTTTGTTTGTTGCTTATCGTCATTAAATCTAGCGAAATATGAAGAATGGAAGGATACTAACCTTATATATGACGCCACGTTCTTTCTTGATGGAGTTATGGAGGAATTTATTCAAAGAGCCAAGGGATTACGTGGATTCGAAAATGCTGTTCGATCTGCGCAGAAGGGGAGAGCATTGGGCTTGGGAGTCCTCGGATGGCATACGTATCTCCAAGAGAAAGGTATTCCTTTCGAAGGCCTACTCTCTCAGTTTGAGACTAGGAAAATATTTTCGCAGGTTAAAATCGAAAGCGAAAGAGCGTCTAGAGATCTCGCTGAAATATATGGGGAACCATTATGGTGTGCTGGAACTGGTATGCGTAACACTCATCTTCGTGCTGTCGCTCCTACCGTTTCTAATAGCAAATTATCTGGCAATGTATCTCCCGGGATAGAGCCATGGGCTGCTAACGTATTTACAGAGCAAAGCGCTAAAGGCACATTCATTAGAAAGAATCCTACGCTTGTAAAAGTATTAACTGAAAATAATTTAAACAATGAAGAAACGTGGAATAAAATACTGGCTGACTATGGTTCAGTTCAGGATATTGACGGGTTGGATAATATTACCGTTGGTGATCACAACATACCTGCCAAAGAAGTTTTTAAAACATTTAAAGAGATCAACCAGTTGGAACTCATTACCCAGGCCGGATTAAGACAACAGTACATAGATCAATCTGTTAGTTTAAACTTAGCGTTCCCTGCAATAGCGACACCTAAATGGCTTAATAAAGTACATATAGAAGCATGGAAGAAAGGGGTTAAAACTTTATACTATACGCGTACTGAATCTGTGCTGCGGGGTGACATTGCTGCTAAAGCAATGGACGAAGATTGTCTTGCGTGTGACGGTTAAAAAATTAAGGGGCTTCTATATGAGGCCCCTTTTTTTATTCATTATAATTTTTAAACATAAGCCAATACATTAGCTTATTCCAGTAACTTTTTAATTTTATCATATTGCGTATATTAACAGTTCCACCTTCTTCTTGCTGCTCTACCTCTCTCAGAGGTCCAGCTTTTTGATCTAGCACAGAATGCTTTTCTTCTTTTAGCAGCCTTGCCGCCTGGATCTAATTTAGACGGGTCTTTTGTTACTGCTGTTTTTAATTTACTACCAGGGTTTTTTCTTCTGTATTCAGCTGTACCCTTAGCTGTCATACCTCCACCGGCTGCTGCCCCGGTGCCAGTTTTGTTAGCTTCATTATAATATCCTAAAGACTTTTTACGTGACGGCGCATCACCTTTCTTTTTAGCGGGCGAATCACAGTCATGACAACCCTCTTCTCTACCGCCGCCTAGCCCTCTAGGCCCTATTCCTTTAAATCCGTTATACATACTAGTTTATTTTTTTTTGCAACTTCCTTTTGCGTTTTTCTTAGTTCCTGGTACTCGCGCGTATCCTTGCCAGCATTTCGCAGGAGATCCTATTATATATCCGTTATTACCCTTTATACCTAGACCCTGAGGCCCTATGCCTTTTGTTCTCATAGTTTATTTTTTAGTGTTATCCCATCTTGCTTTGTAGCCCCGAATATCAACATGAGTAAATGTGTTGTACCTGCCTAAACCCCCTAATTTTACTATGTTATTTTGTATGTCTTCTTCTATAACATCCGCTAATTCACCCGGCTTTAGTTCAGCTGTTATATCTGCAGCTTTACCTAAAATATGTTGGCTTGTAGAATTGCTACCGATGCTTTTGTTGTGGCTTTCGCATCTATATGCGCTGTTGATATGTATAGGACCGTATATATCCCTTAAGATTTGCAATTGATCTGACAGCTTAAATATATTTTCCATTACATCGCGAGGCATTTCACACCCGCACTTGCATTGAAATTCCTCTAATTTAAAGTTATCAGTTAGTATCATTTTTTATTCTTTAGGGTTGCCCATTTTGAAATAGTATAACCTATGGTTATTAATAGTAATATAATCTTTAGCCAATCTTCTATACCTGTAAATGTTGTTACCCCTAAAGTACTGCCATTTATTAGGTATAGTTTTATTTCATTTATGCTCATACTTTTGTTTTTTACATTACTCCTTTTCTATCTCTAGGCTTATAGTTTTTTTCGTACTCCTCTGTTCTAATAGCACGATCTTCTATTCTAGCGGCTCTCCTTAGTAGCCTATCAGCTTTTTTACCTCTTCCTTCATCAACCGCTTTTCTTCCTTTAGCGGCTACTTTTTCTGCTCTAGCAAATCTTCTTGTAGATCTTTTATTGCTCATTTGTTTAGCAGGAGATGGGTTGTGCTCAGGCACTGCCCCTCCGCTGCCATCTGCATTCATGGATATTTCCATACCTTTGGGAGCAGTTAATCCACACCTTGCTTTAGATACTCTAGTTGTTATTGGTAAGTTCATAATTATTTATTTTTATTAGCTTTTTCTTTTCTTTTTTTTGCTAGCGCGGCTCTAAATTTTGCATTTTCAATAGATTCTAATGAGTCTTTTTTCTTTTTTGTTTTTGCTCTTGTATTTCTAGACTTTATTCTTCTTTTTTCTTTCTTAATAAAATCCTCTATATCTCTTTCGTCTTGTGTTAATTTAGATCTTCTATCTTTCTCCTTCATTTCCTTAAGAAGCTTTTCCTGCTTTCTTTTTTCTTTTCTCTCTTCTGCCTTGCGCTCTTTGTTTTCTGCTTTAATTTTTATTTCTAACAAATCATTTTCTTCATTTTTAGCGCCGACATTCCATGTTTTCCAACCTAATGCTAATGCTATCCTTTGCCAAGCAGTGTTCCTAGAATCCAATGCTTCTGTAATAGAATTAACTTCATCTACTACTCTGGCCATTGGTATATTAGTAATCCCCTCTACAAGATTACCTGCTGAATTCCATCTAGGACTTAAATTAAATTTACCGTCTATAGTGACATCCCAACCCCTTTCGCTTATAACTTCTTTGTCAAATCTTTCTCCTTTAGCAAAGTTTACAATCTTTCTAGCTTTTGAACCTACCGCGGGTGATATATTAAGCAGGGCTATAAGTGTTTTAGAGTCGTCTGCTAAAAACCCTTTATCGTTCTGCTTTTTATATTCTATTATAGCATTCTTTAAAATAGACACAACAGCTCCAGGTAAACCAAAGCCTCCTTTAAGAGTAGTGTCAACCATTGAATTTACAACCGCAAAAATCTTTTTTTCTGTTTTTTCCTCCATGGTCATTTTTCCCTCTTCGTCTTCCTCGTCGTTAAATCCTGGAATAAGAGCAAACATTGCGGCTTGGAGCGCAGAAAAAATAGCATTCTGTATAGTTCCGTAATATATTATTTTGCTAAAGTTCGTAAAATCACTTTGAGCCTGTGTTTGCCCTGGTATTCTTCTTCTATTGTATATATCTTGGGCAGACTTTTTTATAGATCTATTAAGTTGTATAGGTGTATTCATGAAGTTTAATACAACCCTACCTAAAGAACTGGATTGATCGGAAGATATTAAAGCAGGATCTCCTGATTGCTGTGTTTCATCTGAAATAGGGATAAAATCTTTAAAAGCTTTATCCTCTGCTTGCTTCCGCGTGTATTTAGGTTTACCGTCAGCGCCTTTTTCTTTTAAGTAAGTGTTAACTCTATTTCTATAGAATGTAGCACCACCCGAGGCTATGGCGAAACTATCTACCATTTGAGTAGGTGTAAATCCTATTTTAAGTAAGTAGTTTAATGCAGCTGTTGCCTTATCCGTAGCGCCTGTAACAGCACTCGCAAGTTCAGCGGCATTTACGTCTGTTTTTAAACCAGATCTTCTTTGCTTAAGCTTGGGCGAATTAAATATCATTGCAAAATCAGCCCAATATTGTTTTTGGTCTGCAAATGCTGCGGCCGCCTTCATAGGATTATTGTCACTCCAGTTTATAAAGTTTACCGTGGATAGAAGCTGCAACAAAGCAGATCTTCTGTTAAAAAACATTATAGCCCCTATAGAATTGTTAAGCCAGTTATTCCACTTCTGCTCATTTCTTTTCATACTAGCGGCTCTGTTTACACCGTTTTTCATTCGGTATAATATATCTTCTATAGCTTCTCTATGAGCCTTTCCGTATATTGCCTCTATTTTGTTTAAATTATTTTCGCTAAAGATTAGATCAGAGTTTTCTATGAATTCCTTAAGGTATTCTTTTCTACCTGTTTTTTCTGTAAAGTTATTAATATCAGATAATATAGTTTGCACTGCCCAATACTCGGACGGTTTAGACCATTCTTTTTTCTGAGCTACCTGCAGCGCACCATTTGCATAAGCCATTAGTTCCGCGTCTCCCTGAACAAACCTAACAAGCTCTCTCTCTTGCTTTCTAGTAAGACCTGGTATTTCATACCCCGCTTTATTCCAAAGGTACACACGCAGCGCTTGATCATGCGTATAAGCCATACCCGGAACTCTCTTGCCTAGCTTTTTTAATACAGGCTTGTATTGTTTATTTAATGCCGCGAATCCGTTTTTAAGAGATTGCTTTACTATATCTATTTCGTTTATAGCCCTCCAGTAAGGCTTAACTAAAGCGTCTTGGAAAAACTTTTGATCAGCATCACCTTGTCTTCCTTTACCAGCAAATGTATATTCCGTTAACCCTCTAAAATCTTCAAGTGACGACGGCATCCAAATTTTCCACTTGCCTTTGTTCTTACCTAATATTTCACCTTCAACCCTAGTTAATCTTTTTCTAGACTTTATTCCGGATGCTCTTTCAAGCATGTCATTAAAGTTTTTATTTAACTGTTTGCTAAATTTAACTCTAGATCTTTGCGTGGGTCCTTTAACATCAAACGTGTTAAGTATATCTCTTACAGCTTTAGGTTGATTTTTAAAATCTACTATAGACAATTCCGTTTGTCCTTTAACGCCTTTGCCCTTAAGCGCTTTACCTACGGCTTTAACATTACCCATGTGATCGTCAGCAAAGTAAAAGTCATTATATCCTTCCGCTATCTTACCAACCATCCAATCAGCCTTAGCCTGCGGTGATCCGTTACCTAAGCCTGTGATGTTTTCTATAGGTATATTTAAACCTTCCGACTTTAGAAACTCATGTATTGCGGCCGCTGAATTAGCTGGTCTTGCAGTTAAAACAAATATATCTTTATTAGTATACTTACCTTCTTTCTTTTGCGCTTCGCTAAACAATGGACCTAACTCACCTTTCATTACTTTACTAAACTCGCTAAAGTCAAACTCAGCTCCTTGCTCGAGCATTGTTTCTGACTTAGCGGCAAATTGAGCTGCGTTTAGCTTACCTTTTGTACCGTCAGGCATAACGTATAGCACATTACTTTTCGTGCGGGCTAGCGTGTCGTCAAAGTCAAATACGCTAATACCTTTAGGATTTTGAGAGAACTTAATGCTTGCCGCGTTGTTTATGGCTTTTTGTCCATTAATAGCTTTTGTATATGCTGGACCGCTTAAGTTTTTTGAAAATTTACTATAATTTTTTACGGCAATATCAGCCTTGTCTTTACTTAATTTAGATACTTCTCGTAAATCTAGTAGATTATTTTTTGTAAATCCTGGATGTAGGATAGTCATTCGATTGGTAAACATCCTTGTGTCCCCTGGATTTTTCTCTTTTAACGCTCCCGGTACAGGAAATGTTGATTGGCTAACCGCATCAATAGATTTAGCTATAGATTTTGGTAATAGTGTTATTTGGCTCTTATCAATAATACTTTGCACAGCCGCTTTTGATACACCTCTACCCATTATGTAATTAGATGCAGCGATTAACAATTGTTTAGTAGGTGTACCGTGCTCAAACGTGTAATCTTTTGCTGTTATTCCGTCGCCTTTGTAAAAGGCTCTAAGCTTAGCTAAGGTTTTAGCGGCGGTACGCATACTTTTACCTTGAGAATTCATTATCACAGCGGCAGCTAACGGGGTAATACCTGTATCTTTACCCACTAGCTCTTTAAGCAGTTCTACCATATCCATAAATTGAATAGCACTTTTTTCGCTTAAGTCAATTCTATCTTTAAATAAAACGCCGTAACCTGTGCCGGCAATAAGTTTTTTAAAATCAGGTGCATTAGCTTCCTGCACAAGTACGGAAGTAGTTTTAGTTTTATCTTTACTATTTTTAGACTCTTTAGAGAAAAAAGTAAACCCTTTTCCATTTTTATTTTCTACGAGTTCTAACCCTGATTCTTTAATAGCAGCGTCTATTTCTATATTTTTCTTTTGTAGTTTCTCGATGAAACTCATGAACCCCACATTAGTGCCGTATATGCTTTGTCCTGTGCCTGTAGTTAAACCTGGCTGGAACATGCGTATAAAAGCGTTTACCCCTTCTACGTTGCCCTTGCTCTCTATAAGACTGCGCAAAATATTTTTAAGGCTTAAATCAACTTCTAGCTTTGCAGTTTCTGAAAGATTAGCAAAAGAAATATCTTTAGCATTTTCGTTAAATATATTTGTAATATCCCCGGCAGCTTTGTCTACTACAGCGTTTAAATAAGTTGTTAAATCTGTATTACCTGCGGTATTAAATTTAGCAAACTGTTCTATTGACTTGTCGGTTACAGATTTGTTGTTAAACGCACCCATCACATGTAGATCAACTAAGTTTTGCCAAAGTGTATTTAATTTTGCATCACCCGCTCTTAATTTTTTGAGCTCATCAGGATCATAAAATAACCCTTGCGCTAAGTCATCTTTAAACTTAGCTTTTAAGTAAACAGTAAGGTCTTTACGAGCCTTTTCAAACGCGCTATTTTTAGTAGCAATACTAAACTTAACGTTGCCTCTATCGGCATCTCTTTGTATTTGTTCTACAAGGTTATCAGCAAGTACTTCTCCTTTCTGCAATTTTCTTTCCTGATTAGTTTCAAAAACTTCGCTTATTTCACTAGCAGGATTTACTATTTCAGAGGTAAATATTTCAAATGAAATTTCTTCAGCCATAGCTTTAGCTAACGCCTCTTTTCTACCTCTTATTGGGTTGCCGCTCTCCTGTAAAAATTGTGCTAAGTAAGTATCGTCGTCAATAATTTCGTCTACATTTTTGTAATTAACTATGTTTGGATGTCTCCTTACAAGCAAAGCCCCCGACGTTCTACCCGCGTCATCGGTGCTTGTTTTTTCCCTAGCTATTTCTTTGCCAACCCAAGCTGGATAAGAAACCCACTTACCATTTTCTTTAAGTTGCTTTTGTATTGCTTGCGGTATTCCACCTTGACCATCTTTACCCATTAACCAGGTTGTGGTCATGTTTTGTAACGTTGCCTTTTTAGTCTTAAGTAAAAACTTTCTAAGCTTACCGTCTTTTTTGCCTCCCATAGCTGCTTTAAGATCTATATCGGCTTGCTTACCCATTTCAAATTGTATCTCTGCCATAAGCGGAGTTACAGTACGGTTATTGGATATAGCGGCATCCATTCTGGATTTTAAAGTACGAAGTACCATTTTTAACTTAGCTTTTACAGCCTTTATTACTTCGTCTGATACTACACCGGCATCCGTTAAGTTTCTGTATTTAGGCTTTTCTTTTACTTCATTCGAACTTTCGTCTGCTGTAATATTCTTAGCCGCTGTAACGTCTTCCGTAAAGGTGTTTTCAGTCACTCTACCAGTCTTTAACGCGCCTCTCATTCTATTACTTAGCTGAGCCATTGTATAGCCGAACAGGGAGTCATTTTTAGACGGGTCAAATTTCTTTATATAAGGTATAAGACTAGCTATGGTTTCACTAACCATGTTATCCATTTCAAATCCAGGTAGGTTTGTAAGATTAACTATATTGTTACCTGCTGTTTTAAATGCTTTTACTTTAGATCGGATCATTCCGTCTAACGTTTCGTATATAACAGGATCATTTGCGTCAAATCCTTCAGGATTATTACCTACAGCATCTAATTTCTTTTTAGATTTTGCGGTAACATCGCTTAATTTTTGCTCATCTTTTTTAGAAGCTTGAGGTGCATCAATATCTGATTTAGCTTTACGCTTTGCTTTAGGCTTTGGCTCCGCTTTTACTTTAGGTGGATTTTCGATGTTCTCGTATTCCTCCTCTAGCTTGGCTATTTTTCTATCATGTGTGTCTTGATCTATAAAACCTTGCATTAAATCGTCTCCTATTTCGCCAATTTCTTGGTCAATAGCTTCCATTCGATCTTCTTCAGCTTCCGTAAGCTTACGACTAAGCTTTGTAGTGCCTTCTTCTTCGTCAGTATCAATGTTTAAGCTTTTGCCTTTTACAGCTTTTTTAGTCCAACTAGAAACAAACTGGAATATAGAACTAGCGTCGTCTAACTTAAAGTACATAGAGGCATCTCCGTTTAAGAAACGCATTATAGAATTTATACCTGTTTTTATTTCGTATACTTTATTATATGAGCTTTTTGGTAAAGCACCTATGTTGGTTAAATCGGCCACTAGCTGTATTAGCTCGTCCGCGTCTATCCCATTAGTGTCGGCGTACTCTTCTTTCTTATACGCTAATACTCTTTTGTTGAAAATATCAAAAACTTCTTTTGAAATAGTCCCAGCTTCTCTTAGCGCCGTAACCTCAGCTATTATGCCTTCCACCATTTTTTTGCCATCACCTACAACTCTATCGTTTTTAATAATGCCTGCATTTCGGGTTTGTATATGTCCAAGCTCATGGAGAGGTGACATAGCAGCAATTCTACCGGTATATCTATCTTGTGTAAGAGCACTTGCTATTATGTTCTCTTTAAATAGGACTACCTCATTAGAAGTTTTGCCTTGAACGGTTGTATTTGCCGCATAATTTCTGTCTTTGTATCCTTTTCTAAGAGTATTTTTTTCTACTTCGTTGAACTTGTCTTTTTCGTTACCCTGGTCGTCTTCAACTTTTTGATTAACATATTCTTCTAATTGCTCAGCGCTATTAATTTCAGTAGAATTTACATTATTTTGCCCTTTAATTATGTTTTTTGAGTAAAAATATAGTTGCACGTTTGCGGCAGCTTCTACTTTATTGCCTAGGCCGTCTATATCTTTAAGAATCTTTTCCATTTCCTGATCTTTTTTCTGGAATACGGATTCTCTTTCTCCTTTTATTTTTGTTAACTCTTCATTTAGTCTATCCATTTCCTTGGTAGACCAATTGCTTACATCTCCAGAAGCTCCTAATGCAGCAGCTTCTTTTTCTAATAATCTTATTTCTCTATTGGCTTCAGTTATAGCTTCAAATTCCTCCGCCGTTAAATCATTAACTTTTAATACGATATTTGTATTTTCTAAAGATAATTCTTTTAATGCAGCTCTCCTTCTTTTCCTTAAGATGTTTCTAGCATCTGCGGTTAACTGATCGGAATTTAGTTCTTTTTGTATCTCTAGTATTTCGGTTCTAAGCTTAGCTTCTTTTCTTGCTTCCCTAGAATTTCTAAACTCGCTAGCAATTGCTGAGTATATATTTTGACTAGCCATAGGCCCCCCTATAGCGAAACTAGTAATCATAGTGTTTGCCGCAAAGTCTTTGTCTAATCCTTCGAATAGATTTTTATCTTCGCCAAGTATAACTATATCTGAAAAATTCTGGCCAACTAAAGTAAACCCTTCCTCTAAATATTCAATACCGCCACCTATACCAACAGCTGTAGTAGCTCCAACAGTTTTTGACAGGGCTCTAGCTATACTTCGGTTCATTACTTTTCTGAACTCATTGTAACCTATTGCTCTGGAGTATTTTTGAAAGTTATTTATAAACCCTAATGTACCAAATCTTTCAGCAAGAGAAGCAATACCTCCGTAAACCAAGCTGTTAAAAGACTTTTGCGTTTGCGACATATTAAGCACGTCCTCTTGATCTGCTAATATTTTTTTTAGTTCACTTATTTCCGTAGGGTCGTCTGTTTCTAGCAGTGCCTGCGTTATTTCTTCTTTTATTTTCGCGGCTTCTCTTTGAGCTATTTCTAGGTTTGCCATTTGCCCTCCCGCTTCCATGGTGAAGAACACACTCATTGCTAATCTATTTACGCCTTTGTTCCACGCCGCTGCAGTCATGGCAGTACCTAAGTTTTGCACTCCAGATTTAGTGGCTGCTTTAGTCAGGGCTGACCTTATAATATTTTTAGCTACCATTCTACCACCAATATTAACTAAGGCACCGCTTCCGCTAGTTGCTAAAGCTACTAATATAGAGGGTGAATTATCTACAAGCGTCATACCTAAGTAATCAGATGTACTTAATCCTTCATTATCTAGCGTTGGCCTAAACAACTTCTCTTCGTTCCTAGACTGTAGCCTTTGATTGTAGTCTATAGCGGCTCCTTTGTCTGCAACAAGATCACCATACCATTGCGATTCAAGTATTCTTTGTTCAGCTAAATCAGCATTAATGTCATCAGAAGCGTAAGCCCTAGCAATAGCGATAGGCACGTCTCCTAATAAAAACTTTTTAGTGGAAGCCCCTAACATAGCGCCGCTGCCTAAAAAAGAATTCTCCATAACCATAGCCATTCTATCGTCAAGCTCATAGGTTTTATATGCTGCTTCTTGTGCTATTTTAAATTTACTTAACTGCCCTGCCCTTTTTGTTATTCTATCAGACTCCGTCATCATTGCTTGACGTTGTTGATCTAGATTATTCCATTCGGCAGACATCGCCGCGTTGCCTTCTCTGAAAGTTTTAGCGTATTGATCTTGTAAAAGCTGTCTATATTCAGGATCGTCTGTATTATTAAAGTTTTCTTCAATATTACCAAGCAAGTAATCGTAATCTGCTTTAATTTCTTCTAATGGAGTAGCTCCTCTTTCAGTGTAATCATTAAGCTGCTGATCTAGCTTTTTGTACCTTTCTTGTAGATCGGCTTCCGAACTTGCTTGGTATTCTTTTAATGCGTTGTTTAAGCGTTCTTCTGAAGCCTCTTCATTGTAAGGAATGTATGTTCTGCCTTGTATAGTTTCTTTAGAAGTTAATGGGCGTCCAAATTTAGCTTCAAAATCGGCATTGTCTTTTTTTCTAAGAGCAGCTTCTCTTTTATTTTCTTGCACTACTTCTAACGCTCCGTTATCACCTTCAAGCTCAGCTGCTATTTTAAATTGCTCGCTTTCGGGTATATCATTATTTATCATGTAGTTAGCGGCTGCTTCTTTTTTCTGCCTAGTAACTACATCTGTAATTGTATTTTGCTCTATTTTGGATAAGTCTATATACTTATTTATATTTTCAGGCGTTAAAGTTTCGTTAGCTAACCTAGCCTTTTCCTGCACCTCTGTCCAGGTGTTATACTTCTCTTCGCCTAAATAATTTTTTAGATCCTCCTCGTACGAATTAGTATATACCCTTTTATTGCTAAACCCGCTTTTATCTATAGTATATTCTCTACCCGCAGTTGATTCACCTATTGGAACTAGTTTACCTTCTTTATTTTTTACAGCAGCATATTCAGGCATTAATGGAATAAATTCATTTGTCCCAAAAGTTCCTTCTGTTAAATTAAAATAATCTTTAGCAATCTCATTTTTAGCTTTAGGTGTTTTTGAGTTTACCGAATCTAGTGTTTTGTTTAAACTTATTGCTTCAGAGCTAGGTAATTCCGGCTGCTCGTATTTTGTTTGTATCGGCGCATTATATAGCTTTGCATATTCTTCAAAAGTTTCAGGGTACAACTGTCCATTAGAGCTTTCTTTTCCTGCAAAATCTCTTTGGTATAAATCGCTTCTAACTTCTTGTCCTCCTTTGAATTTTATATACTCTATTTTTTTAGGCTTTCTTTCTAAGTCACCTTCAAATTCAATTTTTACGGGCTGTTCTTGTTCCTCCAATGAACCATCTTCCGAGGTGGAATCCCCATTTGATGCTTGACTTGTCTCCGGAGTTACAGACGCATCGGTCTCCGCATCTCCGTTCTGAAAATTTTCAGTTGGGGGTGTTTCTTCAACAAGTACCGCATTTGGATACTCTGCTAAAAACTTATCTAATTTTTCGGGCTTTACATTAAATTGCTTTGCGTCCCTGTCTGGAGATGTTCTATATATAGGCATAATGTGTGTTTATTTAACTTAATATTATTTTATTAGTATTCAGGAATTAAACGCTTTTTAGTTAATTCATATTTTTCTTTACTAACCTTTATTTCGTCGCCGCCGGCAAATATAAGATAATGTTTGCCATTTCTGAAGTCTACACCTACCGCTTTGCTATCCGCATACTTGGAAGAACTATATTCTTTGCTTTTCTTTTCGTTATAGCCATCTTGCCCGGCTTTCTTGCGGCTTTCAATTAATCTTTCTATAGTTTTTTTTCTTATCTCATCAACAGTCATTGTTCCATTCTCCCATGCTGTACCTAAATCTTCTGTAGGGAATTCGTCTTCAAAATCATATACAAAAGATCTTAGTGAATCTTGGTTTGCAAAAGCTGTTTGTAATTCCAATCTATACATTTTTTCAGCGTCAGCATTGACTAGCTGACCTGATTTACGCACTGTTTCATTTTGTTTTAATAAACCAACTCCTAGTTTATAGTCTTTTAACAAAGGGAGGGTGGTATCTTTATAAGGCACCGTTTGCCCATCAATGTTAAACCCTATGTTTCCGCCGTCCATTATACTAAATGGAGCATTTAATCTACTATCGCTTTTTCCATCACCGTCTTCATCCACAAAACCATATATGGTTGCATTGATTTTAGAGTTTTCTAGCTTGTTTCCATCGGAATATGTGCCGCTCATCATGCCTTCTGTGTATTCCACTTTGCCTTTCTTGTAAGCCTTAAGCTGATCAGCTAAATTTGTAAAGCTATTGTTTACCCCATTCATTATATCAACCTGTGCCATGTATTCAGGCGAAGTAGTATCTGTCATACTAGCAAGCGTTTTAGCTGCATCTGCATACTTTTGCCTTTCATTAACTAAGAAAGTTCGCATAGATGCTGTTTCTTCAGGTGAAAAAGATGTAAAATCTATATCCGTTTTCATTTTACCCATTAAAGAGTTAACCCTGTTCTGGTACTCCTGATTTTTTGTAACTGTATTTGGTCTAGTAAAGCCCCTAGCTGATTGTGTGGCTGCTAAAAAACCTTTACCTACCTCGCTTGCCACGTCTACAAATTTCTTCGCTGCTACCCCTGCGCCTGTTATTAATTGGTTATTTGCCATAATTCATGTTTTATTTGCTAAAAGCCTCTAATCCAGGCAGTACTTGCGAAGCAGCTCCAGCAATGTTTCCAACCCCACCTAATATAGATTGTGTTGCTGCGTCTCTCGCTGCATTAGCTGCCCCCAATCTTTGTTGAGACATGCCAAACATCGTATCCACTTTATCTTTTTCCGCTGCTCTAGAAGCGTATTCTCCTTGTAATTCTTGATTTTGTAATTTTCCGGCCATTTGTCTTTCGGCCATTTGATTTTGTACTTCCTGCCTACCTATATCCGCCGAGCTTTGCATAGCTGCATTGCTTTGTGCGCCAGCTAATGATTGTGCTAAAGCCGCAATACCAGAACCTCCAGCTGCTCCGGACAAATTATCCATTGTATTGGCAAACCCGCTTGCTTGCTGCTGCGCTTGGAATTCGGCAGCTTGCGTATTCACAGTTAAGTCTTCCATGGTATTTTCCATGTTCATTGCAAGGTTAGACGTGTCTGCTCCTTCCATTCTAGCTTTGTTTCTATTAAATTCTGCTTGCGCTGCTTTTTGTTCTCTTTTTCTTTTGCCGCTGCCTATCATACCTCCAGCAATTCCTGTAAGACCTGACACAACGCCACCTATAGCTCCTATTGGTATCATATACTTTTATTTTATTATTATACTTTTATTATTACGTGTTATTTGCTGCTTTCAAATATTTCAGATCCTACTAAAAATAGTTCAGCATAGTCTGTTGAATCATTCTTAAACTGAGCTTCGGCATAATAGCCTTTTAGCCCGCTTGTGTTTACTAATGCTGTTTTGCTAAATAGTATAAAACTACTTGTAGTTATTGCGGAACCCACTATATTAGGTACTAAATCCGCTACAATTTGATCCGGCGTGCCTGGCCCCGTGCGAAGCACTTGTGTTATGGGTCCTATAATTAGTAAGGTTTCACCGTTAACATCGTTAGAGTAATAAGCGGTATCTCCTACCTGCACGGAAGCATTCAAGGGCTGGTTGAAGGTGAGTGTAACTTGGTTAGGCATAATTATTGGTTTTGATTATTACAGATGGTACAGGTAGCAAAAGTGCTCACTTGGTTTTGGAATCCTTCGTCTATGTAGTATGTAGGTGTTTCTCCACTTGCAAAGGTGCCTAAAGTAACGCATAATTTCTCACCTGTTGCGGTAGACTTTATTTGTACAATATTACCAGGAGCATACGGCGCATTAACTAAACTACCTAATTGGCTTTGGTTTGTCCCCCCTGACCAACCGTCAGCATCGCTAACATAGTAGGTTGTTGCTCCTCCGCATAATGTAGCATTCCATGCACCCCCATCCGATACGTATTGATCCAAATCTAAGGCGCTGGATGTGTTGGTAATTCCTACAGATGTTACATTAACTGAAAGTGTTGATGTTATAATAGTAGGCACTGTTGAATTATCCACTACAAAACTAGAGCTAATTACATTAAAATCCCAACTTCCGCCGACAAGACCGCCTTGATTTGTCCAATCTGCAGGAGGAGGTATAGAATCAACTGTAAGGATACTTGTTGAACTACCCGTAACTATAACGTTAAAAGGAGAAGGCTGACTAGACCCCGGTAAAAGTGTAATAGTAGTCGCGGCGTCCGGAGTTATATTTGTATTTGCACTAGTAAAAGCAAAACTTAATGTAGAGTTAACGTATTGATTTAGTGTAAACACAGATGGTTGTCCTGTTAGACAAGGAACATAAGGTGCAACAGTACAAAAAGTATTCGCTAGATCCCCTGTTAAAGTTATCGTGTACGTTGTATTAGCTGTAACCGAAGGGAAAACGACTGGAACAACAAACGTTCCCGTGCTATCTAGAGTGCCAGAAGCATTTACCGGAGAAAATAAGCCAGAAGACGTTATATTTAACGCCCAGCTAGCACCCTCTACGCCGTTTACGGTAAAGTTTCTAGTTTCTCCTCCCGTAGGCACGGTATTGCCAACCGGGAAGGAGTATGATGTTATTTTTACAGGTGGATTATAAGTTGCTACTGCGTTTGCTGTTAAGCATATATTGTCTCCGCTTACTGAGTTTCCTGGAAAAGTATAAGCAATAGTAAAAACAACTTGCTCTATTTCCCCATTAGCGTCATAGGACGGAACCCCCGTAATTGTATAATCACTGGCTACACCGTCTACAACAGTTAGGGTAGGCATTGTAGGAAAGTAATATGTTGTATTTGCAGTTACAGTGTATGTGCTAAAAGTTGTAGTTGTCCCATAATCTCCAGTAGCGGAATATGAAACACTGGGCGCCCCTGGTAAAGGAATTTTAACATTACTAACGTTACATTGGTCTATTTGTCCAGATACACTAAGCAGTGAAGGTCTAGCAAATCCTGATCCACATATCTCAATAAATACATTGCTACTAGGCATTACCGAAGGGGAATCGTATACTATTAGGCATGTAACCGTTCCGCTACCGGCATTGTTTAAAAATAATACACTATTGACATATTGAGGGTAAGGCAATGTAGGCGAAAAATCAGCTGCATCCAATGTATACCCTGGCAAAGGCGTTAAAAGTAACTCTGTAGTTGGATTATTTATTGACCAATCGTTCCCTGCGGTTTCATAAAAGCTTACTACCTCAAATGTAAAGTTATATAGTGTTATCATATTATTATTATTTTATCTTGGAGTAAAGCAATCTGTGTCTAAACTATTAACAACTAAGAATTCTGTTTGAATAACATTTACCGCGTTAGCCCTGCCTATACCCTGCACACTAAACTCCCTTGAATCTACATTGTTGTCGCAATTTGTTGTATAGAAAGTGTCCATGCCCCTTATGTAGTTAAATTTTTTACCTTCCTTATCTATAAATTCTTTTAGTTGTCCTTCTTGCAAGTCTGTAACAATAGAATTAACATACCAGCCTTCTGTTTCTCTTATACGAACAGGTGTTATATTTGCTGCTTGTATTTGTGCTAATGAAAACCACTGCGGATTTGGAGCATTTGTATTTGTGTACGAATATTCTTTAGAATCAGTACCACTATAGTTTAAAGTTTTGTACCCTTTAACCATAGCTGGGTTGTCATTAAATATAGTATTAAAAGAGCTTTCGTAGTAAGGCCCAATAAGTTCAGAGGCTCCAGGGCCTACTCCATAAAAGGTGTTGTACAAAGGATTAGCTGCGTGCTCATATATTAATCCGTTTTTAAATGTATAATAAACGTTGTTTATATATGTGGCTGATTCCGGCACATAGACTTTTCTTGAAGTAAATCCGTTTATATCTTCCTTAAATGACACAGTCGTGCTGGTAGTCGGTAAACTATTAACAAATTGATTACACAGCGGGTGCTTGTTAAGCCTGTCAAATGTCCCTGCTCCTAAAGTTTGTTGCCAATAAGGAGTTAGAGCGTTTAAGGATATATTGTAGTTTCTTTTCTGAACATCGTAAGATCCTATTATAGTTTTATTAACATTTAAGTTATCTGAAAAGAATGAGTGCATGCCGTAATCAGATATATCCGTTATACCGTCGCCTGACAATCTAAGCACCGAACCCCTATTGGCATCAGTGTAATACATTCTAAAACCAAATTCCGCAAATGACTCAGGGTTAGTGGCTATGCCGAATTCCCCTTGAAATGTTATAGTCTGTCCCAATACTGCTGCGTTGGATGTTAAGTTAGTGCTGCCGTCTGCATTAAATAAAGCATCTTTCTTGGCTAATATCTTCATTGACTTGTTTTCGCACAAGGTGATTAAATCAGTGTCTCTGGTGTGCAGTTTTTGTATACTGCCATACTCTGGGTTTACGTCTTTAGTAATGCCCTCCGCTTGTATAAATTGATTTAAGTTATTTGTACTTGATACGGAGTTAAATATTTGCGAGAATATAAGGCCTGTGGATCTATGCTCCTCCGCGTAAGGTGCATCCAGCGTTGCAGAAGCTTTGACGCCATCTCCTATTATAGGTTGGTTAAAATCGTCCCTAATGCGATCTGACTCAACACCATTTGCAAATGAATAACAATTAAACCAAGTTAAATCTTGGGTTTGCCCAAAATCACTTATGTCATAAACACCCGGGGCTTCCCAATATATATCTAATTCAGCAGCTTCTTTTGGTTCCGTTTCAAATATAGCAGGGCTAGAGCTAGAAAAAGTATCATCATTTGGGTCTGATGCTAAAAACTCTATACCCACGTATGCAAATTGATTAGTAAAATTATATGCTGGGCCGCTGCCTTCAATAATATTTGGAAGAGTGGAAGGATTCCAAGGGAGTGCTGTTGAACCACCTTCAAGCTGTTCAAAAGTAAGTGTCCACCTTGCGTATTGGTTTGTCTGTGCATCCCAGGCATCCGAAGCGCTTGAGTTATTAGTACAGTCATAATTAGTTCCGAGATTAAGCTGGCTATTAGTCACAACATAAACAGTCCCAGTGGGGTCTTTTACGCCGTTGCCAATGTCTACAAACCTAAACATAGTTCCTACTGTATTAAGCTGCTCCAGTAATCGAGGATTCCGGTCCACTATACCGTGGGCATGGCCATTTGTAGTGTTGGTTCTACCCGCTCCGTATCCGGTAGCATCAGTTATAACTATTTTCCCTTCAACGTCTGTTCCCTGCCCCCTGCTTTCGCATTTAGGGTTAAATCTATCAATGAATATTCTACCTGTTTGGCCCGTTGCATCAACCTGCGGCCAAGACCCTCCTTCTTTCCAGAAACTGCTGTTAAATTCACTAGCGGAACTAAAGTTCCAAAGCGGGGCAATAGCTTTTCTAATAAACGTATTGTTATTATTTCTAGCCGCTTGTATTTTTTGCCTTAATATATTGTCTGAGTTTACTTTAACAAAAAACCTTCCGGTAAATTCAGCTTTCTTAACGTCTGTTAAATCATATAGCGTTACTCCCGTGCCTTCTGGAACTTCTCCGCCAGAAACTGTAGCAAAATTTACATCTGGACCAAATGCGGGGGATACTACTATTCTAACAAAATTCTGTGTTTGGTCTAAAGAAAAAGTAGATATTTTATAATACTCGCTTACCTGGCCCGCTGTACCCGTTATTCTTAATTGTAAGCCGGATTCAGTACGGGTTTCCGCTCCAAACGCTTGATCAAAATTAGTTTTTGGAATTTGCAATTCATTACCGCCTTCGGTAGGTGTGGCTCCTTGCCCTCCACCAAAGTTGGTAAGAAGATTTCCTTTACCAAGTCTTTGCTGCGTTAAAAACAAAGGGGCCTCGTTTTCTATAGCTATTACTTTATATCTGCTTTTTTCAAAAACAGGTATATTGTTATCGTGTTCTTTTTTTAGTATCAGAAAAGTATCTTCGTCTACTTTATTTCTTTCTGCGGACGGAAATGAAAGCCATACATTACCATCTTCTGCATCATAAAACCTATCTAACGCTAGATTGTAATATTCTCTTGACGTTTCTTTTATGTAATACTTGTAATGTGTAAAATCAGCAAAGCCAGTTAAAGTTTTATATTTAGGTGGGTTGCCATTTAGGGTTACTCTTATATTGTTTGCGCTAGCAGAAGATGCTTTTTCTACAACCAAAGAAGCACTATTGCTCGTGAGCACAGGTGTTGTTCTGCCGTATTTATCCATATATGCCACTCCTATTTGATAGGTGCGCATTGTTTTAATTGACGGGTGTACTAATACGTTGTTTGTATTAACATAAGTAGGCCCTGTGTTCTCAGTGGATATAGTCCTAGAGTACAAGCCAACCGACATATCTGTTTTGTAGGGAACTTTGGTAAACGGGGTGCTTAATGTAAAATTTTGAACGTAGTTGCCATATATTAATCTATTTGCCGTTACTTCTTGAGCGAGAGCTCTGCGGGGCACATTGTCATAAGGTCTTAATAGCTGATTGCTTTGTATTACAGAAGTTATTATTTCCGTCTTTATTTCAAAAGTGTTGTTTTGCCAACCTGGGTCTGTAGGCTTAAACCCATCAACAACATACACGTTAGCATTGTTCGATGCCTTGTAAAGTATTTCTACTTCTTCAACATCCCCTGGCATATCCGCAGGTATAAAATTAGATATAGTTAACTGCCTAGTATTGTTAGTCATACCAAGGTTATAACCCTCTTTTGGAGAATAGTCAAACTCCCCTGGCAAAAAAGCTACATTTGAAAAAGCAGAGTAAGCAGAAACCTGATTGTTCTTATATTTCCACCTTGTAGCGAATCTGGCAAACTTGAATTCAAAAAGCGGTTGTTGCTGCTCGAGTATTACGTTATATAGTTGAGGGTCTGTTGTATCCGCCCCTGTTGTACTTGGCCCCACGCTCAACACAATAACATCAGCCCCTGTTTGTGTAGCCCCTTCTTCAGGCGGAATAATCCCTGCTATAGAGCATCTTATTTCTGCAACTTCTGAACCGGTTTCGCCTTCATTATCAAGAGTTAGTATAAGTACATCTCCCTCTCTATAAAAGGGAGGGGTCTGGTTTTGCGCCCAGGTTAATGTTTTTTCAGTACCGGTAGACACTGGAGTAGCAACTCCTGCCCCATTTAAAATCATAAAACTAGCGTCCGTAGTAGTAGATATATTAACAATATTACCCTCATTATCCTCCTGCGCAACTGAAGATAATGATATTGTAGGCGGATTTAATGGATACTTTTTTATTACAGTAATATCTTGCTCAATAAAATCTCTCCCATATATTTGCGAGTGTGTGCTAAAATCAGGGGTTGAATTAACCCAATCCTTTATGGTTATACTTTTGGGCTCAGTTTGGTTATCTGTCCACATTAGTATCCCCTCTATTATATTTATACCTGTTATTAAGTAATCCTTACTGAAATTAAGTATACCCTCGTCATAGTCTACTATTAACGGGGCTGTTACTTTTGTTACGGTATTATACGAAGCTATAGCACTAATATCACCTGGGCCTGAGGCTATAAACCAATATATTTCATCTGAATTTCTGTCAGCCACAGAACCTATACATACTGCGTCATTAATATCGTCGTCAATATAACCGCTGGTCCACAAAGTTCTTTGCTGCGTAACTGGATTATATGTTTTATACCTTAGCTCTAAGTTGCCTTTTATATTTTGAAAAGTACCAACCTGTGAGCTATCGGAAGAAGCTAACTCTAAATTTAAAGCGTCTCTATATTCTCCGTTAGGAACAAGCCTTTCATCAAGATCTTTGTTCATTTTACCCGAGGTAAATGTGCGTATTAATTCTGCCATTTAATTTTAGTGTTTAATCCATTTTGATTGATTTCTAAATACCTGCGCCATTAGGTCTGACTTAAGCTCTGACAATCTAATTTTAGCGTTTCTTCTCGCTGCTGAAGCGACCTTCTTGAATCTAGCAACTAAGTACTCTTGCACGTTAGATCTTGTAGATAGTATAGAATAAGCTATATACTTTTCTATTGCATCCATCGCAAACTTGTGAACAGTCATATCTTCTGCAGTACTTAATCCGTCACTTATGTACTTTAATGTAACTACTCTTCCTCTTATATCTGAGCTAAATCTAATTACCCCGTTTATTCTATCAATGTAAAAAGTACCGTTTGCTTGAGCTTGCTCTGGGTTTATACCGTATCTTCCGCCATAAGCGTAAAGTGCTAACAGGTCTGGATTGTTTACTAAATCCCAGTTACCGCCACCTGCTCCCGCCAAAGGGAAATTACTTTTAGCATTCCATCTTTTCAATGTTTCTGACTCATCCGCTAAAGGTATATTACCTTCATTATCAAAAGTGTACTCATAATCACTATCTTGTATAATAGCATTTGGATTACTTGTTAAATCGGTTTTATATATTATTCTTTCTATACCTCGGCTATCTGTCCAAGACAGCTTTGTGTAATTAACATAATCTTGCGGTAACACCATATATAGTCCCGGAGGTATTTCAATTTCTATTGATTTATCCTGAGGCAGTGTATCAAAGCTAAACTCCTGGATAGCTCGTTGTGCCCAATATGCAACGTCAGTTCTTTTTACTTTTGTTATTAACTTGTCCTGACCAACATAGGCCACTATAAAATTATTTATAATGTCGCTTATACTTACAAATTGATAATCGCCATAATTTTCATCGCCACTATCCCATACGCCGTCGGGCCCTAAGTAGTATTCTTCTGGAGTTTGATTTATCAATGCCATATATTATGCTTTTTCTTGTTGGTTAGTTTGTGCTTCTATTTGATTCGCTACCTGATATAGCCCTATGTCTTTAACAACTAAGCCTGCGAATTCTAGTATTTTTATTACTAGCTCAGTTTCTTCTGAAGGGTGTAATTCAAAGTCGGTAGACTCGTTTGCGTTATAAAGCGCTTCGCCAAAAACCATTTGGTAAGCCCATTGTACTTGAGCGGGCTCTTTTATATAATTACATCTTACATTGGTAGTTAATAAAGAATCTCCATAAACTTTGTAGCCGTCTTCTGAAGCTACAAATACGGGTCTTGTATTTGTGGGTTTTGCGTAAGCCGATTGATTTATATACAGAAATTCATTAAAGTTTATTCTTTCTGCTTCTATCGGTGTTGTTGTAGTAACAACTGTATTAGGTACGGGATATAATGATTTACTAGTAGTAACATTGTTGTACACTATTGTACCTATCCTATATAGGTCAGCAGGGGGTGACCAATGTTCAGTAGTTGCATTATAAGTCATATCTGCGTCTACTTCAAATATATTTATTTTTTCATTAAGCAAGTTAAGCATATCAGAAAACTCGGTGTCATTACCAGGTATCCTGCCAAACTGATTAATATCGTAAAAATATTGTTCGAATATATCTAACTGAGCTTGATTAGCAAATAGATTAAATTCTTGAGGGGTTACATAACCTCTTTGTTCTTTGTTGAGTATTGCTAATACTCTCTGATAAACAGTATCTACGCTTACAGCCATAATTTGTTTTTTATTTTATATAGTTATAGGCCACCTTTCAGCAGCCTATTACTATAAAGGTGACTAGTTTAGTCTTTTCTCAATTGCCTTGTATACTTCCATTCCTTCGTCTGTTCTAAAGAAAGCAGATAAAGCAAAGTAAGGGTGCTCGTCAAATGGTACAGTCATTATTTTTCTTCCGCTAGAGCCGTAAGTAAACGTTCTTTGGTCTTGTGATAATGTTAGTATCCCTTGTTCAACAGCTTTTGCCCCGAAGCTCCTTAATTGTGTATTCTCATCTGTAGCTAATTGTAAGAATAAATTTGGATTCCTTTTAGCAAAAATTAATACATCTCTTTTAATTTCAGAAGATGAAAGCTCTGTTACTCCTGCTCCCATTTCAACGCGCAAAATAGCTTCTGCTTCTTCAACAGATAATGTTTTAGCCAGGTTCAATGCTTGTAATTCAAACTCAATCCAGTCAACCTCATTACTTGCTTGCTGGGCTGGTTTATATTCTTCGTATATATTAGATTTTAAAGCTGGGTGATATAAAGATAATAATTTTTGTAGCGCAATATTCTCTTTCGGCACTCTAAGCACGCCGTCTCTAAATACGATGCGTCCCATAACTATTTGCCCCTTCTGCTCCTCTACAAAACAAGATCGCTGGTTAGTAGCGTACCTTAATTCCCTCTGGTATCCTAGCTTTTCGTCAAAATACAATAAACTTTTTTTCCTACTATGTGCTGTAGGTAATGTGAAAACAAGGGGTTTTGTTCTTGTTAATTCGTACAATCTATCTTTGATTACCCACTCGTCTTTTTTTGGTGCCTCTTTTTTAGGCGCTTCTACTTTTGGTTGTGTTACTGTTTCAACCACTTCCTGAGGTGCAACCTCAACTTTTTTTGCTGTAGCTTTCTTGTTAGCCATAATATAATATGATATAAATGTTAATAATGTATGACGATAGCCTACTACTATTTAATATAACTAGCTATTGTCACTAATAAAAGTAATAACTACCCCCGTAGATTCAACGAGGGTAATCATTACAATAAACTTATTATACTGTTCTTTTTAACAGTACGAAGTTGTTAGCTGCTTGAGTACACAAAGTTCTTTCCGATAGGAAGTGAACATTCATTGCATCTTCGTCACTTGTGTAGTTTCCACCAACTGATCCAGTTACCCAAGATTTCAAACGTCTGTCATCAGCTTCTGAAGCTCTATAACGGATGTGTAAGAATGGTCGTGAGATGTTCTGTCCTAATTGTTGGTCATATACAGTAGATGTTCCTGCTGGAACGATTACTCCAGATATATCTGTAATACCTCCACGGGTTGTAGAATCATTTAGATATTTCCAGTCAGTCTTATAGAAATCGTAAGATCCTCTACGGAATCCTGAGAATCCTAAGTTCAACGCCATTTCTTCTGAATTTTCGAATACACCGTAAGATGTTCCTCCAGTTCCGTAAGAATTTTGTTGTGCTAACATATTATCAATGCTCAATGCAGTTTCACGATCTAAGAACATCATGTTCTCTTCAATTGCTCCTTGCTTATCAAGCTCTTGTAATATAGTATCAAATGCTCCAAGTCCTGCAGTAGGAGAAGACGCACCATCGAAGTCCGCATCGTTAAATACTAAACCTCTTGTTTCTAGTGCATCAAATAAACCTTGCATACCTGCGATAGTTGCTCCAGAAGCATCAGTAATAGTACTTTGAGCATCAGTAGCTTCAACCATTGACATTTCTAAGTAATCTTCAAAACGAATACGAGACTCGTGCTCAGACTTTAAGTACCATAGGTATCCTCCAGTTCCAATTTCAGTAGTAACTTCAACCCATCCAATTTGAGCAACATCTGATCCGTTAACGGCATACTTGTCTCTTAGAATGATTGGTTTGTTACTGAAAGTTGTGAAAGAAGCATCAACTGAATTACCAGCTAAACTAGATCCTTTTCCATACTCAGAACCATATACGAATGTACTAACGCCTGTTTGTGTATGTAAACCAGTTGGCAATTGCCCATTGGCAGTATCATATACTACGATGTCGTATGTTACATTAGTTCCAACCTGAGGTGTAACGATTGCTTTTACGAAAGCTTTTGCCGTTATATTACCTTTGGCTAATACTATTGTCATACCTGGTCCTAGTAAAGGTGCTTTACCGTCTGGTGATGTTGTTGCATCTGGTAAAGATATTGTTTGGTTCGCTGCAGCTTGAGTTGTTACATTATCATAAGCGATATGTAATCTTCCTTGCTCTGACCAAACTACTTGATCCGACGCCATAGGCATCTCAGCTCCGACCATACGTAAAAATCCTGTGATTGTTCTGTTTCCATAACGCTCGATTTCTTTTTCGTATACCTCAGGTAAAAATTGTTGTGTAAAATCCATGTCCGCTAAAGATAGGTAGTTGTCTCCAAACAAACCTTTTATCGGGCGTGGTGTTAAGTGCGCTAAATTGGCTAATGTAGCCGGCGCGGTTGCAAATCCTGCCATAATTTTTCTTATTTAATGTGTTTAAATGTTTTAATTTTCAATTTTGAATCACTTCCCCCAGAATCAACAGATCTTACTGCCCATCCATTCGATGTTTTAACGTCTTCATGAACGCCTCTAGCGCCCATTTGTATATTTTTCGAATTGGACATACTTGTTTTCATCGCGTCGGCTTTGCCTTGCTCATAAAAATGATTTGCAATAGAATCTGCATTCATAGCTGTAAACAATCCCTTGTGGTACCCCGCTGCATCTGACATTTGGTTATCTTTATCCAAGAACTTCTTGACAAAATTATTAATGTCGCTTTGGGTTTCCTTAATAGTAGGAGCGTCTTTAACTTTAAAACGGAATTTTTTGTCTCCAACTTGATAATCAAAACCTTTGAAATCATCGTTAAAAACACTTTCCGTTTTCTTTAAAAACGTTTGTGTTTGTTTTTCAGCTAATTGAGTTGCTGCTTCGTTTTCTTTTGTATAGCGATTGAAAAAGTCTACCGCTTTCTTTTGCTCAGGAGCCAGCCTTGCGCCGCCTTTAATTTCCTGATAATATTTATCTTTTAGCCCAGTAAGATGGTTTTTAGCTTTTGCTAATTCCTCTCTTCTTGCTAATTTTTTTCTTTTTATATCGCGCTCTTCGTCTATATCTTCGTCGTAAAGAAACTTGTCTTCCATTAAAAAGTCAATATCCTCTTCGTCTAAATGCGGCTTTGTATTAGCGTAATATTCTCTTAACAGTTGAGATTCATCTAAGTCTTCATAATTCTTATTAAGCTTAACATAGTCCTCAAGGGTCCCGCTTGTTTCATTCATAAAGTCAACAACCTTTTGAATGTTTTCAGGTAATTCAATACCGGTTTCTTTTTGTTCTTCTATAGCCTCAACTATATTGTCTTGCAAATCATCCGCTTGCTCCTGTACTTCTTCTTCTGTTATTTCCTCTATAGCGGATTCTACAGCATCAGGCACGGCAGTTTGTTCCTGCGCTTCAACCACAGGCTCTTCTACCTGCGTTGGCTCCGGGGCATCTTGCGTTGGCTCCGGGGCATCTTGCGCGGGCTCCGCTAGCTTAGACATATCTAATTTAATTGTTCCCTCTTCGTCTACGGACATGGGATTTGTATCAACAACCTCTTCCTGAGGTGTTTCTACTTGCTCTGTGTTTTCTGTTTGTTCTGACATGATAAAATATTATATGATTGTTATTACTATTATTACCTAGGATCAAACGCTCCTAAGCCAAACCCTTGACTCATTACGTCATTTCCTGCGGATTCAAAGTTTTTTGGCGGAGAATCGTTCTTTCTTTGAGCAATCATCTCGCTTTGTTGTGTACCTTGTATTCTAGTTCTTTGATCTTTACGATCTTCTACTTCTTTTTCTTTAGATTTAGCCCCGTCTACTTCTATACCTTTTAATTGCATATTGTATTGGAATTCTAACGCCATTAATTCTTTCTTAGCGTTAACCTCTACGCTTATTCGCTTTTCTTCTAGGCTACCCTTAAGTTGCTCTAATTGCGCTTTAGTTTGGAACATGGCTTGATCTTTTTGTACCTCTGCCTGCGCCGCCACTTGTTGCGCTTGGGCATTTGCTTGCGCTTGTGCCTGTATATTAGCTTGCTGCTCTGCTTGTAATCTTTCCTGTCTTTTCTTTTGTTTAACCTTAAGAAGTTGATTTGCTAATTTAAGATTTTTTACCTCGCGAATATCTATAGCGTCGGAAAGATCTATACTGCCTTGCTGCAACGCAACTTGAACATTGTTTTCTAAAGTAGCTTTTTCTTCCTCGTCAGGCATTAATTCTAACATTATTCCAAAGTCATGCATATATAAATTAGACATTTCTTCTAAAACGCCTACGTTAAATTTACCTATCTTAGTTATAAAAGCTTCCTTGGCCGGATGGTACTCTATTATATCCGATATTCTTAAAGATAAGCATTCGCAAAGCTCTCTTGTTAAATACAATCCTGAATCAAGTATGTGTCTAGTCGCAGTATTTGAGTTTGCTGCGGCTAGCTTTTGCACCCCTACTAATGCTCTAGAGTCCGGTGTAGATCCATCTCTTGCTTCGTTTAGACCGGTTACATCCCTTATCATTTGTAGATAGTAGTTGTAGGTTGCAATTAATGTTTGCAATTTTGCGCCACCACTTCCAGTGGGCACTTCTTGTATAGGCACTTTACCAGGATTCATATCGCCTTCCTGCGTAAATGATCTACCTATTATAGAACCCGTTTGAAAAAACATATTTAATGCTTCTTGGGGATTGTAGTTTGTTCCGTTGCCTAAATCTACCTCATTAATACCATCGGCATCTAAATAAACACCGTCAGGTATCATTCTTTGTAGCACTTGCTGTAATTTCAAATGCGTCAATTGCACCATATCAGCAAACCCTGTGCACTTACTTACCAATGATTCTATTCTGCCCTTATACATTCTAGGTGCGGTAATAGCGTAATTCATTTTAACTTTAGATACATCACTTTTAGGGCGCATCATATTCTTTGCCATTTCCCACTTAAGCATTATATCTGTACCAACAATCATAACGCCTTCATAAAGTACTTCAAGAGATCTTGACATTTTGCCAAACTGTTCTTCTAGCATTTCTACTGGAGGATCAAATTGATCATCTCGCACTATTATTTTGCTTGCCCCTGTTGCAGTTTCTTTTACTTTGTACACCTCGTTCATATAAGTCTTATAATTAAAATATAAAACTTGTATAACGTTTGAGTCTCTATTGTTGTTGTATTGGTTACTTACGCTTTGATCAAATACCCCGTAATTTTGTGTTCCTTGTTGTTTAATTTTTTCTAACTGGTCTTGAGTTAGCTCGGGAAATTGCTTTTTAATTTCATTTATTGGTACAAACTTAACTTCTCCGGCATAATATATATCTTGAAAGTAAGGGTCTTCTGTATAAGAGTATACTAAATAAGCTGGATCAACATAATCAACGGTTACTCCTTCTGATTCTGAAAAGTTATTTTTAACGGCGCCTATACCTAATGTTACTAAATCTAAGTAAGTTCTTCTTTTTGTTAAATCGTATCTATTTTCGTCTAACAGTGTGTTAAGCGCTGTTTCTTCGGCTATTTCTATACCTTGCTTGTAAGTAAGCTGCATGTGTATATCAAGCTCTTCCTGTGAATCTGGTAAAGTTTCAGGTGGATTTTCAAAAAGGTTAATACCAAAATTTTCTTGAGCAAAGTTGTTTAGCTCCTCTGTTTGCTTGTCTCTTATAATGGATTCCATATAAGCAGTCCTTTTGCTCACACCATACGGATCTTGCGAATAAGTAGTAATATCAAAAGATCTATCAGCAATGCCATTAACAACTATATCAACAAACTTTGATAATATTGGGACTGGCTTCCAGTCTAAGTTTAAATAAGATAAATCACCATTTATAGAAAGTTCATCTTTATATTTCTGTACAGGCTGTTCACCTCTTGAATATAACCTTAACGTATGAAAAGAATTTTGATTACTTCTAAAGCGAGTTACACCTGAGTTGCTGCTGAACCATTCATTTTGAATCGCTCTACCAACTCTCAATCCATAATCTTGAGAAACTTTCTCCTGATCACTTACCACCTGGCTAGGGAAAAAACTATTTGTTACGCTATTCGCCATATTATTTTTTTATTATTTTTGATGCCGTACCCTCGTGAGAGTATTTTGCAAATCTTAAATTAACAACTTGCCTTTGTATTTTATTACTTGGTCTATATAAATCTTTGTTACAAGCCATTATAGCTAAACCAGAACTAATAGCAGCATCAAATTTTGTCCTATTATTTATATCAAACTTAGACCAATCATTTAGTGTTTCGTTAAAATACATTGTGCCATACTGGCCCTCTTCATTTAAACCAACGTGCCTATCTATATACATTTCAATAGCCGCCGCGTGAGCTTGCTTTATATCCTCACTTGAGTTTGGTATTCCACCAATTTCTTTTTCTGTTACCGACAACTTGTTCCAAAGCTTATCTGGCCTATTCATTGAGTACCCGCGATAGCCTCTTCTTTTAAAATAATATAAAAGTCTAGGCTTGTTGTTTTCGCACAATAAAGGCATACCGTAGAATACGCACGCCATTAATACATCTTCAAAAAACATTTCTGCCGTTTGCGGTCTAGCTACATATTCCAAGAAAAAAGTACTTGGAGGCGCATCTTCCATACTAAACTTAGTTAAACCGTGCAAGGCCCCTTTAGATCCTCTTCCGTCTGTCGTTCCAGATATATCATAACTATCGCAACCGAAAGCTCCCATGTGTTCGTTGCCTGGATACTTTATACCATTACGTGTAGTTTGTCTATTTTGAATATTATAACTAGGTGTCCAAGAAATTAAAAACCTGCCTTGAGGGTTTGGGTTAAATATTACTTTCGTATCTTTAACTCCGTGCTCCCATTGAAAGCTACCTCTTGTTAGGACATTACTGTTACCTAAGTCTTCGTTATAATCTATTTGCTCGTATATTTTTGCTAAATTAAATATACTATTTTTTGTTTCGTCTCTGAATGCGTGCTCTTCTGTTCTTGGGAATTGTCTGTAAAACTCATTTAGAGCGTCCTGGTCGCCTTTTAATCCATCTACCTCATTATTCCAGTGCTCAATCACTCCGACTTCTATAACGTCTCCGTGTGGTCCCACAGTGCCTTCTGGCGGCTTATTAAATACTGGTTGTCCGTATTCGTCAATAAACCCTTCGTAATTCCATTCCATGGGAATAAACAAAGAATACAATCCAGACTTTGTTTGCCCGTTCGCATTTCTTTTTGTTACATCAGAGCTGTTGTATAACTTTTTAAAGTTTTCTCCTCCTTTGTCTAAAGCATTTGATGTTGACCCCATCATACACTTACCTATAATTCTACTACCTAGTCTTAGACAAGTTTTAGTTACTCGCCAGTTATTAAGTATATTGTTTGGCCTTTCCCATTTACCGCTTTCATCGTGTACTAATAGTTTTAGTTTTTCACCATCGTATGCGTTGTCCCCTGTGTTTTTCCAGTCGATCGTGGTATCGAGCCCGATAATGTCTTCCGTTGCGACGTTAGAGTCAAGTTTCTTCCTTGTAAATTTTGAAGCGGGGACTCTGTAAGCGAGTTCTGTTTTAGGACGGTCCATTCCGTCTTGTATTGGTTTAAAGAAGAATGGATAGTTAATCGATATTGGTACAACTTTGTCTGTAAACATTTTCTTTGCATCGGATCCAGATTTGGACAGTATTCCAAATCGAGCATCTGAAGATATTGTTGCTTGGTTAACAGTTTCGCCGGAAGCCATAAAAGAAAATCCAGATCGTCTGTTTTTGAGGTAGGACATTCCATAACATCTTTTGTCTGCTTTGCAAGCTTCCCAGAATATGTAGAATAATCTGTTTGATTCTCTAAAGTCAGGTTGCCCAACGTCAATTTTGGACCACTGCAAGTACATAAAGTGAGTACCAGTAATGTAAGTAGCCACACCTCTATTATTGAACCAATGACCTTCCTCTCTTTTTCTAAATTGTTCATCTATATATTTTTCCCAAGTTTCTTTAAATTCATCTGGATAATCTCGCCAATCAAATATACTGCCAATACTCTTTAACTCTTTAGGGTATTCTTCCGGCGTCCATTTGTTGGTTTCCTTGCTTACTTTAGCAGGTTCAGCCGGTAAAGCAATTTTTAAACCTTGTATATTATATATTTCACCTATCTTACCTGTTCTGCTTATAACAACAACGTCGTGCTCTTTGTTATAACCATACTCCCATTTTCTACTTCTATTTAACCTAGATATAGTGTTAGACTTAATAGGTGTTATTATACTGTATAGATCCTGTGTATACATTACTTAGATCTTTTTTCAGCAAAACCTTTAAAGTCTTTCTTTACCGCTTCTTCCTTTGGTTTATTATCCAAAGCTCTTTGCTCATCATTAATACGGTTTAAGATTTCGAAGGCATCGAATATTGCTAGCTTTTTCGTGGCTGCTGCATTTTTTAATCTGTCTGCTGATATATCATCGTCTGAATCAACAATAGCTTCTTTAGCTACTTTTATTAATTCTTCAACTGCTTTCTGCCCAGCTAGGATTATATTCCTCTTCGTTTCCTTTATATCCATAATTGATTGTAATTGAATTCGTGGGTACTCGGTATAACCTCTGCCCTTCTATAATAAACTCGTATTCTGACGTAGGTATAAAACCCACTATATTATCTACTTCTAAGCCACAAGTGCAATACTTAACCACGCCTATTAATGGCTTTTCTTTTTCAATAGAAAACATTTTAGTTTCCTTGATTGGGGCAACAAAACAAAAACCTTCTAAAGCTTTCCATTCGCCGTCTCTTTTGTATGCGTATATCTGATCCGGCTGAGCCAAATAAGTTTCTTCTGTTAAATAGCTTTTACTATTTTTTTCTTCACCCCTTACATCTCTGAATCTTCTAAATACATTATGATGCAATATTACTTCATCTCCTTCTCGAAGCTCTTGGTATTTTTTAGCTAGCGGTAAACTCAGTATAACCCCTATTCTATTTGAATACTCGTGGTTTTGTAACTCAGTGTTTAATAGTAATTCTTGCCCTTCAATTGTAGTCTGTCCTGTTGTTCTGCCCCCCTGTGGTGTTACAAGGTAATTAAATACACTTTGCATTTTACCATGAAATATTATATTCTACAGATATTGACATGTTCTTGTTGAAGTCCTTCCAAGGCATAAGTATATCCCCTTTAGATATATACACAGTGTATTTGTTGTCTTCCTCTATAATACTATCTATAGTATGCCCACCATATACTTCCTGCCCTACGGCATAGTGCATTGCGTCATTCTTATAATCTTTACCTATACTAATCTTTCTTATCAACTGCATTTTCTGTAAATTTACCAGTATTAAGATCGATGCTTACGTCTCCGTATTTAGAGGCAAGTATTTTTTGAGTGCTTTCTACTTCTTTAGTGAATAATAATATTTCGGCTAGAAGTTTAGCCTTGTGCGCTTCAAGCCCACCTATTTGCATTTGTGTTTCGTTTACACGATTTACAGCTTCTCGCAATTCATTTAATTCAGATTCGCTGAGCTGGTTATCTTTAACAACTTCAAACTCTGTGTAGTCTTTTTCTTTTTTCATTTAATTAAATTTAATTTTTACTTATATGGAAACATCTTGTTTAATGTTTCTTTTCTTTTATCACAACCGCAATCAAAAGGCAAAGCTTTAACCACTTTTTTAATTCCGGTTACGGTTGTAATTTTTTCTATTGTATCTCCTAATCCTTTAGGGTTCATTTTTTAAAGTAATTCATTTTCATAGGTGATTTCTTTTTAAAGAAACCGTTAGTTTTCATTGGCTGGCCTGTAGGGTTTTCCGTAATCTCTTTTTTATCAGCTGCATCAACTAATTTACTATCGTCTAAAACATCTCCGGGTGTTTTTTTAACGTCTTTAAGTCTATAAGATTTACTGTCACTAAACCCTGTTTTGCCTTGGTCAATTTGCGCTTGAGCAGAAGTAACTTCACCGGCAGCTGCACCTTTATTTGCAGTAGCTTGGTCTTTTTTTGCGGTCAACCTTCTTTTTTTAGCCCCGTCTTCTAACCCTTTAAGTTTTGCGTCTAACCTGCCTTCCTTTATAGTGGCTCTTTTTTGCTTTCTTGCCGCTTGCTTCATTCTACGTAAGTTGTTTCTACTTTCATAAGCGGTAGACGCTTCGCCTTCTACTTTACGCATCGGGTCTGCTTTTTGCTCAAATACTTTTGTTTTTTCGTCTTTTCCATCTGCAGGAGGAGTAGCGGCTACGGCTGGCACAGCATCTTTTACTTTTTTGCCGGTTGTTTTATCTCCGTACTTAATATGATAGTTATCTATACCACCTAATTTTTTAATCTCATTACTTCTCCAGTCTAGTTGCTCTTGGCTTAATCCCTTTAGGCTTTTGCCTGTATCGTATATAGCGGGCTTTGCATCTTGCCCTGGCTTACCGTTTGTATCAGCAACAGCGGGAGTTGTTTCTTTAGTTGTTTTTTTAGCAGTTAAGGTTCCATCCTTAGTAACTTCATAAACTACTTGTTGTTTAAAAGGCGAAGACTTCATTGCATACCCTTTCATTTTACTTGGCGAAGGCATAGTGCGGGTTTTATTGTTTCCGTCAACGCCAGCTGGTCCTACATTAAGTAGCGGCTCTTTTGTTTTGAACATGCCGCTTTTAACACGGGATGTAATTGGTCTATTATTCATATTTATAGTTTTTTATTTTCCTGTTGTTACTTCGGGATTAGAAGAAGTGGTAATTGTATTGTCTTCTTCTTCATTTTTGTTAGGGTCTACAACTGCTGGATCTGGATCTTTGTCTTTATCCTCTTCGTTTAAGTCTGCTGCTTTAGGTTCTGGATTAGCATTTTTAAATCCTTCGTCAACAGCAGCTCCGATGTCTACAAATTTTTTACTAGCATCTGCCGCCCCTAATACTAGAGCTTCATTCATTTTTAAAGGAGAACTTGATTTACGTGTTATAGGTAAGCTATTAGCTAGATCGCCACTATAGCCATCTTGAAAATAAGCTTCACCTCCGTAAAAGTTTTTCTTTATTTTAGCCGGACTAGATATTCTCCCAAATCGTTTTTCAGCCCTAGCTAAATTACCCGGCTGATCTCCGCCAACACCTCTTCTTGGGCCAGGTGCTGATTTATCTTGAAAGCTATTTTGGTTTTTATATTTAAACCTATTAGCTGATCCTCTAAAATTTAATCCCATAATTATGATTGTTTATATGCTTCGTTTTCCCACTCAAAATCCGGATGTCCCTCGTTCATTGTGGCTCTGTCGTATTTCCTAGCCGGAGATTTTGTATCTCGCTTCCAGGTAACAGAATCATCTGAATATTGCAATCTGCCTGTAGCCATTTGATCTAAATGCACTTTTTCGTGATTAACAGCATCTTGCACTTTGCTTTCAGGCAAGCTTGAGCTAACAAAGATCGTTCCATCTCTATTAGCTTCGGCTTGTACTCCTTCTTCTAAATCGTCTTTTATAATAACAGGTGTGCCAAACTCTGACGTAGCGTCATGCAAACCAAATATTTCAGAATGGGGTTTTAGCTTAAATGCCATAGTTTTTTATCTTTCGCTATCTTTTATCATGTTATTGATAGCATGGTTAAACACTTTATCTGTGTACGTTTTATTTTTATAAAATGTGCTTTTTGCCGACGTAGGTAAATCTTCCTCGCCGAGTAATATTCTGTATATTCTTGTTATAAGTTGCTTACACTTAAACGATGTGGTATAAGTATTATACTTCATCGTAGTTCTATTCCTTTTGCTAAAAATGGTTATCCACTCATTCTTGCGCAGTCTTTCCCATCTTGCTTTATCCCAGGAATACGTATATGCACCATTAATAAAATCATTACGTATAAAATGCTTTTTACAATCCAAGTAAATAAGCAATTCCAGATCTGCATCTTTTAATCCGTAAGTTTTACAAGCCCATTTTCTAACGAGCCTGTAATACTTAAAGATATTCTTATTTCTTAGATCTTGCGCGCTTAGCCTCATTCGACTAGCACTATATCATTTATGGTAATAACGTGATACATCTTGTCATTCCATTCTATTCCATGTCCAGCGTGTTTGTCGTATCTAACGACGCTACCTTCTTTTATATAATCAACCTTATCACCAGCACTTATAACCTCGGCTTTTAAATACCTAATGTCTGTGTTCTGTGTTTCAGTTAATTCTAGGCCAGCAACCGTTTTCGGCGCTTCCTTTATCTTATCTATTACGATGTAGTAATTAATTGCCTTCAAGAGATCTTACATTTGAGATTATACAATCAGCTGATATAATTGTGGTAGCAACACTTATGGCGTTTTTCAACGCAGCCTTGGTTACTAGCACGGGATCTATAATACCGCTTTCTATCATTCTTTTGTAACAACCGCAAGTTACATCTACTCCTATGCCTACCCAGTCCTCCTTAGCACCTTTAGCTGCACCTGCTTCGGATTTAGCTTTTGGAAATTCGTAATCAGAATATCCCGCATTACTTAGTATTATTTTGTAAGGCTCTTGTATTGCCTCTAATAATATCTTGTAGCCGTCATTTTTTGCTTCTATAAGTTGAGAAGCATTTAATAGTGCAGTTCCGCCTCCGGGTATAATACCTTCTTGCAAAGCAGCTTTAGTTGCGTGGATTGCATCTTCAACCCTATCTTTCTTTTCTTTCAGCTCAACTGCTGAATCAGCGCCTACGTAAACAACCCCAACTTTACCCGTTAGCATAGACAAACGTTCTTCAAGCTTCTTCTTGATGTATCCGTTTGTTTCTTTTTCTATTTTATTGTTTACTTCAGTTATCCTTTCAGATAAGTCCTCTGTATTTTCTTTTATCTGCAGCGTAGTGTTCTTACTATCGGTAACAGATTTTATCACCTCTCCTAAAACGCCTGGATCGATTAAATCTAAATCATCGCCAAGTTCTTCATTCACAACAGTAGCGCCTGTTAATATAGCTAGGTCTTCAATTGTATCTTGCTTGGTTGGTCCAAAGCCAGGTAAATCAACAATGTTTACTTTAATATTACCCTTAACTTTGTTTGCTAGTAATGTAGCGTATGGTTGTTGATCCATTGGCGCCACAATAAGCAATGCTCTTTTTGTTTTAACTACATGCTCTAATATACTTTGTATACGGCGCACACTTGGTATGTTTGAACTTACTATTAAAACGTATGGGTTTTCCAGTACAGCTGTACCTTTATCTTTGTCTGTTAATAAATGCTGGGATTTAATACCCGCGTTAAATTGAGTTCCTTCCACAAAATCTACATACGTATCATTTGTTTCGGAGTCTTCCATTAAAACGACGCCATTCTTTCCAACTTTTTCGAAAGCCTCTCCAATTTTATCTCCAAGACTTTTTTCGTTATTACAACTGATATAAGCAACCTGTTTAAGCATATCGCCTTCAACTGGTATACTGGCATTGTCAAGATAATCCACAATTTCTTTATAACATTCTTGAATGCCGTCTTTAATACTCCTAATCTTTTCTTCACCTTTGTAATTGTTTAATCTTGTTAATAATGAAGATGCGAGAACGGTAGCTGTGGTAGTACCGTCACCCGCTTCCTTCACTGTATTGTTAGCTGCTTCCTTTATTAGGGTTGCACCTATATTCTCGACCGGGTCCATTAAGACTACGCTTTCTGCAACGGTTACCCCGTCTTTTGTTATCACCGGCCTGCCCATTGCGTCCTCATATATTACGCATTTTCCTGAAGCCCCTAATGTTGACTTCACTGCGTCGGATAATTTATAAACGCCTGACAATATTTTATTTCGTGCCTTATCGCCGAAATTCAAATCCTTTACGATTTGACTTGGTAGATTAAATTCCATTTTATTTTATTTTATTTGATTGTTTGTTTGTTTGTTTACTTTTCCGGAACCGGTTCAGCAGCCTTATCTTCGGTCCATCATTGATTGCGTTACATTGTTTACTTGCCAAATAGCGTTCATAATATCCTCGTAATTATGGCTTACAACAGTTAAGCCGTTGCCAAATCCAGTAAGCGCATTATTCAGCCCTATTAATAATTGCTGTGCTCTCTCGTACCCTTTAATATACAAGTTTAGCGCTATTAAGCCGTTAGGGTTTTTCTCCGCTCTGTCTCCCACTTGGGTAACAACGTCAGCGTTGTTAAAGTATATTGCTACATAGGGTATATCTTTGCTACCTCCTATTTCCGCATACATTATTTCGTCAGCATTTAATAATATATCATTTCTAAATCCTGGTATTCTAATTCTTCCTGCCATTTTTTTATTTGTTTTTTTAAACTCTTATTATATAGTTACGTGTTTTTTTAAAAACCTTGTTTTATTCTTCAATATTTGTCGGCGGTACTTCTGCCCCTCTTGGCCAACCCATAAAACTATGTGCTGCTACATCCCCTGGGAATACTTCGTATGTTCCAAAATCAAGTAGGTCGCTAGACATTACATCATACGCCCACCCTGGGTAATAAACTGGTGGTGTTATCTCGTGACCATCAGGACCGTAAGTTCCTGGTGTCTCGACTACCTTACCAATGTTCACCACTGCAGCTGTTCCGTTTGTAAACTGCATGGTTGTTACACCCTCTTCAGTTACCTCTTCCCATACCCCTTTGGATATTAGGATGTCTTTACCTTGTTGTTCTGTATCAAATACAGTCTTATAAATTTGCATCATGTTGTTAGTTTTATTAGTTCTGCATCTGATAGTGCTTTTGTGTAAACTTGTACGTCTTTAGTGTTTCCGAAGAAATTATTAGAAATTGCTCCGTTAAAATTTAAAACATTAAAAATATTTGCTGACGGCATTGTAGCGCTTGTATCAGTTCCTATTAATTGCCCATTTATATATAATTTAACTTCATTTTCTTTATATGATATAGCTATTTTTGTAAAATCAGTTATATTTAGAAAACCATATTTATTAATTTCTGCTTGTGTTACTCCCCCTACTACTACCCTTGACTGAATATGATTATTAGTAGCAGAGTAATTTACTCTAATCCTATTATTATTTGTGCCATCGCTAATAGAAATCATTCTAAAAGTTCCGTCATTTGCCAAAGCCGCTATCTCTGCATACAATACACCTTCCTCACTGTTTATCTCTGGTGTTGCGTTTATACAAGTTTCTTGGTTACGTGTAACTGTAGTTCCCGATGTTGGTATGTACGATGTTGCGTAGGGTTGTTCTTCTAATTGTGCGCCCCAAAAATACAAAGACTCTCCATCAGGTAAATCTCTTGCTATTTGAACTTGACCAGAACCTGAAGTGTTTGTCGCTGTAAAAGTTAAAGAAACTTTAGTCCAAGTAGATGTGTTTATTTGAGAAACAACATTCAAACTAAATTCATTTGCCCCATCATAAGCCAATAGCCTAACAAAAGTAGCGTCTATATTTTTACAATACACACTAAAGGTATATGTAGTTCCACTTACTACTGAAAAATTATTTCTAACTTTAGAGTTTCCCGTTGTACTTAAGAATTTAGTAGCATTATTTTCTCCAGATGGACTTATGGTAGAATTTAAGATTAAATTTACATTTTGTATTTGATTCCAAACTGTAAAATCCTCTGAATAAGGTACTAAATTAGTACTCTGCGGTTCTAGTAAAAATGCCTCTGCTCCCGTTGAGTAATCTAATCTAGGAGTGTTAGTTGCAGTTATTACTTCTTTGACAGATACGTTGTCTATTGAGCCAATGAAATCAGGGTCAGCTGAACTGCTAGGATATATCCTAAATGTCTTATCTGTTCCTCCAAATTCAAACTCTACCTCATAAGTTCCATTTTGGGATTCTGGAGTTGCAAGTATATTGGTAAATGTGCCTGACGCGCCTTTATAAACATACACCCTAACATATCCACTCGTAATATTTAATAAATCAAAACTAACCCTATATGTTTTTCCTGCTGTAAGCCCATTTACTATTTGACTTATTGGTCTCGTTGAGCCTGGGGAATTACCATTAGCAGTACCACCACTTATGCTCCAGCCTGGATCTCCAAGATTCCAATCACTATCTGTTGCAAAATCGCCATTAGTAACCAATTCTGGTCCTATCTCATTAGTACTTTTTATTAACCCCTGTGCATCTACGTATGTAGCCTCAGAGCCTCTAGCAAATGTGAAATCAGTTGCTATCGTATCAAAGTCTAAAGTAAATGTTGGGTCTGTTGGTGTTGGGTATGTAAGGTCAGCAAGCTCTTGGTCGCTTAAAGCCTCTTTCCAAACTGCAAGTGCTTTTGTTTTGCCGAAGAAATTATTTGCACTGGAACCTACATCAAAAGCTAATTCATTTAATCCAAGTGGAGTAACACCTGTAGTAGCTTGATTTATTTTAGAGCCATTAACCCAAAAAGAAAAATCATTCTCTTTGTATTTAATTGCAATTTTATTAAAATTTGTTGAACCCACTGATAAATCAAAACTGCTGGAATACCAAGTGCTGCCGCCACTTCTAACTTGACAATTAACTCGCTGGTCATTAGCACCAGTAAAAAGCATTACTCTATTGTTTGTACTTCCGCTACTTAAACTTATGCTTATTTGATTATTATTGCTTAATGAATTTTTTGCTATCTCTGCATATAAAACACCCTCTGTGCTATTTATACTTGCTAAACTACCTCCATTGGTGCATACGTCTTGGTTACGTGTTACTGTTGAGCCATTGCTCGGAATATACGATGTGGCATAGTCTTGGTCATTTGTAGCATTTGCTCCCCAAAGTATTATCTCTGAAAGGTTTGTTTGGTTTCTAAAATCTACTGCATAGAAATTAGATGCCCCCGCAGCTATTGCACTATTAACATCAAATCTTTGCCATTGGTCTGTAATAGTAAATAAGTTGTTTGAATTACTACTATAAGACAA
>Ga0209532_1000165_pt1 | contig 61488 bp, 80 predicted proteins | sample COG_02_FD_184746 | JGI IMG/M metagenome (GOLD analysis project Ga0209532, IMG submission 184746) | Pelagic Microbial community sample from North Sea - COGITO 998_met_02 (SPAdes) (version 2) | ecosystem: Environmental > Aquatic > Marine > Neritic zone/Coastal water | place: Helgoland, sampling... | reverse complement strand
CCAATAGTAGACAAACCTACAGAGGTCTTTGAATGGGGTAGCTTTTATGAGAATGGTACGCATGAATGCTATACACTCTTTAACTCTAAAGCTAAAATAACGACTTATAAGAGTCTTAAATGGCATCTGTATGTGTTATGGTACTTGAATCCTCAAATGGACCAAGAAGACTTTAATACGATTGCAAAGCATGTATGCAAAAGAGAAAACGGATTTGTGACATTTACTGTTTCTGATCAATTACTAGATAATATGGTATATGATGTTTCCCTCATGGATTTAGACAAGCCACCTCCTAATAAATTAAGGAAGATAATATTTAAAGATTTTACTGGTCTGACTATGAGAGAAAAATTGTCTATAGTAGGCAAGATGGTTGGTAGGAAGAGTATATCTGAATCAGAAATATACGATGCTATGGTTCTAATAAACAACGAAAATGAAAAGATAACTATAAACAAGCTATCTGAAGAGTTAAAATGTTCGGTTAGAACAATACATAGAAACATGGGCAACGAACTGAAGAAAGAAAAAACTCTTTTAAACCAACAAATTAGTTTACAAAAATAACACGAACAGTGTTTGATAATATGAATATATGAAAAAATACAATATACAGAATTATGTTAGATATAAAAACGATGTAAAAAGATCCATGCCACTAGAGCAATTTTTTCAAGATTATACCAGGAATGAGCTAATAGTTTCATTTCTGCCTTTAGTAGAGAATATAGCTAGAAAATTTTCAACCAGCGATCAAGCTTCAGGTGTTTTAAGTATAAACGATCTAATACAAGAAGGTAATGCTGGATTAGTTTTAGCGGTTGATAAATTAGACTGGGAACAATTAAACAGTTCTGAGGACATAGAAAAAACATTAAAGTCGTTTCTATCCAAAAGAATTAAAGGAGCAATACGGAGAGCTATAGACATAAACAGAGGAGACATAAAGATTCCTGAAAACAAATTAATACAAATAAGAAAAAATCCTAATGACGATAAATTAGTGTCATTGTTTTTCAACAGTGTATTCGCTAGCTACGACAACGAGTACAAAGGAGAAGATGATGAAAATTCCTCGTGGGTTATGAATATAGCTGATAAATCTGAACCATATAATATTGACTTACTCAACACTTATTTGTTAAGTATAATGCGAGAGCATCTTACGGAAAAACAATATGATATATTAAGAATGTCCTATGGTTTAGATTGCGAAAAAGTGCCAGCTAAAGAAATAGCTAAGCGAGTGGGAATCACTGCTGTAACAGCTATTGTAATTGTTTCTCAAATAAAAAAAGAAGCAATTGACCGTTTAATCGCCAACGTCGACGCAACACAAGTGATTGATTATCTTTAACTTAAGGCTTAAATTAAAGTGATAATGCGTAATTATATTAATAACAACAAAATGCAATCTAATGAAATTAAATGAAAAACTGGCTACTATCCAGACTAAATTCAAATCTAAAAAAAGTAGATTTAATTCATTCGGCAAGTACAACTTCAGATCAGCCGAAGACATCCTAGAAGCAACAAAACCCTATTTATTAGAATTAGGAGTAAGCGTAACAATTAACGAAGTGTTAATTCAGAATGAGCCATTCCCTATTTTGGAATCAAAGGCTACTATCTCTGACGGCGAAAGTGCTATACACGCTGCTGCTATTGTTGGTGTAGATTTAGTTCAGAAAGGTATGCAAATGCCACAAAAATTTGGTAGTGCTTCCTCTTACGGAAAAAAATATGCACTCGGAAACTTATTCTTAATTGATGACACGGCTGATAGTGACGCCACTAATGGAAGCGGAAATGCAACCGCTGCTAAAACTAAAAATACCTTAACCTCAGAAAAAGATCCAGCCTTTAAGAAGGCGCAGGAATATATTAAAGCAGGTGGTAAAGTTGAAGCAATAAAAGCAAAGTATGCCTTGTCTAAAGAAATCGAGGCAAAATTAACAACCCTGTAAAACAATGAATGATCTTAACAAAAAAGAAATATTAGATAGACTTAAAAGCGATGAAGATTACTATGGTGACTTTGGCCGACAATTTAGAAGCAACTCTGATATTTCTACACTGTTAACAAACCCTCTTGCGCTTGGTACTCCACAGAAGCCAAACATTAATTTTTTGATTGGTGGTTATTTTCATACAGCTATACTAGAACCTGACAAATTAAAAAAGTATAGAATTATAGAAGGTACAACAACTAGGAATACTAAAGCGTACAAGGAGATCTCAGGTGGCGAAATGTGTTTGTTATCCCACGAAGTAGATAAGTTAGAATTACTTATAGATACTATGACATCTAACGAAACTTGTAGTGGATTAATAAACGGCATTAACGTCGAATACGAACAGCCTGGGATTGGTGAGATTGAAGGTATGATGTGGAAAGGTAAAGCTGATATAGTAAATCACGACGAAAGATTAATAATAGATCTTAAAACAACCAGTGATATAACAAAGTTTAGAAGCTCAGCTTTCCGTTACAATTACGACAGTCAAGCCTACATCTATCGTAAGATATTTGGTTATGATTTAATCTTCATAGCAATAGACAAAACTACGCGGCAAATCGGTATATTCGATTGTTCAGATTCTTTCTACGAAAGTGGTAAGAACAAAGTGCAGCAAGCAGTAGAACAGTATAAATTATTTTACGAAAACCCGGACTTTAAACCGGAAAACTATTTTATCAATAAGACATTATAGGCTTACAAATGTAACACGAATGACTATAGATAATATAAACGATTAACAATTAAAACTAAAACAAATGGCAAGTATTATTAAAGCGAGTATCAACTTAGACATGATTGACAAGTCTAAAATCTATGTTGGAAAAAAGGGTAAGTATTTACCTATTACAATTACTATTAACGATGAAGTAGACAACTATGGAAATCAAGGACCAGTAGTTATTGAGCAGTCTAAAGAAGAACGCGAAGCTAAAGCAGCTAAAATCTATTTAGGGAATGTAAAAGTTGTATGGACAAACGGAGATAATGTAGCCGCCGCTCCTAGAACCGATCAACCTCAAGCAGCAGCAGCCTCAGTTGGAGAACCAGATGATCTACCATTCTAATGGATCAATGCGAAATGTGCGGTGAAGTTATGACTAAGTGTGACTTTGATTACTGCGATATGTGTCCCGATTGCTTAGACGGAGAATAACTAATCAAATTAAATTAAATGCAAACAACAGAGATCAATGGATTTGTGATTGACGAGTTCAATACACATAAGCTTGAAGAAGGTCACAAGCAGGGTATATGTCCTGTTTGTTCTCCTGATAGAAAACCTAAGAATCAGAAAGCAAAGTGTGCTTCTTATGATTGGGATCGGGGTCTCGGTACTTGCCACAATTGTGATACTAGTTTTCAACTACATACTTACAAGCGTAAAGGCGAAGCTGAAAAGGTTTATATCAAACCAGCCCAGCCAAGTGCTATACACGATGTCGGCACTAAAGTTGAAGAGTGGTTTAAAACAAGAGGTATCTCCAAGCAGACTCTCGCTGATTTAAAAGTCAGTGAGGGCCCTGAATGGATGCCCCAAACACAAAAGTCAGAAAATGTTATAAAGTTTAATTACTTTATGGGTGGCGAGTTATTAAACGTCAAATATCGAGACGGTAAAAAAAACTTCAAACTATTTAAAGGAGCTGAAAAAGTATTCTATAATATAGATTCAATAGTTGGATATGACTATTGCGTTATAGTTGAAGGAGAAATGGATGTATTAGCTCTTCACGAAGCTGGCATAACTAACGCTATATCAGTTCCAAACGGAGCAACACTAAAGACTAACAATTTAGATTACTTAGATTCTTGTATTGATTACTTCGAGAACATGAGTAACATAATCATCGCTACAGATACTGATGATGCTGGACTAGCTTTGCAAACAGAACTAATTAGAAGATTGGGATCTGAAGTTTGCTTAACAGCTACGTTTCAAGACTGCAAAGACGCTAACGAGTATCTGCTAAAGTATGGTAAAGAAGAATTAGTAAAAAGAATAACAGGTGCAAAACCTGTACCTCTTGAAAATGTAACAACATTTAGAGATCACGAGGGTGAAGTTATTGACTTTGTAGAAAATGGATTTAAGCCAGGTTTTCAAGTTGGCTTAAATAACTTTGATGAAGTGTTTTCTACTTACACAGGTCAGTTTATAACAGTAACTGGTATACCTTCATCAGGTAAATCTGATTTTGTAGACCAAATGTGCGTTGGATACAATAACAATTATGGATGGAAAACAGCCTTTGCATCTCCTGAGAACAAACCTAACTTTCTACACGCTCACAAGTTAATGAGAAAAGTGTGGGGAGGGATGCCTCAAAAAGCAGATATCCATACTGAAAGGTGGAATCAGGTAGCAGATCATGTCAATAGCAATTTTTATCATATTGATATGGATCGGTACAGTCTAGAATCTGTCTTAGCTAAGGGTGCTGAATTGGTTAAGCGTAAAGGAATAAAGTGCTTAGTAATTGATCCATTCAATAAAGTAAGAGCAACAACAGCTAATGATAGCGACGTTAACAAATATACAATGGAATACTTAATGCAAATAGAAACATTTGCAAGGAAGCATGATGTATTGGTTATAATTGTTGCTCACCCTACTAAGATGTATAAGAATGATAAAGGCGTAATAGAAGTACCTACAATGTATAATATCAAAGGCGGTGGAGAATGGTATGATGCTTCCTATCACGGATTAGTTGTCCATAGAAATTACTTAAACAAAACTGTAATGGTTAAAGTTTTAAAAGTTAAGTTTCAAAATCTTGGAGAAAATGGCGCTGAGGTACATTTTAAATGGAATCCTGATTCTGGAGGCTATATTCCGCACGAGCAAGTTTCATTAGAAGGAACTAAGATGCCATGGGAGTAAAAAAGAGTCAGTGCGATATGGGCAAACCTCCTTTTGACGAGGATTTGTGGATCGCGCAGCGATGGTGTATCAGAGAAGGTATTCATATAGCCCCAAAAGCTAAGAACGATAAAGCCTGGTATATTGATATTAGAAACAAAGGCAATGTTAATACTAGCCCTGATACTTTTGGTAAAAATGAAATATGGACAAAAATATTTGAATACTACAAATACTATTATGACAAACATAGAAAATGAATACAAAGGATTATTATCAGAAATACTCAACAGAGGAATGGATAAATCGGATAGAACAGGAACTGGGACAAAGTCTGTCTTCGGAAGAACGATTAGGCACGATATGTCACTGGGGTTCCCTATTCTTACAGGAAAAAGAATAAGCTTCAATGCAGCAAGAACTGAGTTGCTTTGGATATTACAAGGTAGAACTGATTTAAAATATCTTGAAGATAATGGAGTTAAGTACTGGCGACCAGATTATGAACGCTCAGGCAGAACTGATGAAACATTAGGTCCAGTATACGGAAAACAATGGCGTGATTTTAACGGCGTAGATCAGCTCGAAAAACTTGTGTATAGCATTAATCACAATCCTGATTCAAGGCGCATGATAGTTAGCGCATGGGCTCCACACGAGCTAGACGATATGGCGTTACCTCCTTGTCATTATGCTTTTCAAGTTTATATCAATAATGGTGTTATGGATTTAATGTGGCAACAGCGATCTGCCGATGTTTTCTTAGGTTTACCTTACGATATTACAATGTATGGTTTACTATTAGAAATGCTAGCTGAAGGGGCCGGCTATAAAGCTGGTCAATTAATTGGTCAACTTGGTGATTGTCATTTATATAATAATCATTTAGAACAAGCTAAAGAATATAGAGATAGACCTAGAAGAGCACTGCCTCAATTAGAATTAAGTAGAGGTATTACTGCTGGATCTGGAATTAAAATCCCTAAAGCTGATGAAATTAAATTATTAAACTACAATCCTTACGCTGCAATTAAAGCAGAGCTAAGTGTTGGTAAATAAATTAAAAAATGTATTACATATATCACATTACTGGTAAAAAAATCGGAGTAACACGTGATCTTAATAAAAGAGTTACGAAGCAACAAGGTTATGCTTTAGACGAATACGAAGTTCTACATACTAGCGACGATATCGATGAGATATCTGACTTGGAAATAGAACTTCAAAAGTCTTATGGCTATAAAGTAGATAGACAAACTTATAAAAATTTAATAAATAAAAACAATTCAATGACAATTAACGCTACAGAGCAGACTTCAACATTTCCATGTCCATTAAACAAGCTGAAAGGCCAATTAATGGACAATTTAGGCTTAAGCTGGGAAACAACACACGGAACTTTTAAAATAACTAAAGAAAATATACCTTGGATAATTAAAAATGCTAGAACTTCAATGTTTAATGATTGCAGATGTTATGTATATAACAAAGCTTTTAAAGTTAATAGCACTGAAAATAAAAAACCTTCAAACCTAAGTGACGAAGCGAACATATACGATAAGATAAGAACTTGGGCTGCAGACAAAGGTATATATGCAAAAGGTGATTCAAAAACCCAGTACTTAAAACTTATGGAAGAGTCAGGCGAGCTTGCAGAAGCTTTATTAAAAAATGATGAAACAGAAGTTATAGATGCTATTGGCGATATGGTTGTTGTTCTAACGAACTTAGCTAAACTAAGAGGTCATAATATAGAAGACTGTGTTGCATCTGCTTATAGCGTAATTAAATCTAGACAAGGTAAAATGGTTAATGGAACATTCGTAAAAGAAACATTATAATGAGCAAACAAGAAATAGAGTTTAGAGATCCAGTTGTTAAACGTGTTGTAAATAAATTTGTATCAAGATCTGATGTAGGCTTTGATAAGTATGGTGTTACATTGCAAGATGACCCATCAAGAATGTTTGAATGGCTTAATCATTTGCAAGAAGAACTTATGGATGCTGTATTGTATCTTCAGAAAGCTAAAGAAACCTATACTGAAGAGCTACAAGAAGATTTATTGTCGGACTTAGAATTTTCAGATGAGGAAGTCTTTTAAAAGAAAAACCGGCAAACGAGGACCGGTAAGAGCAAAGAAGGTATTCTATGACGGTATCGACTTTGCTTCAGGTCTTGAGAAGCATATGTATGTGGCTATGAAAGAAGCTGGTATAAAAAGCAAATACGAAGGAGAAACATTTGTTCTATTGAACGGTTTTCATTTTGAGAATGAAGTATATGAAAGACAAGCGAATGGTAAAGGCGAATACAAAAATAGAGGGTGTAAGCGAATACTACCTATTAAGTATACACCGGATTTTATTGGCGAAGACTTTATAATAGAAACAAAGGGTAGAGCTAATGAATCATTCCCTATGCGATGGAAACTATTTAAACAATTAGTTACTAATCAATTCCCGGGGTATACGATTTATAAACCACAAAATCAAGCAGAATGTCAAGAGACAGTAAGGTTAATCCTTTCGAAGCAAAAAGGATAGCAAGGCAAAAATACGCTGAGCGCCAAATTGAAAAGTTCATTAAATGGAGCTGGGAGATTAAAGGTAGGGTAAGATCCACAGATATAGAAAAATTACATAAACGATATAAAATAGAATGTTATGCAAATTAAAGACGAAGACAGTAAAGGATGGGCGTTATCACTAGGAATTTATCCTGGTATATTATTAGGGTTTAGAACATATAAGCAAGTAGATATGGTAACGCATGTGCTATACATGCCGTTTGTCGATCTGGCTTTAGAAATAGATTTATAATGTCAGAAGATATAGAAACTCAGTTTCATACCATAGATCTATTCGTTAGAGATATACTAGACGATATGAAAACAGTAAATAAATCAACAACAAAACCTGTCATGCTAGCTCATATGAGTGCATGGCAGAATACGTTAGAAACAATTAAATACATAATAGATATATAATGGGATTATTTGACGAGAGAATTGCTTACAAACCTTTTGAGTATCCAGAATATTACACTGAAGGTTGGCTAAAACAAGCTCAGGCTTTTTGGCTACATACAGAAATATCGATGCAAGGCGATTTAAAAGACTGGAATGAAAAATTAGATGAGAAAGAAAAGCATTTAGTTGGTAATATACTTCTCGGCTTTGCTCAAACAGAATGTGCAGTATCAGATTACTGGACACAAAAAGTTGTTGGTTGGTTCCCAAAACATGAAATACAACAAATGGCTATGATGTTTGGATCACAAGAAACAATTCACGCGGTAGCTTACAGTTACTTAAATGAGACTTTAAAACTAGAAGATTATGAAGCTTTCCTCCACGAGCCGGCAACTGCTGAGAGGTTTAATAACCTGGTTGCTTATAATGGTAGTAACCGCACTGGTATTGCTAAGTCCCTTGCTGTATTTTCAGCGTTTGCCGAAGGCGTATCCCTTTATAGCGCTTTCGCTGTTTTGTACAGTTTCCAATTACGTAATTTACTTAAGGGAATAGGGCAACAAATGAAATGGTCTGTAAGAGATGAATCTCTGCACAGCAAAATGGGTTGTCAATTATTTAGACATATGTGTGAAGAAGATAGTCAGCTACTTGAATTGTGTCGCGAGGATATCATTAAGTCAGCTGAGGCAATGGTTAAGCTAGAAACTAATTACATTACCAAGATGTTTGAAAAGGGTGACATAGAGGGCATCAAGTCAAACGATTTAAAACACTTTATAAAGAAAAGAACAAATGAAAAGCTTGTTGAACTTGGGTATGTCGACTTGGGGAACTATTTCGCGTATGACACTAAAGCAGCGAGTAATCTTGATTGGTTTTACCATCTTACCGGGGGCGTTACCCATACTGATTTTTTTGCGATTAGGCCGACGGATTATTCCAAAGCGGGTGAGGATGAAGATTATGAAGATATTTGGTAAACTAAAAACTAAAACAAAATGAAAGAACAAACACTGATTAACATGAAGCATGATATGGGAAAGCTGGCAGAAGCTATGCATAATACCATAAGAGATTTAGTAGGTTTAAATACCTTAACTCAAGGGCTATTGCAAACAGTTCAATTAATGCCGGGATATGCAGATGCTATACACGAACTTACTTCAAAAATAGCTGAAGCTGAACCAGTAGAACCTAAAATGGATTTAAAATAATGTGGAATGAAAATTGGATTAAAGGAGAAGATTACCCTGCGTGGGGTGATACAGACGTATACAAGAAGACAATATCCGGGGGATATCTATTTGACGGAGAGAGTCCTAAAGAAGCATACCAAAGAGTCGCTAAAACTGTTGCTCGTAGGCTTTATAAACCGGAACTTGCTGAAACCTTTTTCGAATATATTTGGAATGGTTGGTTATGCTTGGCATCTCCTGTACTTAGTAATACTGGTACTGACCGTGGGTTGCCTATTAGCTGTTTCGGTATTGACGTAGCGGATAGCATACAAGATATTGGGAGTAAAAATTTAGAAATGATGATGCTCGCTAAGCACGGTGGTGGCGTTGGTATCGGTATTAATCAAATTAGGCCAGCCGGAGCTAAAATAACAGGTAATGGAACATCAGATGGAGTCGTACCCTTTTGCAAAATATACGATTCAACAATACTTGCCACAAACCAAGGATCAGTTAGAAGAGGAGCTGCTTCTGTTAATATCAACATTGAACATGACGACTTTGACGAGTGGCTTGAAATCAGAGAACCTAAAGGAGATGTTAACAGACAGTCGCTTAATCTACATCAGTGCGCAATTGTTGGTGATAAGTTTATGCGTAGACTTGAACAAGGGGATAAGGAAGCTAGAAATAGATGGAGTAAACTTCTTAGAAAACGAAAAGCAACTGGAGAGCCGTATATCATGTTTAAAGGAAATGTTAACAAAGCAAATCCAGAAGCATATAAACAAAATGGATTAAAAGTGCATATGACGAACATTTGTTCTGAGATAGCACTACACACTGATGAAACACATAGCTTTGTATGCTGTTTATCATCATTAAATTTAGCAAAATATGAAGAATGGAAAGACACTAATCTTATACACGACGCCATTTGGTTTCTTGATGGAGTTATGGAGGAATTTATTCAACGCGCCAAAGGTCTTAGAGGATTCGAAAACACTATTCGATCTGCACAGAAAGGGAGAGCATTGGGGCTGGGTGTCCTCGGATGGCATACCTACTTACAGGAGAAAGGTATTCCTTTCGAAGGTTTACTTTCTCAGTTTGAAACTAGGAAAGTTTTTTCGCAAATCAAAATTGAAAGTGAAAGAGCCTCTAGAGCGCTTGCTGAGGTGTATGGTGAACCTCTTTGGTGTGCTGGTACTGGTATGCGTAATACTCATCTTCGGGCTGTCGCTCCTACTGTCTCTAATAGTAAGCTTTCCGGTAACGTTAGTCCAGGCATTGAGCCGTGGGCTGCGAATGTATTCACAGAACAAGGAGCCAATGGAACATTCATAAGGAAAAACCCTACGCTTGAGCAAGTGTTGGAAGATAACGGTTTGAATACTAGCGATATATGGAATAAAATATTATCTGATGGTGGATCTGTGCAGGATATCAAGGAGCTTGATGATGTTCTTGTTGGTGATCACGATATACCTGTTAAAGAAGTTTTTCGAACTTTCAAAGAGATTAATCAGTTAGAATTAGTTAATCAAGCAGGATTAAGACAACAGTATATAGATCAATCAGTTAGTTTGAATCTTGCGTTTCCTTCAGAAGCCACTCCTAAATGGTTGAACAAAGTTCACTTTGAGGCATGGAAAAAAGGGGTTAAAACTTTGTATTACACAAGAACTGAAAGCGTTCTACGTGGAGACATTGCTGCTAACGCAATGAGCGAAGACTGTTTAGCTTGTGATGGCTAAGTAAACCAGTAAGTTTACAAATAAAAAAGGCTCTCGTAATTGAGAGCCTTTTATTATTTATTATATTTGTTTTTTTACTCCCTTCTTTCCTACTTTCTTCTCTTTATCTTTTTTAGCTATCTCTAATAGTATTGCCTTGTTTTCTTGCATAGCTCTCTCTTCTAGTCTAATAGCTCTGTCTTCTTGCTTAGCTGCTCTTTTAAGTAAGCGAGTCGCTCTTCTATCTCTTCCTTCATCTACAGCTTTTCTACCCTTAGCTGCATTCTTTTCAGACCTTGCGTATAATCTCTCAGAGCGAGTTGTTTGCTTAGCAGGAGATTTTGTAGGTGTCTTTTCATGTTGCGTAATGTATTGCAACGTCCCATCATTATTTAGGAGAGTCTTTGAATCTTTTATTCTCATATCCATCAACCCTTTTTTATGACCAACCGAGGCTTTAAAGCTGTTCTCGGCTCTAAGTACATTCCGATTAGTACCCCTACTTGTAACAAGAGTATCTTTACGTTGATTAAAATTTTCCATTCGATTAGCTAGCTCGCTGTATTTTTTTGCTTGTTTCGCGGGAGATCCTATATGATATCCATTGTTGCCTTTAATTCCTAATCCTTGTGGACCTATTCCTTTTGTTCTCATATTTTACTTTTTAGTCGTTTTACTCCATCTCGCTTTAAACCCTCGAATATCTATATGTGTAAATGTATTGTATTCGCCTACGCCACCCATTTTAAATCTTTCACTTTTCATTAAGTCGTTAACTGTTTCTGCAATTTCGCTAGGACTTTTTGTTTCAGACTTTACGTCAGCAGCTTTACCTGTTATATGTTGAGAATTAGTAGCCCCGCCTACATCATCGTTATGAGCTTTACATCTATATGCGTTAGTAAGATCTAGTTTACCAACCTCATCTCTCAACACCTGTAGGTTTTCAGCTAGTTCAATTATATTATTTTTAACAAATTCAGGCATAGTACAACCACACTTGCATTCAAATTCCCATAAATAAAAGTTATTAGTTAGTTTTGTCATCGCTTTCTTCCTTTATTTTAGTCCACTTAGATATTGTATAACCTATAGTCACTAAAAGTAATATTAATTTTAACCAATCTTCTATTTGACTAAAAGTAGCTAACCCCATTACAGATCCGTTTATCATATATATTCTTAAGTTATCAGCCATGATCATTTATTTATTGCATTTGCAGTTGCCTCCGCAACCACAGCCTGGGGTTGCTGGATCTGGATTATAATCAGGAACCGCAGCTCCTGTTCCATCTGGACTTACTGATATTTTCATACCTTCCTTAGCTGTTAAGCCTACTCTAGCTTGTCTAATTTTTGTTGTGATTGGTGTTGACATTATTTTTTATTTTTTGTTAATCTTGATCTTAATTTTTCTCGTCTTTTAGCTAAAGCTTTTCTCTTTTTTTCTGCTGCCTTGTCTCTTCTTTCTTTAAGAGCTTCTGCTGGAGATAGATTAGCTACTCGTTGTTTCTCTTTTTCTTTTTTAGCAGCTCTAGTTCTTTTAGCTTTTTCCTTACCCTCTATTTTTCTCTTAGCTTTACCTTCAAGCTTTATAAGATCAAACTCTTCATTCTTGGCGCCAACGTTCCATGTTCTCCAACCTAAAGCTAATGCTATTCTTTGAAACTTGCTATTTCTGTCGTCCAACATTTCCCCTACACTCCTAGCTTCCGCTAAAGCTCTATCAAGTGGTACATTAAAAGCAGCAGAAGATAAGTTAGCTATTATAGTATACGTTGATGATGGATTAAACTTACCATTTATTGTAACATCCCAAGGATGCTTCTCTATAATATCCCTATCAAATTGCCGTGTCTGAATGCTTGAATAAACTTTTCTAAGTTTAGAACCTATTGCCGGTGCTAGGTTTGCTAGTTCAATAATTGTCTTGGTTTGATCTCCTGTAAAACCTTTCTCGTCTTCTCTTTTCCATGTAGATATCGAATTCTTTAAAGTAGTAAATATAGCTCCGTATATTCCAGTACCTCGTATAACCGAATCAGCCATACCGTCTAATATACCAGCAGCTTTCTTTTCTATAGCTTGATTCTTTTTATCTTCATCTTCTTCATCTTCTTCTTCGAATCCAGGTATTAATGCAAACGCTGTTTTTGACAACGCGTTAAACAAAAAGTTTTGTATAGCTCCATAATAAAGTATCTTAGATATATGTGTCTTTGCATCCCCACGTCCATTTATAAGGTCCTGGCCAGACTTTTTCATAAGTCTAGTGTATTGCATCGTTGTGTTTTGAAACGACAAGATAAGACGTCCCGCAACGCTTCGCTGTTGTTGAGAGACTAATGCAGGATCACCTGACTGCTGAGCTTCGTCTGACAATTTACTAAAATCCTCAAAAGCTTTTGTTTCCGCTTCCTTTAGACTAAGACCCTGCTTTTTGTAGGTATTGATTCTATTACGATACAACGTAGCCCCACCCATCGAGATAGCAAAACTATCCGCAATTTGCGTTGGTGTAAAACCTATCTTTAGTATATATGAAATAACAGCTTGAGCTTTATCCTGAGAATTCTTAGCAGCATTAGCAATTTCAGCTTCTTGAACATCTGATTTCAAACCACCTCTACGTTGCTTTAATTTATCTGAGTTAAATATTGTTACAAAGTCTTTCCAGTATTGTGGCTGATTTGCAAATGCTATTGCCGCTTTAGCTGGATTGTTATCAGACCAGTTTATAAAGTTAGCTGCAGAAAGAGTTTGCAGTACTGCAGATCTTCTGTTAAAAAACATTATTGTACCAATAGAGCTGTTAACCCAGTTCATCCATTTACTAGTTATAGCGTCACCACTTTGGTTTGGGCTATTACTACCGGACTTCATTGCGTATATAGAGTTCTCAATAGCTTTCCTAGAAGCTTCTCCATACAGCGCTTCTACTTTATTTAGATTCTTTTCGCTAAATATAATATCCACATTCTCAATGAATTCAGCTAAGTATTCTTTTCTATTTGTTTTTTCAGTTAGGTTATTTAAGTCGCTTAAGGTCGTCTGAGCCATCCAATATTCACTAGGAGCTGGCCACGCGTCTTTCTTAGATACTATTAATAATCCATCTGCAAAGCTGCTTAATTCAGGATCATTAGCTACAAGATCGTTCAATTTCTTGTTGTCTCTTTTAGAAAGTCCAGGCACTTCTTCTCCAGCTTTATTCCATAAGTAAACTCGAACAGCAGCGTCATAAGTATACTGCTCACCTTTTATTAGTTTATTTAGCTTCTTTCTAACTGGCTTAAAGGTTTTAAGTAAAGCCTTCGTGTCTTCTTTGATTGTTTGCCTTGCTGATTCTAATGCCGCAACCCCTTGGAAATAAGGATCCATCAAACTTTCTTCAAAAAACTTTTGGTCAGCTTCACCTTGCTTTCCTTTACCAGCAAATTTGTATTGAGTTAATCCTCTAAAATCTTCTGCTGATGGAGATATAAAGAATTTAAACTTACCTGTTTTTTTACCTCTTCTCTGAGCGGTTGCTTTAGAAAACTCTTTAAACGATTCCACACCTTTTTGGCGTTCGATCATATCATTAAACTTAGTGTCTAAGCTTTGTGAAAACTTAACTTTAGCTAACTGAACTTTGCCTTTAACATCGAAAGTATCTAAAGCGTCTTTAACTGCTTTAACATTTCCTGTGTGATCATCAGCAAAATAAAAGTCGTTGTAGCCATCAGCTACTTTATCTATAATCCAATCAGCTTTAGCTTTAGGTGTTCCGTTGCCTAACCCAGTAATATTTTCTAAAGGTATATCTAATCCTAGCTCACTAAGAAATTCTTGAATAGGACCAGCAGCATCAGCAGGTCTTGCTGTTAAAACAAATACATCTTTAGTTCCTCTTTTGTCTGCTATAATTTTAGCAACCTCAAGCAAAGGTCCAGCTTGTCCATTCATTACTTTACTAAACTCAGAAAAATCCCATTGAGCACCTTCAGCTTCCATCTTACCCGCGTCTTTAGCAAAAGTAGCCGCATCAATTTTACCAGTAGTTCCGTCAGGCATTGTGTATAGCACATTACTTTTTGTACGAGCTAATGTATCGTCGAAATCAAATACCCTTATTTTTTTAGGTGATTGAGACCACTTAATACTTCTAGCATTATTGATAGCCTTTTGTTCTGTTTTTACAGGAGCAAGATTGTTTTCCATTTCCTGATTCAATTGCGGGCCAAGGGCTCCAGCAGGGCTTAAAAAGGTATTATTTTTAGCGTCATAGAAAGTTACCCCAGCTTTATTCATTTCCTGGATCATTTCCGCATACCTGGTTGTCATAACGCCTGCTCCACGAACATAATTAAGGCCCATAAGTGATTGCAGTTTGTTTCTTACTAAACCCTTATCCATGCCTTCCGTAATAAAAGCTGTGTCAAAATCAGAAAGTTCTTCTATTAGAATATCCAGGTCAGCTTTTTTACCAGTCATAGAATATATGTAAGCTGCTATAGCCATTCTATTAGCGGGTTTTGTATGTTCAAACACACCTTTATCAATCTTACCGTCTTTTCTACCAAATCCAAGCTTAACTAAGTCTTTTAAGCTTAATAACGTGCCGTCTAGTTTGGCAGGCATCCATCTAGGAGCTGAAGTAATTTTACCCAGTCCATCCATTGCTGCAAAAGGCAATCTAATTAAAGTTCTTTGCGCTGCTGGTGATATATCTGCTTTGTTAACTGCTTCTATAAATTTTATTAAGCTGGCTTGAAATTCTTTTTTACCTTCTTGTAATTCTTGTAGGTATTCTTTTTTACCTTCGTTATCCAACTTATTGTATACAGAGTTATCTTTTGACCAGAAATTTTTAGTGTAAGCGTCCGTTCTGGTGGAAACTTTATCCCCCATTTCAATGCCTCTAAGAAAATTCTGTTCAAAATCAGATACACTGACCATAAAAGATCCTCTATTCTCAATTTGCGTAGTTGGCATTCCGGTTTCAGTATCCTTCTTGTAATTCGGCAGCCCTAAATCACTTTCTACTAAAATGTCACTATCAGGTGTAGCTCTGGTTTTTCCATCTTTATTTAGCTTGCCTTTAAAGCCTCCTAACCCACTAGGGCTGTATACGGCTACAAATATATTCTTAATTTCATTACCAGTGAAACCTTGATCAACCAGCACTTCCACAACTTTCTTAACAGCTGCTCTACCTTCGTTTAATCCCTGTATTGTTTTTTCGTCAAGTTTAGTGTCTACGCTTTGATATATTTGTTGAGCAGTAGCATAGCTATTGCCCCTAGTAAGGCCTTCTTTAGTGTTTTCTAGTATATACTTAAGCGTTTTTAAAACACCCTCGGTTTCTTGTATTCTTTCAATACCTATTTCTCCAAAAGGTTTAAATGTATAATCTTTGCTTAGTTCAGCTGCTATTGTTCTTAAATCACTTACCTTAAGGTCTTCTATTGAGTATCTCTGGAATTGTTCTATTAAAGAAGTGTAAAGAGGTAGTTTGTTTTTAGGGTCGTTGGCATGCGTGAAAAATCTATTTTTAAATTCTTCTGTATTTATGCCATCTATAATATCAGATGCTACCCCCAATCTTATTGCCGCCTTAGAAAACTTAACGGTACCTCTTTCAGATTGCCTAGCTACATCTTCAACGAAGTTATCTACCAAAACAACACCTCTGGCAACTTGATTATTTTCAAAAGCCTTACTTATTTCACTGTTTTCGTCTTGTAACTCTTTGTTGAATATCTCTAATGATATTTCTTCAGCTATAGCTTTAGCCATAGACTCTTTCTTGCCTCGTATAGGAGCTCCTGAGGTCATCTTACCATCAGCATCTATACTTACATCCTGTAACACAGATCCAACGAAGTCAGCGTCACTTAAAGCAGTCGCTATATTAGGTAATCTTCTAACTATATCTCCTCCAGCAGTTTTTCCTAACTTGTTTGTCGATGTCTTCTCTCTATCTATAGTCTTACCTTGCCAATCACTTGTAAAGTTTGGTACAAATACAAAGTCTCCATAAGAATCTTTAACTCTTGTTCCATTAGAATCCACTTTATACGTACCTCCCACGGATTTTTGAATAGCCTTAGGAATCGCGCCCATTAACCAAGTGGTTGTCATGTTCTCTAGTATTGCCTTCTTATTCTTTAACAACCATTTTTGTAGTTGTGCATCGGCTTTTCCACCCATAGCCTTTTTAAGATCAATATCAGCTTGCTTACCCATTGCTTTCTTTATCTCAGCGATTAAAGGTGAAACCGATTTGTTTATAGAAACTTTAGCATCAAGCTTAGATTTTAATACTTTTAAAACTTTAGTTAATTTACCGCCAATTTCTTTAATAGTAAAACCGGGTAAAACGCTACTGTCAATTAGTTTCCTAAATTTAGGTCTATCTTTTTTAACAGCATCATCTTCAGCAATTTTACTCTGTGCTTCTTTAGTATCTAAGTCTGTAGTTTTCTTAGCGGCTTCACTTTCTTTAAATAAAGCTTTTTTAGCATCTAACTTAATGAAATTTGTGTTAGCGAATATAAACTCGCCAAAAGTAATGGGCTCTTTGTTTCCAGCTTTCTTTCTTTCTGCTGCTGGATCATAGTTAACTAATCGATCTTGTATTCCCGCTATAGCTTTTTCTCCAACTTCTTTACTAGGTGATTTTGACTTTATGTAATTGCTAATAACACCGTTTGGTAAGGTAGCATTGTATATAGGATTAAAAACTTTAGGTGAAAAATAGTCTGCTTGAGTTTTAACACTAGGTGGAACTAAATTGTTAATTTCGTTCAAAACAGATTTAGGTCCTTCTTTGGAGTATTTTTCAGTAACAGCAGTTTCCCCAATACCTGAAACCGTTTTACCTATAGTATCGTCTAATGTAATACCGGAATTATTATCATAATTTAACACGGTGTTATATATACTGTTGGGGTTATTTTTACCAATTAAAGCGTATTCAACAGCGTTTGCTTTTTCAGCGGTACCAAAAACGTCGTTAGAAGATTTGTTTATTAGTTCTTGTACTCGTGACCTGTAGGCCATAGCTATTTTTAAAGCTTTTTTAGGTAATTCTAGTTTAGAACTATTGTATTCATTTTGTATGTTTGCTTCAAAATTTGCGTTATATAAAAACGCACTAGTGCTTCCAAGTTTTTTACCAACTTTTGCTCCTTCTTTAGCTGCTTTAGTTAATCCTTTACCTAATCCTTTTCCTTCAATTACACTTTTATTAAAATCTTTTATAAAATTAAATACGTCTCTACCTGAATTAAAAGTAACATTCATACCAGCTCTTTGTAACCCTTGGCGAATAAAATCACCTATTTTGGTAAAAGCGTTTTCTTCAAACGATATAAATCCTTGGGTTAATCCTTCTGAAAATATAGTAAGTAATTCCTCAGCTTTTACGCTAGACGGAGAATCCTTATAAGCTTCGAGTCTACCTTGAATATAAACATTGTTAAAACTAATGTCATTAGGTAACATTTTATCAATTTCAGATCTAAGAGCATTGCCCATTTGTACTATTGCTCCAGGATTGTCTGTAATGGTTTTAAGCAACACTCCATGTAGTAATTCATGCTGAGCTGTGGTTACTGCTTTATTTGTACCTGCAACGTCTTCATTAACCGCTATGGTTTGAGTGCCATCCGCATTTTGTATAATAAATCCGTTTTGAGCTAAAGCCTCATTCACATTTATTAAATCTTCTTTATTAGCTTTGCTTTTTCCTTTGTTTCTTTCTTCTCTAGCTGCATTTTCTTGAGCTATTAGTTCACTAATTTTTGCCTTGTTACCTTTTTCAAAAGTAATACCTAAAGCGTCTGCTATTTTTTTAGTACCAGCTTCTGTTCTTTCTTCTATAATTGAAGATTGTTGCTTAACTTGAGAAGCTTCTATTTTAGCATCAATAGCTTCAATTTCTGCATCAATCCCCTTTGTGTATCTTTTATCTGCTTTTGCTTTTCTCTCTAGTAATTGATTTTTTTGTATAAGCAAATCTATTTGCTCGTCATTCATTACATCAGGAGCAACATTAATAGCTTTTATAATATCGCCTCCATAGTCTATAGCCGAATTTATTTCGTCTAATTGGCGTTGAGCAGCGTCTTTACTTTGTTGAGTTCTAGCTCTTTTTAATTTAGTCTCTACAACTTTTTTGCTTTCTTGTAAAGTTTTTATTATATCAGCACCTTGAGTTCTGTATTGATTATATATTTTATTTTTAAAATTACTAAATTGAGTAGGAGCCATTACCGTAGAAGTACCACCTGCTAAAAGGATTGTTCCTCCTATGGTTTCAAATTGAGTGTCAAAATCAGTAAATTTGGTTTCATTACTTAAGCCTACAGTTATTTTAGCTATATCTTGAAGTAATAATTCAGCCTCTTCCTCACCAATCTCTCCTAAAAGACTATTAACAAACTGCTTTCCTACCGCTTTTCTAGCTTCTTTTGTAGTTGCTTTCTTTAAGTTTTCTACAACGGTATTTAACATAGATTTACCTATGTTGGTTTTAAAGAAATTTACATCAGGCATGATACCCTGCACTACAGCCGTAGCAGTGGATGCCATGCTTGAATAAGCAAGAGCTTGACTGTCATCTAACCCCATTTGCTTACCTTCCATGTAATTATCATTAACGGTTGCTCTAAAAGCAAACCCGCCCATTTTTATTTTATTTATGGTGCTAGCACTTGCCCCCATTCCTTTTAATAAAGAGTAAGCGTTTTTTAGACCTTTCATATCACCTTTACGGGCAGCTAGCGCTACTCCTATCGTAAAAGGTAACATATTAGCTATAGTTTTGCTACCAGATCTAAAAGATATCCCATCTTCAGATAAACTCCCGCCTTTAGGACTAACTCCTAGGTAATTAAATGAGTTGTAGTTAGAAAACATGTCGCTTACCATGTCTAATCTAGAATACTCATCTTCTTCAAAAGTACCCATACCTGTAAAAGCAAGTCTATTTAACCAAATAGCACTACCAACAATGGATTCCCCAATGAGTTTTTGCCCTCCTTGGACAAGGGTACCTATAAAATCTGCTGTACCTCCAACAAAACCACCATCGATATGTCTATCTCTCCATTTAATAAAATCTTCAGTCATTTGAAAATTGTTATCAAAAACCTGCTCTCCTATATTAAAAGCTAGTTTAGTAGATGTTGTTTGTAATTTATCAGCTGCGTTATACAATATAGCTTGAGCTGCGGTAGCGGCTTCAGGGGTTACTGAGCTTGCTTCGTCTGCAGCAAATATTATTTCTTGAGCTTTATCGTATTCGTTTAAATACTCTTCGTAAGATTGATTCAGTACTTTACTTTTTGCTTCGGTAATAAGCATTTCTTTTCCCTCAAGATTAAGATTGCCATCAAGAGTTTTACCTTTTAATTTATTGTCAGAATATAATTTATTTATTATTTCATCTTCGACTTTTTGGTCAAATTCAATTTGTTCTTTTTTGTTTTCGCCTAAGTCGCTTGAGCCAAAACTACTATAAGTATCTTTGGTTTTAGCTGTAGATACTTCGTTTAGTAGTAATGTTTGCTCGTCATATCTATCTTTTTCGAGAGAATTTTGAAATATGTTTGCTCTTTTGTTGTCATAGTTACGCTCTACCGCGGCAAACTCTTCTGGAGTTATTTCCCCTGCTTGAAGCTTTGCTTGGGCATCATTCCAATAAGCGTCAGCTTCGTTAATTTTTTGAGTAATTAAATTTCTTGCTCTAGACGCAGTGGTTCTATTATCCTCTAATTCGTTTTGCTTGTTATATTCAAGTTGATTAATTTGAGATTGTATATCCGCAGATTCTGTGGACATTATGGGATAATCTTTTTGTTTATTTTTTAAAAATTCAAGTTCATTATCATAAGCGGATAAAGCCGGTTTGTTTTTATTAAACCCAGGATCTTCATATAAGCTTATAATGAAATCGTTAGGACTGTAATTAGGATTATCTAGTTTAGGCTCTTTTTTGTTAGCCTCAAATATTTCTTTTTCTTCTTGAAAAGAGTATTGAGATTCTGTAGGCCCACCTGGTCGATTTATCCATTCAGATAATTCATCAGCCGTTAAGTCTGGATTTTCATCAATGTATTTGTTAGTTTCTTCTTCCCAGGCTTTTATAGTAACCGGTTCACTAAATTCATCTAATTGCACTTCAGCATCACCTAACCTCGATACCGAAAAATCTTCTGCCGAAGTTGATCCCGTATTTTCTGACTCCACATTTGGATCCGCAGTTGTAGAGTCTGTCTTCTTTCCCGGCACTAAAACAGCGCCGCGTCTAGTTACATATTCTTCAAAAGTCATACCGTTTTGCTCCGCTGCTAACTTTATGGTAGACGCAGGTATTTCTTTATTATTTATTTTGTATATTGGATCTGGATTTGCCATATTTAATTTTATTTAATTGTTTAATCCCATTACGTTTAAATCTAATTTGTCTATAACTTCGTCTAGTGAGAACCTTTTAGTAACATACTCTCCGTTTGGACCTATTTCTTCAATTGGAAACCCAGTAGCGTCTTTTATCTCGTAGTAAGGATTATCACCTTGGTTCACCACCTGAGCAGATAACTTATTACCTTGAGTTCTAGCTGTGATTTCTTTACCGCTTTCAAGTAGTTTTAGTTTTTTATTCATAGCATTTGCCTGGAATTGCTGAGCAGGACTCATTGACGCTATAGTCGCTTTGTTTTGTTTTGCTTTATATTCCCTTGAACCATCTGCAAAAGCTTGATTTCTAGCTACAAGTAATCTGGATTTTACGTTTTCCCTTGCTTGTTCTATAGTTATATTGCCAGCATCTAAGGCGTTTCCTACGTCATCTAGTTTTACTTCCGACTTAAAGTCGTATATAATAGATCTTAAGGTATCTTCGTTTTGCAAAGCGCTGTCTAATGACTGATTGTATGAATCTTGCGCATATTGATTATCGTTTTTTCCACTAGCTCCGTTGTTGTAAGCGTTTTCACTCACTTTGTTTAAGCTATTTAAAAACTTAGTGTCCTTAACAAATGGTTCAGCCATGTCTCTATAATCTATAACATTGCCGTCAACTTTAAAACCGATGTTTCCACCTTCTTGTATTTGAAAAGGAGAATCATAACGAGAATCACTTCTACCGTCGCCATCTCCATCGTAAAAGCCATAAGCAATCATAGACTCTCTGGATCTGCTAGGATCATTACCGTTAGAAAACAAACCTTGCTGCATTGCGGAAGCATAATCTACTTTTCCTTTTTTGTAAGCACCTAACTGAGAAGCTAAATTGGTAAAACTGTTATTAACACCTTGCATAATATCAACTGCTTCTAAATACTCTGGAGATGTAGCATCTTTAAACTGAGCTGCTATCTTTGCTGCGTCAGCGTACTTTGAACGCTCCGCAAGTAGAAATTCGCGCATAGACTTAGTTTCAGCAGGAGTAAAGCTAGTGAAATCCATGTCGGTCTTCATCTTTGCCATGTATCCGTTAACTTTCTGCTGAATAGATTCGTTTGCTTTTGTTCTAGGAGGGGTTTGAGTTGCTAAAACAGTAGAGTCTCCCGCTGCAATCCCCGCTCCGATCGCGCCGCCTACATCTAAAAATTTCTTGCTTGTTTGAGCAGCTCCTTGTATTAATGCGTTGTTTGCCATATTACGGTTTCGTTAAATCCTGTGTTGTTGTTGCGGGTTGCATACCGAACATGTTCTGCAAGAAGTCACCTCCTTTAGCTAAGCCTGGTATTTGTGGTAAAACTCCTGCTGCCATACTACCAACACCTCCCAGTATAGACTGTGTAGCTTGTTGCTGAGCCGCGTTTGCAGCACCTAATCTTTGCTGAGACATTCCGAGCATAGTATCTGTTTTGTCTTTTTCAGCAGCTCTAGAAGCATAAGCTCCCTGAAGTTCTTGAGACTGTAGCTGACCGGCCATTTGTCTTTCCGCCATTTGATTACCGGCTTCTTGCTGCCCAATACTAGCTGATGCGCTTTGTGCATTTTGCGCTTGTTGGTTAGACATTGATTGTGCTAACGCTGCAATACCTGAACCGCCAGCTGCACCTTGAAGAGCGTCCATAGTATTTGCCATACCGGCTTGCTGCTGTTGATTAACAAAGTCAGCTTGCTGTGTATTAACAGTTAAGTCTTCGTATACGTTTTCCTGATTAGTAGCCAAATTAGATGTATCTGCACCTTCCATTCTGGCTTTATTTATGTTAAATTCTTTCTGAGCCTCCCGTTGCTCTCTTCTTCTTGCTCCGCTGCCTATGAGGCCACCAGCAATGCCTGAAAGACCTTGAACGGCGCTTAATATTCCTATTGGCATAATTATATTGTTTTATGTGTTATTATTACGTATTATTTGCTACTTATAAATATTTCCGAGCCTACAGAGAACAGCTCAGCATAAGCTGTTGAATCATTCTTGAACTGCATTTCAGCATAGTAGCCTCTAAGACCGCTAGTGTTAACGCTTGCTGTCTTACTGAACAATATGAAGCTAGCTGTTGTTGGTCTCACCTGAGACGAACTGATTTGAGCAGTAAAACTGCTACCGCCGATATTCGTTATCAACCCTATTAATTTAATATCTTTACCGTTTATATCGTTCGTGTAGTAAGCGGTGTCGCCTACCTGTACAGATACATTTATAGGTTTAGGGAAAGTTAAAGTTATTTCGTCCATGTGTGTTTCTTATTTGTTATGGGCATAGGGATAATGAAAATACTTCTCCGGATGCATTTATCTGCATTGATCTCACTGGCTCACCAGAAACAGATACTCTATACCAACCATTATCACCTACAAATACATTGCTAAGGCTTTGATCAGTATATACTGTTACACCGTTAGCTATAGTGTTGTCTTCAAAGTAAAAGTAGTATGTAATATCAGTTGATGCGCAAGCTTCAGATAAAGTACTTCTTGAAAAACCTGCTGGGTTTGAAGATGGTGTTACGCAAGAAGGGCACGTAGTTATTGCTCCTAATATTCCTGTTTGTTGTCTGTAAGTTGCCATGATTTAAGGTGTTAATCCACAATTATTAGTATCGTCGCTGTAGTATCCAGCTGTAGCGACTGTTGTTAAAGCTGTGTCCGAATATAAGTTGGTAGCTGTTGCTAAAGTTTCTCCAGCGTTAACATACACGGTCACTGAAGTAGGTGAGCCGCAACATAAATCCTGATATGTAGTTGAATAACATAAAGTTAAGGTATCGTAGCAGGGCGCGCATACCAGTGAGCTACCTAAAACTCCAGCTGTTTGTTGTCTATAATTTGCCATATATTTATTGTCTGTAAAATCCGTCTGCAGCAGGATTGCCTGAAGCATCTAGTATTGATGTTGCTGTTAAAAATGTTTCTCCGTTAGCTATAAAGTAAGTGTTCTGAACTCCGTCGCAGCAAGCATCGGTTAAACTATAGGTAAGTACTATAGGTGTTAACGGCCCTTGCAAATAGTTATCTAAATTAAGCACGCTGACCATATCTAAAGCTCCTGCAAAACCAACAGTAACAGATAAATTAGCCGTTAATGTAGAAGGTATGGCTACATTATCTATAACGAGCTTTTGATAATCAACAGCTTGAACATAATCATCACCTGTTGAAGCTAAGTTTTGATTAGACCAACCGGATAAAGGAGGTGTTAGATCAAAAACAAAGTCACTAACAGACGTTGCGGTCACGGTATACTGACGCGTTTGGTTATTAGAATAAGGTAAATATGTTTCTACATCAGCTGCTCCTACGGTTACGTCTGTATTAGAGCTAGAAAATACAAAACTTAAAGTAGATTCTATATACTGATTGACTGTAAACACAGAAGGTTGTCCGCTAAGCGTATCAAATGATGATGCTAAATCTCCTGTAAGCGTAAAAGTATAAACTCTATTCTCTGTGGTAGCTGGAAATATAACGGTGACTACTGTTGAGCCTGTAGCGTCAATAACCCCAGAAGTGTTTACTATACTAACACCTCCTGGTGTGTAGCTAGCTGTTAAAGCCCAGTTAGCTCCAGCTATACCATATATTTTGAATGATCTAGTAGTGGTTCCTCCATCTACAGGGGAAGTAATAAATGAGTATGAGGTAATTTTAATATCAGGTACATATATTTGAAACGCATTTGCTTTTAAGCAAAATACATTGCCGGTAACATTCGCTTTAGGAAAAGTATATGTAACTGTAAATACAACTTGAATTAACTGATTGCTGGCGTTATAAGTTTTAACGTCTGTTATAGTATAATTACTTGGATTACCTATACTTAACGATAATACAGGTACCGACGCAAAATAATATCCTGCCTCTGCGGCAACAGTCTGCGTAAATGCAGTGCTACTACTACCAAAAGTGCCACTGCTGTTATAGTTCAAAGGTAAAACCCCTATCCCTGGCTGTGAAACATTTGATATACCGCAATTAATTACCGAACCAGACACGCTTATTAAAGATTCCTCAGCAAAACCAGTGGAGCACACGCTTATGAATAAATCCTCAGCAGGCATAATGCTTGGAGAGTTGTAAGTTATAACACAGCTAACATTTAATCCGTCTTGAGCAAAAACAACACTGTCAACATAACTAGGCAGCGGATTGTCTGCTGTGAAATTAGATGCTGTCAACGTGTAGCCTTGATCTGGTACAAGCGAAAGAGTAGCTGTTGGATTTTGTATTGTAAAATCTACACCTTCAAAAGCTGGAAAAGAAACTATATTAACTGTAAAATTTGCCATTTATATATTTTTATTTTAAGTACAACTTGGATTTGTCAATGTATTTATTTGCGTTATTTCCGCAACAGCTCCACTAGCGTCTGTTCTAACTAATCGATAGCTGTCTGGCACTAAAGCTATATCTGTCCAACTGGATCCAGCGTAATAATTTATTAAGCCCCCGTTTTCAGTAGGGCTAGGATTTACTTGAATAAAAACTTTATTATCCATCGCGGCATATTCTTCAAAGTTTTTAACATAAAGTATTGTACCTAGCACGAAATCATTTGGCCCGTACCAATAAATACTTCTGCCACCCCATCGCTTTGAATTTGTTGGTGGTTGTAAATTGTTATATTGATCCATAAATTCCCTAAGCTCACAGAAAAGACCATCTACAGAGCTAGGATAAGCATAGCTAGAAAAATCTACTACACCTATAGAGGTTCCGCTTATAGGTCCTATGGAAGCATTAGTGCTCATAGTCATGTCTGGTTCCAACGGAGCCGGAGGGTTGCATTCGAAATCTAATTCATTAAATACAGTAAACTCACTTGGCTCTGGATCCCCGGTTATTGATATTGCTCTACCGATTCCTTGAACATTGAATTCATGGGAATCAACATTGTTATTACAGTTGCTATTGTAAAAAGTGCTTAATCCTTTTACGTAGTTAAAGTATTTGCCTTCTTTATCAATAAATTCCTTTATTTCACCCTCTTGTAAATCTGTGAAGATAGAATTTGCATACCAACCTTTTGAGGTGGTAAAAGAAGTAGGTACTAATCGCTGAGCTTGCACTTGAGCTAAAGAATACGTTTTAAGACTAGTTCCTACAGTATAAGCATACTCCTTTGAAGCGGATCCGCTATAATCTACTGTCTTGAATCCTTTAACAGACGTTGGTTCTTCGTTAAATACAGTGTTAAAAGAACTTTCGTAATAACTACCTAACGTAGCGTGATCTGGTCCAATATCATAAAATGTATTGTACAAAGGATTGGCCCCGTGCTCCCATATTCTACCGTTCTTAAACGTGTAGTACGTATTGTTTAAAAACGCTCCAGCTTCCGGTATATATGTTTTTCTTGAAGTAAATCCGTTTACAGCTTCTTTGAAAGATACAGTTGTGCTAGTTGTTGGTTTTGTATTTAAAAACTGACCACAAGAAGAATCTAGATTTGTTCTATCAAACTGACCAGCTCCTAAAGTCTGTTTCCAGTACGGAGACAAGTTAGACAAAGATAAATTGTAGTTCATTTTTTCAATATCCCATGTACCAATCAATTTTTCATTTAACTTTAAATTGTCCTGGAAAAATCCGTGCATACCATAGTCAGATATTTCTGTTAAGCCATCGTTAGACAATCTAATAACAGTACCTCTGTTAGAGTCCGTGTAGTACATTCTAAATCCAAATTCAGCAAAAGACTCTGGATTTGTCCCAATACCAAATTCACCTTGAAATGTTATCGTTTGCCCAAGAACAGCTCTGTTAGATGTAACATTAGAGCTTCCATCTGCGTTAAATAGAGCATCCTTATTAGCTAGAATCTTCATAGACTTATTCTCGCATAGAGTAACTAAGTTAGTGTCTCTAGAGTAGAGTTTCTGAATGCTACCGTATTCTGGATTTACATCTTTAGTTATAGATTCAGCTTGTATAAACTGGTTTAATCCATTAACACCTGACACAGAATTGAATATTTGTGAAAATATTAAACCATTGCTTCTATGCTCTTCGTTGTAAGGCTCATCTAATGTAGTTGATGCTTTAACTCCGTTCTCAATAACAGGTTGATTGTAATCGTCTCTAATACGATCAGATTCTACACCATTACCAAACGAATAACTATTAAAAAAGTCTAAAGAATGAATTTCGCCTGCTTGATCTTTAGTGTAAACCCCAGGGACTTCATGATATATATCTAATTCCGCAGCTTCTTTAGGTTCTGTTTCGAATATAGCCGGATTATTAGTGGTAAAAGTATTATTATCACTGTCGCCTGCTAACTCTATAAACTCTATCCCTATGTATCTTTCAGAGTAGTCAGTCAAACCTGTCTCCCATTCTAAAATGCCATTTTGGCCACTAACAGGATTCCATCCAAGCCCTTCCCATGTAGAATCTGCTTTTCTAAAATTTATAGTCCATCTAGTTATTTGATTTGTAGGATTGTCATACGTTCCGTCGTTTATCCAAGGCCTGGAAGCATAGTTATAACTTCTTCTCTCTATGGAATTAGTCATTTGATATACTTGTCCATTAGGATCCGCTTTGCCGTTACCAGCATCTACAAATCTAAATAACGCTCGCTTGCTGTTTAGCTGCTCTAACAAAGCCGGGTTAGACAGCGAAAGGCCTCTTTGCCTCCATTGTCCATATCCTCCAGCCCAGCTTATCTGCATTACATTATTTTCAGTAAGACCAGTACCAGTAGTACTGAGTCCATCTGTTCTTATCTCATCTACAAATAACCTTTCGTTATTATTTTGAGCATCAGCTCTTGTCCAGTTGTTGCCTCCTATATTGGATTCACCCCAAAAACCGCCGCTAGTGTAAGTACCTTTGAGGTGATACATGTAACCCAACGCTTTCCTAACATAGTTGTTATTATTAACATTACTAGCACTTGCTATTTTTGCTTCTAATAAGTCATCTTGAAAAACTTTTACAAAAAATCTACCAGTAAATTCGGGTTTGTTCTGTATTTCTACCTTGGTTAATTCTAGCTTTAAGTCACCTATTCTATTTGCAAATCCATATGGTTCTTGTATAGAAGTAAAAGCCATATCCTCTCCAAAAGAGGTAGACACTGTAATTCTTACTTTGTTTCCTGTAGCGTCAAGCCCAAAAGTCGATATTTTATAATAAGAACTAAATGTTGCTCCACTTAAAACTCTCATTAAAAGACCTGATATTGTTCTAGCTTCCGCTCCAAATTGTTTATCAAAATCATCTTTATCCACCTGTACTTCATTAGTTCCAGGTATAGGGAAAGCTACAATGTCAAATTCAGTATCCATGCTACCCATAGAAAGCTTTGTTTCTTTTAGGTACTGAGGAGCTTCGTTTTCTATTGCTATAATCTTATATCTAGCATCTTCAGTAACAGGCTCGGCATTATCATGTCCTTTTTTAAGTATGATAAATGTATCCTCGTCAACTTTATTTCTTTCAGCAGAAGGAAACGATAACCAAAGATTCCCATCTTCAGCATCATAGAATCTATCCAATGCTAAGTTGTAATACTGCTGAGATGTTTCTTTTACATAATATTTAAAATATGGAAACTGGTTTGTTTGATCATAGTAAGGAATTAATGAAGAATTCCCACCAGGGCTAGATCCTAATTGCGCCGTTAGTTTTGTAGAAAAAGCAGCGTTAGTTTTAGGTATATACACAGAAGCCTTATTGCTTGTAAATACTGGAGTTGTTCTACCGTATTTATCCATATAAGCAACCCCTATTTGATATGTTCTTATTGACTTAGCTGATTCAGCAACTTCCTCCCCATCGATACTAACTCCTTTAGGAGCTCCTTCAGGTGTTAACTCCGCGGACACTGTTCTGGAAATTTCACCTACTGAAATATAAGTTGAAAAAGGAGTGCCGTCTTCATTCAGTAAATTAAAATTCTGAGTGTAATTACCGTATATTAACCTATTAGCTGTAACCTCTTGAGCTAACGCTTTTCTTGGAACGTTATCATAAGGTCTTAGCAATTGGTTAGCGTTAACTACAGATGTTATTATTTCGCTTTCTATTTCAAAAGTGTTTGCAATCCATTCCGGATCTTCGTTGGTAAACGTATCTACAACGTATACATTGGAGTTGTTAGTAGCTTTGTACAAGATATCAACCGCTTTAACATCTGGGTATATAGCTGCATCTGGCCTCCACTCAGATATATTGAGCTGCCTTATATTGTTAACCATACCTAGATTGTAACCTTGCTGTGGAGAATAATTAAATTCGCCGGGTATAAAAGCAGGGTTGGAAAAAGGAGAGAATGCAGATAATTCGTTATTTGCATATTTATACCTATAACCGAATCTTGCAAATCGCATTTCAAAAAATGGAGTTTCTTGCTCTAAGGTTACGTCAAATGTTGTTGGATCTAAAGTTTGGCTTTCAACTCCTTCTCCTACAGAAAGGACTGTTACCACCGCTCCAGTTTGAGGTGTGCTTACAGATTGAACTTCTACTCTAATAATAGCATCCGGATCTAATGGATCGTTCTCCGCATTAGTAAGTATAAGTATATCACCTTGTTCGTATGTTGGAAGGCTATTTGATGCCCAAGTTAAAGCTTGAGGTCCGCTCTCGGGAGTCATAGGTACTACTGTGCCAACAGGTGCTCCAGCTGGCGTTTCTGTAAAAGCGTATGTTGTTACCGTATCTACAGGACCACTACGTTTAGTAGAGCTAGCTTCAATGGTAGGTGGATTGAGTGGGTATCTTTTTATAACAGTTAAATCGGACTCTATAAAGTCTCTATTATATATTTGTGAATGTGTTATAAAATTTGCAGTAGAGTTGACCCAGTCTTTTATAGTTATCTTCTTAGGCTCTGTTTGATTGTCTGTCCACATTAATATACCTTCAAGGACATTTATACCTGTAATAAGATAATCTTTACTAAAGTTTAAAACGCTTTGAGTATCAACCACTAAAGGTAAAGTAAGCTTTGTAGTGGTATTATAGGATGCTATCACACTAATCTTTACCCCTGTTACAGGGTCAGGGTCTGAGGCAATAAACCAATATATCTCATCAGAATTCTCATCTGCTTTTACTCCAATACACACTGGATTGTTTAGTATAGATATATAGTCACCAGCAGGCCACGTAGTAAATGCTCCAGTTACTGCGTTAACCGATTTGTTAAGCAATTCTAAATTACCCTTTATGTTTTGGAATGCTCCAACTTGAGATGTTTCAGAAGAAGCAAGTTCTAAGTTAAGAGCGTCTCTATATTCACCATTAGGAACTAATCTCTCATCGAGATCTTTATTCATTTTACCTCTAGTAAATGTATGTGTTAATTCCGGCATATATATTAGTGTTTAATCCACTTGGATTGGTTTCTCATTACTTGCGCAATCAATTCAGATTTTAATTGAGACAATCTAATTTTAGCGTTTCTTCTTGCTGCTGCTAATTCTCTTTTATGCCTAGCTACTAAATACTCTTGCGTATTTGCTCTAGTAGAAAGTATAGCGTAAAGTATGTACTTGTATATAGCGTCTACGGCAAACTTGTGGACAACCATGTCTTCATCTGAACCTAGACCGTCGCTTATGTATTTTAATGTTATTAGCTTTCCTCTAAGATCAGAGCTAAACCTAACTACGCCATTTGCGTTATCTATATAAAAAGTACCATTTGCTTGAGCTAATTCCGGATTTAAACCGTATCTTCTACCGTAAGCATAAAGTCCTAGTAGATCTGGATTGTTTATATTAAATGCACTATTAGCATTAGAAGCTCCACTTGTAGATCTTTCATTCCATCGCTTTAGAGTTTCTGACTTCTCGGCTTTTAAAATGTTACCATTTTGATCGAACGTGTATTCATAATCTGTATCCTGAAGCGGCGCACTAGGATTACTAGTTATGTTTGTTCTATATATAGGTCTTTCAATACCTTGAGTATCTGTCCATGATAACTTAGTGAAGTTAACATAATCTTGTGGCAGCACAAAATATAAACCAGGAGGTACGTCTATTTCAATAGATTTATCTTGAGGGAGCATGTCAAAGCTAAACTCTTGAATAGCGCGCATAGCATGAAATTGCACATCTGTTCTTTTTACTTTTGAAATGTTCTTATCCTCACCAACATAAGCCACCATAAAGGTATTTATGATATCATTAATAGGTACAAACTGATAACTCCCGTAATCTTCATCGTGACTATCCCAAACGCCGTCAGGGCCTAAATAGTATTCTTCCTGTGTTTTATCTATAAGTCCCATATATTATGATTTTTCTTGTTGGTTATTTTGAGCGCCCATCCCTGCTGCTACTTGATACATTTGAACATCTTGCACAGATAATCCAGCGAATTCTAATATTTTTGTAACTAGCTCCGTTTCCTCTGATGGATGTAATTCAAAATCAGTTGACACAGTAGAATCGTATAGCGCTTCCCCATAGACCATTTGGTAGCCCCAGGCAGCTTCTACTGGTTTTCTAATGTAATTGCACTTAACATCATTTGAAGTCACTTCAGCAGCTCCGTATACCTTGTAACCTGAAGTGCTAGCTACGAATACGGGTCTTGAGTTTGTTGGTTTTGTCATTCCTGATTGGGCTATGTATAAATATTCATTATAATTTATACGCTCCGCTTCTACAGGAACTTTTGTTGTAACCACTGTATTTGGCGTTGGGTACAATGATTTTGTAGTAATTGTATTCTCGTAAACTATAGATCCTATTCTATACAGATTAGCAGGTGGGTTCCAATAGTTATTAGACCACACCATATCTGCAGTAGTTTCAAATATGTTTATTTTTTCGTTAAGGATGTTAAGCATGTCTGAGAATTCAGTATCATTACCTGAGATTCTTCCGAACTGATTAATATCATAAAAGTATTGTTCAAATATATCTAATTGCGCTTGATTAGCAAATAGATTAAACTCTTGAGGAGTAACATATCCTCTTTGCTCTTTATTAAGTATTGCTAATACCCTTTGATATACAGTATCTATGCTTACAGCCATAATTTATTTTTTAATTATTATAATAATAGGCCACCTCTCGATAGCCTATTACTATAAAGGTGACTATTTAAGTCTCTTTTCTATTGCTTTATATATTTCCATACCTTCATCGGTTTTAAAGAATGCTGCTAATGCAGAGTATGGGTGTTCGTCAAAAGGCACTGTCATCACTTTTCTACCACTCTCTCCGTATGTAAATGTTCTTTGATCCGGCGATAAAGTCAATATATTAGCTTCTACGGCTTTCGCGCCAAAGCTTCTTAATTGTACATTGTCGTCTTGAGCTAAGTCCATAAACAACTGAGGTTGGTTCCTAGCAAAAACTAGTACGTCTCTTTTTAATTCTGTGGATGTTAAGGAGTTCACTTTCTCCCCTATTTCAACTCTTAGTATAGCTTCAGCTTCTTCTATAGGAAGACTCTTTGCTAAATTTAAAGCAGCTAATTCGTATTCAATCCAGTCTGATTGATTTTGAGCAATTTGTACAGGCTTGTATTCTTCAATAATTCCATCCGCGGTGTATGGGTGATAGATCGACAGTAGTTTTTGTAAAACAACATCCTCTTTCTTTACCCTTAGCATACCGTCTCTAAATACAATTCTACCTAGCGTAACCTGCCCTTGCTGTTCGTCTACGAAACAACTTTTTTGATTGGTTGCATATCTTAATTCTCTTTGATACCCAGCGTCTTCGTCAAACCACAGTAATGCTTTTTTTGAGCTGTGCGCTGTCGGCACTGTAAACACTAAAGGCTTTTTACCTCTAGTTAACTCATATAATCTATCTTTGATGATCCAATCATCTTTCTTTGGAGCTTCACTCACTTTTGCTTTTGCTTTTACAGCCATAATATAATATAATATAAATGTTAATAAGAGTAATAATTACCCCCGTAGTTTCAACGAGGGTAAGAATTACATTAATTTAATCTACTAAGTTGCTTTGAATAATACAAAGTTGTTAGCAGCTTGAGTACACATTGTTCTTTCTGATAAGAAGTGAACATTCATTGCGTCCTCGTCACTTGTATAGTTTCCTCCAACTGAACCAGTAACCCAAGATTTCAAACGTCTGTCATCAGCCTCTGAAGCTCTATAACGGATGTGTAAGAAAGGTCTTGAGATGTTCTGTCCTAATTGTTGGTCATAAACTGTAGAAGTTCCAGCTGGTACTAATACACCTTTAACGTCGTCGATTAATCCACGAGTTGTAGAGTCATTTAGATATTTCCAGTCAGTTTTGTAGAAGTCATAAGCTCCACGTCTGAATCCTGAGAATCCAAGGTTTAAAGCCATATCTTCAGAGTTGTCAAATACACCGTAAGATGTACCACCAGCTCCATAAGAATTTTGAGCAGCTAACATATTGTCAATAGATAAAGATGTACTTCTATCCAAGAATAACATGTTCTCCTCAATAGCTCCTTGCTTGTCTAGTTCTTGTAATACTTCGTCAAACTGAGAAATACCAGTAGGTGCTGTAACTGATCCAAAGTCTGGGTCGTTGTAAACCAATCCTCTTTCTTCAATAGTAGAGAATAAACCTTGAGTACCTGTGATAGCTGCTCCTGATGCATCTGTAAAAGCACTTTGTGCATTAGTTGCTTCAACCATACTCATTTCTAAATAGTCTTCAAAACGAATTCTAGATTCATGCTCAGATTTTAAATACCATAAGTATCCACCTGTTCCGATTTCAGTAGTAACTTCAACCCATCCAATTTGAGCAACATCTGAACCATTTACAGAGTACTTGTCTCTTAAGATGATTGGTTTGTTACTGAAAGTAGTGAAAGAAGCGTCAACTGAATTACCAGCTAAGCTAGATCCTTTTCCATATTCAGAACCAAATACGAATAAGTTAAGAGGCAATGCCGCTGTTGCTCCTTGAAGAGCTACGTCTAATGCTCCAGTAGCTGTATCGTATGCTTTAATGGTATAAGGCTGTAATCCACCAGCAACTGCTCCTGCTGATACAATAAAAGCTTTATTTGTTACGTTACCTTTTGAAATAACAACCGTCATTCCAGGACCTAATAACGGAACTTTTCCATCTGCTCCAGGAGAAGGTATAGATATTTCTGTACCTGTAGCGTTAGATTCTACAGTATCATAAGCGATATGCAATCTCCCTTGTTCAGACCAAACTACTTGATCAGAAGCCATAGGCATCTCTGCTCCAACCATACGTAAGAAACCAGCGATAGTACGATTACCGTATCTCTCTACTTCTTTCTCATATACTTCTGGTAAAAATTGTTGTGCCCAGTCCATATCCTGTAAAGACAAATAGTTGTCTCCGAATAAACCTTTTACTGGTCTTGGTGTTAAATGCGCTAAATTAGCTAATGTAGCTGGCGCTTGTGCAAATCCTGCCATAATTTTTTACTTTAAATGTTTAAATGATTTTATCTTTAGTTTTGAACCATCACCTCCACTGTCAACTGCTCTTACGCTCCACCCACCATTGTTCGGTTTAACATCTTCGTGAACACCTCTCGCACCCATTTTAATGTTTTTTGAATTTGATACGCTTGCTTTCAATGCATCGGCTTTACCCTGCTCATAGAAATGTTGTGCGACAGAATCAGCATTCATAGCTGTAAACAAACTTTTGTGATAACCCGAAGCATCTGACATTTCACCATCTTCATTCAAGAACTTCTTGACAAAATTGTTAATGTCACTTTGAGTATTTTTCACTGTTTCCGCATCTTTTACTTTAAAACGGTATTTTTTATCACCAACAGAATAATCAAAACCTTTGAAATCCTTATTAAATAATTTACCTGTTTTATCTAAAAACACATTTGTTTGCTTCTCAGCTGTTTGAGTTGCTAGTTCGTTTTCTTTTGTATAGCGATTGAAAAAATCCACCGCTTTCTTTTGTTCTGGAGCTAATTTACTACCTCCTTTTATTTCTTCGTAATATTTAGATTTTAAATTGTCTAAGTATGTTTTAGCTTTTGAGAGTTCTTCTTTCCTAGCTATTTTCTTTTTTATTACATCCCTGTCTTCGTCTATGTCTTCATCATATGCGAAATTCTCATCTAATAAGAATTCAACTTCATCGCTGTTTAAGTGAGGTTTTGATGATTGATAATATTCTTTTAATAATTGATCTTCATCTAATGAACCATAATCTACATTTAATTTAACGTAGTCCTCTAAACTTCCTCCTGTGTCATTTATAAAATCAACTACTTTTTGGATGTTCTCCGGTAACTCAACACCTGCAGCCTGTTCTACTATAGCTTGCTCAACCTGCTCTTCGAGTTCTACTGCTGTCTCTGCAATTTCTTCGTCTGTTACTTCTTGTAAAAATTCATTCTCTAATTCTTCAGGAACGGATTCTTCAACTTGAACGGGGTCCGGTTGTTGTGGTACTTCTGCTTCCACTTCTTGTATAGGTTCGGCTTGTTGATCTGCAACCACGTCTGCTGTTTCTTGCTCTGTATTGGCATTTGTTTCCATTGGTTTTGATAAATCAAGCTTTAGAGTTCCGTCTTCCGAGACAGATGCTGGACCTGTTTGCTCTACTTGCTCCACTGTAGCTGGTGCTTCAGTAGGTTTTTCGGTAGGTTTTTTTATTTTAAACGTACCTTCTGTGTTTTGTGCTTCCGCCATGATAAAATATTATATAATTGTTACTACTATTATTACCTAGGTTCGAAGGAACCTAAGCCAAATCCACCACCCATCACGTCATTTCCCGACGATTCAAAGTCTTTTGGTGGTAAATCTTGTTGTCTTTGAGCAATCATCTCACTCTGTTGCGTACCCTGCATCTTAGTACGCTTGTCCTTTCGGTCTTCTATGGAATTTTCTTTTGCCTTCATAGCTTCAACCTCAACATCTTTAAGTTTCATGTTGTACTGAAATTCCAGCTCCATCAATTCTTTCTTTGCTGCTACTTCAACTTGTATTCTTTGTTGTTCGATCTGCCCTTTCAACTGTTCAAGTTGAGATTTTGTAGAGAATAGAGCCTGATCCTTTTGTATTTCAGCTTGAGCTGCTACTTGCTGGGCTTGAGCGTTTGCTTGTGCTTGTGCTTGTATGTTAGCTTGCTGTTCAGCTTGAATTCTTTCTTGACGCTTTTTTTGCTTAACTTTCAGCAATTGATTAGCTAATTTTATATTTTTAACTTCGCGGATATCGATAGCATCGGATAAATCTATTAAACCTGCTTGTAAAGCTACTTGTACATTGTTTTCCAAAACCTGTTTTTGTTCATCATCAGGTCTTAACTCTAAAAATATACCAAAGTCGTGTAAATGCAAGTCACTTAGCTCTTCTAGAGTAGCTACATTAAATCCACCTATCTTTTGAATAAAAGCCTCTTTAGCTGGATGGTATTCTAATATATCAGATATCCTAAGAGATAAGCACTCCGCTGTTTCTTTTGTTAAGAACAATCCGGCATCTAGTATATGTCTTGTAGCTGTGTTTGAATTTGCTGCCGCCATTTTTTGAATACCCACTAAAGCTCTTGAATCAGGTGTGCTACCGTCTCTCGCTTCGTTTAATCCAGTTACATCTCTTATCATTTGTAGATAATAATTGTAAGTCTGAATTAATGTTGCCATTTTTTGACCACCACTACCAGTTTGTATTTCCTGAATTGGAACTTTTCCAGGATTCATATCTCCATCTTGGGTGAACGATCTACCAATAACAGATCCTGTTTGGAAGAACATATTAAGCGCTTCTTGAGGGTTGTAGTTAGTTCCGTTACCTAAATCAACTTCATTAATACCATCAGCGTCTAAATAAACACCGTCAGGTATCATTCTCTGAAGTACTTGCTGTAGCTTTAAATGAGTTAATTGAATCATATCTGCAAAACCTGTACATCTACTAACTATAGATTCTATCTTGCCTTGATACATTCTAGGTGCAGTAATAGAGTAATTCATTTTAACTTTAGATGAATCACTTTTAGGTCGCATCATATTCGGAGCCATTTCCCATCGCAATAATAGGTTAGTACCTAATACCATCACACCTTCGTATAGCACTTCTAAAGATCTAGATAACTTACCGTACTCTGCTTCATAAGCTTCTATAGGTGGATCATACTGATCATCTCTTACTATTACCTTAGTTGCGCCGGTTGCTGTTTCTTTAACCTTGTAAACCTCATTCATATAAGTTTTGTAATTAAAGTACAAAAGCTGTATTACGTTTGAGTCTCTGTTGTTATTATAGTCGTTGGTTAAATTATTGTTATATACACCCTTATTCTGTGTTCCTTGTTGTTGAATTTGCTCTAACTGACTTTGTGTTAAATCGGGGAATTGTTTCTTAAGCTCATTAATAGGCACAAATTTTACTTCACCTACATAATATATATCTTGAAAGTAGGGGTCTTCTGTATAAGAATAAACCATATAAGCTGGATCTACGTATTCAACAGTAACTCCATTAGATTCTGTAAAGTTGTTCTTAACAGCTCCAATACCTAGTATAGTTAAATCTTCGTTTATTCTTCTTTTTGTTAAATCGTAATTATTGGTAACAAGCATTGTATTAATAGCTTCTTCTTCCGCTATCTCGATACCTTGCTTGTAGCTAAGTTGCATGTGTATATCTAGCTCCTCTTCAGAGTCAGGTAATTTATCAGGAGCATTCTCAAACAGATTAATACCAAATTGCTCTTGAGCAAAGTTGTTTAATTCTTGCGTTTGCATATCTCTGATTATGGACTCCATATAAGCGGTCCTTTTAGAAATACCGTAAGGGTCTTGAGAGTAAGCTGTGATATCAAAACTTCTATCGGATATACCATTAACTACAATATCTACAAATTTAGATAAAATAGGTACGGGTTTCCAGTCTAAGTTTAGGTAAGATAAATCTCCGTTTATAGACATTTCGTCTTTATACTTTTGTATAGGTTGCTCTCCTCTTGCATACAATCTTAAAGCATTGAATGTATTTTGATTGCTTTTAAATCTAGTTATTCCGGAATTACCATCAAACCATTCATTAGCAATTGCTCTACCAACTTGTAACCCATAATCAAAAGACATCTTCTCTTGATCACTTACAACTTGACTTGGAAAAAAACTATTTGTTACGCCTCTAGCCATATTATTATTTTATTATCTCGGATAAATTGCCGTCTTGCCTATATTTTGCAAATTTAACTTTCATTGTTCTTTTTTGTATTGGAGCACTCGGCCTGTATAGATCTTTGTTGCATGCCATTATCGCTAAGCCGGAGCTTATTGCCGCATCAAACTTTGTTCTATTATTTATATCAAATTTAGACCAGTCATTCAATGTCTCTGTGAAATACATTGTACCGTAATTTCCATCTGACTTTAAACCTACGTAACTATCTATATACATTTCTATAGCAGATGCGTGCGCTTGTTTTATATCTTCACTTGAATTCGGTATTCCACCTATTTCTTTTTCTGTTACCGACAACTTATTCCAAAGTTTATCCGGTCGGTTCATTGAGTATCCTCTGTAGCCTCTTCTCTTAAAATAATACAAAAGCCTAGGTTTGTTGTTTTCACATAATAAAGGCATTCCGTAAAATACACAAGCCATTAGCACATCTTCGAAAAATATCTCAGCTGTTTGAGGCCTTGCTATATATTCTAAAAAGAAAGTACTTGGAGGTGCGTCTTCCATACTAAATTTAGTTAACCCATGCAATGCTCCCTTAGATCCTCTCCCGTCTGTTGTTCCTGATATATCATAACTATCACAACCCAAAGCACCCATGTGTTCGTTACCAGGGTATCTAGCTCCATTCTTAATTATTTGCCTGTTCTGTATATCGTGAGCAGGTGTCCAAGTTATTAAGAACCTACCTTGTGGATTTGGACTAAATATAACTTTAGAATCTTTTATACCGTTTTGCCATTGAAAACTACCTCTTGTAACTACATTACTGTTAGCTAAGTCTTCGTTGTAATCTATTTGTTCGTATATTTTTGCTAAGTTAAATATACTGTTTTTAGTTTCATCTCTAAAAGCGTGTTCCTCTGTTCTAGGGAACTGTCTGTAATATTCGTTTAGAGCGTCCTGGTCGCCTTTTAATCCTTCAGCCTCATTATTCCAATGTTCTATGACTCCGACTTCAATAGGGTCGCCATGTGAGTCCTCACAGCCTTCTGGTGGGGTATTGAATACAGGCATCCCATAAGCATCAATGAATCCTTCGTAATTCCATTCCATAGGAATGAACAAAGAATATAATCCTGAGCGAGTTTGTCCGTTAGCGTTTCTTTTTGTAACGTCTGATGTTGCATATAGCTTTTTAAAATTCTCACCACCTTTATCTAAAGCGTTTGACGTTGATCCCATCATACACTTTCCAATAACTCTTGCCCCTAGCCTTAATGTTGTTTTCGTAACCCTCCAGTTGTTGAGGATGTTGTTCGGCCTTTCCCATTTACCCGATTCATCATGGACGAGAAGTTTGAGTTTCTCCCCATCGTACGCGTTATCACCGGTGTTTTTCCAGTCAATCGTTGTGTCAAGTCCTGCGATGATCTCTGTGGCCTTATTCGAATCGAGTCGCCTCCTTGTGAATTTTGACGCAGGTACTCGGTACGCAAGTTCTGTCTTCGGTCTGTCCATACCGTCTTGTACGGGTTTAAAGAAGAACGGCAGGTTAACAGAAATGGGTACAACCTTATCTGTGAACATTTTCTTTGCATCGGCGCCAGATTTGGACAAAATCCCAAAACGCGCGTCGGACGATATTGTTGCCATATTAACGGTCTCCCCAGATGCCATGAATGAAAACCCTGAACGTCTGTTCTTGAGATAGCACATACCATAACTTCTTCTGTCTGCTTTACAAGCTTCCCAGAATATGTAGAATAATCTGTTTGATTCCCTAAATTCTGGCTTCCCAACATCAATCTTGGACCACTGCAGGTACATAAAGTGAGTACCAGTAATGTAAGTATCCACGCCCTTATTATTAAACCAGTGTCCGTTTTCTCTTTTATTAAATTGCTCATCTATATATGGTCCCCATTTAGTTTTAAAATCTTCAGGATAATCCCTCCAATCAAATATACTCTTTATAGCATTTAATTCTCTAGGGTACTCCTCGACAGTCCATCTGTCTGTTGTCTTATCTAACTTCCCTGGTGACTTCGGCAAAGCTATCCTAAGGTTTTGTATTTCGTATATTTCACCTATTTGACCAGTTTTGCTTATTACTACAATGTTGTGCTCTTTGTTGTATCCATACCCCCACTTCTTACTTTTATTAAGTCTAGAAATAGTTGTAAGTTTTACAGGGGTTACTACCTTATATAGATTCTGCTCGTACATTACTTAGATCTGTTTTCAGCAAAGCCTTTGAACTCTATTGTTTCAAGCTCTTTCTTAGGTTTGTTCTCCAACACTCTTTCTTCCTCCTCTATACGTGTTAGTATTTCAAAAGCGTCAAATATAGCTAGTTTTTTTGTGGCTGCGGCATTTTTAAGTTTATCCGCAGTTAGGTCGTCGTCTGAATCTACAATAGGCTCTTTAGCTACTTTTATTAACTCCTCAACTGCCTTTTGCCCAGCTAGGATTATATTCCTCTTCGTTTCCTTTGTATTCATATTTAATTGTGATTGAATTGGCGGGTACTCGGTATAACCTCTGCCCTTCTATTACAAACTCATATTCTGAGTTCGGCTTAAAACCTACTAATGACTCGGTTTTTATTTCGTCATTACCTAGTTTTACAATACCTATTAATGGCTTCTCAAATGCTGCAGAAAACATCTTGTCTTCTTTTATGGGTTTAATAAAACAAAACCCTTTTAAGGCTCTCCATTCGTCGTCTCTTTTAAAAGCGTATATTTGATCAGCTTGTACAGTATAAACATCTTCAGCTAAATAATTTTTACTGTCTTTCTCATTACCTCTAACGTCTCTAAACCTTCTAAAAACATTATGATGCACAATTACGTCATCTCCTTCTTTTAATTCTTCATTACCAACTAGAGGTAAATTAAGTATTGTCCCTACTCTATTCGTATAACTGTGATTCTGTAGATCTGTGTTGAGTAATAATGTTTGCCCTTCTATTTTTTTAAACCCAACGGTTCTATCGCCTTTTGGTTTTACTAGATAATTAAAAACGCTTTGCATTTTAATAGTTTAAATCGTACTCCACAGAAATGGACATGTTTTTGTTAAAGTCTTTCCAAGGCATTATTGTATCGCCTTTTGTTATATGTATAGAGTACTTTTCTTCTTCTTCCAATATATGGGCTATAGTATGACCGCCATACACTTCCTGTCCAACAGCGTAGTGCATAGCGTCATTCTTATAGTCTTTACCGATGCTTATCTTACGAATTAGATGCATCTGAAATAATTCCTGTTTGTAGGTCAATATTAACAGATCCGAATTCTTTTTCAAGATCAGCTTGTAGCGAGGAAAGATCTTTCACTACGCTCTGCAACTGAACTATCAGCTCGGCTTTATGGCCCTCAAGTCCACCAATTTGCATTTGAATTTGATTCTGTTTGCTAACAGCCTCTTGCAAGCCTTTTAATTGTTCTTTTGAAATTGACTTTACTTCGTTCGCTTCTACCTCAATTGTTTTTACTTCACCCATAATGATTTAATTTAATTTAATTGTTACTGTTTTTGTTTATACGGAAACGCTTTGTTTAACGCTTCTTTTCTTTTGTTACACCCGCAATCGCCAGGAAGTTTATCTACTATTGTTTTAATTCCTGTTGCTTTTGTAATTTTTTCTATTGTATCTCCTAACCCTTTTGATGCCATTAGCAATTCCATTTGTCTAAAGCTAACTTCTTTCTTGTTGGCTCTCCGTTAGGTTTTTTCATAGGCCCTGGCATCCCGCTCATTCTTGCGCAAAACGATTTTCTACGCTTAGCGGCTTTACTACCTTTTTTAAGTTTAGATGGTTTTGTTGTAACTGCTGTTTGTAGTTTAGATCCAGGGTTGTCTCTTTTATAAGCATCAACACCTTTTTGATTCAAGCCACCAGTTTCTGATTTACCTTCCTTACGTGTCCAAGCTGCTGTCTTTTTAGCAGGTGACTTTGCGCAACTTCCTTTTTCCTCCTTCTTTTTGCCAGGCACCGGAGAGTACCCTTCCCAACATCTTTTTAGTATTGGGGATTTAGGTTCCTGTTTGTACGCCATTATTTAAAGTATTTCATTTTTAAAGGAGTAGTCTTTTTAAAGAAATTGTTACTCTTTTTATTTGCGATTGGGTTTGGATTTGTCTTTGTTACAGCCTTTTCAGGCTTTAACTGCTTCTTTTCAAATTCTATTTGCTGATTTACGTTTCCTAGTGATTTCTTCGTAGCTTGTTCTGTTACATTAAATGTACCCCCTCGATATCCGCTAGCTCCTCGTGAAACTCCTTTGGAATAAACATCATACTGATCTTGAGACCCTTTTACGTTTCTTGATGATTCTTGAAATTTTCTAAGGTTTCTATTAAACTTTCTGTCAGACACCTTTGGATCTGTTTTAACCCAGTTGCCTTTTTTATCTTGCTTAGCGTATCCTTTAAGTCGACTTTTGTATCTATCAACATTTCTCTGTGAGTCTGAAATATCATCACTCAGTTTTTTCATTCGTCTACCTTGAGATCCAGCTTCCCAGCTTTCAACCATACCTCTTTTGCCTTCAACCTCAAAATCTTTAAGATCAATATCTTTACCCGGAATAATTTTTTCTTTTTTGACAGGTTTAGCTGCTAGTACGTCGGCTGCTTTTGCGTCGGCTCTTTTCTTATTAGCTCTTGCTGTCATCTCTGGGGTAATTAACGCGGGGTCAACAATTTTAGTACCTTCAGCAGCGACTGCTTTATCGTAATTATCTGAACCTGGTTTTCCTGGAGTTTCCTCTATTATTCTCTGACCAGCACTTTTAATCTTGGCTTCAACAGGCTTGCCGTCAACCATTTTCTGTTTGAACGGTGAGCTTTTCATTGCATATCCCTTTATTTTACTCGGCGATGGAATATCTCTAGTTTGATTATTGCCGTGTACGCCGGCTTTCCCTACGTTTAGTAAAGGTTCTGTTACTCCTTTCTTTTTGTTAAATAAGCCTGTGCTTACTCTTGCTGTAATTGGTGTGTTTTTTGACATGGTTTAGTTTTTTGTAAGTGTTGTTGGAGCTAGCGTGAGATCCATTTCTGAAGTTGATGGGATAATGACCCCTTTAGCAAACTGTCCAGCATCAACGCCTTTCACTTCTTTGCGTTTATTTTGATTACCCTCTTTATTATTTGCGCTTTTATTTTTGCTCGTAAGGTCTTGGTGTCCAAGATTTGCAGCAGCAGGTTCTTGCTTTTGTTCGAAAGCTCTACCTACTTCAGCACCGGCATCAACAAATCTTTTACCTGTTTGCCCAGCTCCAGCAACTAGCGCTTCATTCATTTTTAAAGGAGACTTTGATCTCTGAGTTATAGGTGAACAACTTTTTTTAGCAGGGCTATTTTCGAAACCTCCAGTTCCTCTTCTCGGCCCAGGGGCTGATACTTCTTGAAATCCATTGCGGTTATTACTAGCTGCAGACTTTTTAAGTTTTGAGGCTTGACCCCTAAATGTAATTGCCATAATTATGATTGTTTATATGCTTCATTCTCCCATTCGAAATCAGGATGCCCTTCATTCATAGTAGCTCTCTTGTAAACTCTAGCAGGTGATCTTGTATCCCTTTTCCAAGTTACAGAGTCTTCAGAGTATTGCAATCTACCTGAAGCCATTTGATCTAAATGAACTTTTTCGTGAGCAACAGCTTTTTCTATTTTTTTGTCAGACAGTTTAGAGTTAACAAAAATAGTGCCATCACGATTGGCTTCAGCCTCAACCCCACTTTCAAGGTCATCTTTTATAATGACAGGAGTACCAAACTTAGAGGTCTTCTCGTGAATACCGAATACTTCTCCGTGTGATTTTAGTTTGAATGCCATTGTTTTGCTTTTATTGTTTTTTGAAACCAGGAGCTTTTTTTGCGGGTATTTTTTTGCTTTCACCAAACGCTGTATATCCTTCTTTTTCTGCTTTTTTCTTAGCGGCAGGAACTTTTTTGTCCATTTTTTTATTAGTCTTAGCTATTATTTCAGCTTGTTTCTTTTTGTTACCCTTAGCTCGCTCCATTTTCTCGTCTGCCGCTAACTCTAATCGTTTGCTTTCTTCGAATGCTGCCGTTTCGCCTGCGTCAGTACCCATTTGCTTAGTTGGTGATATTACTGATTTTTTACTTCCACCTAAACCGTTTGGTCCAATTCCTTTAAATCCTGAGTATGCCATTGTTATTTATTTTTTGTTTTTAGATAATTCTTTTGAAAGTTCTTAACTTCTTTTTGAGCTACTTCACTCCCCATTTCATGATAGCCTCCTTCAGGACCAACAACAAGTCTACCTCCCGTGTTTGGATCTTTTACAGTCGTCAATGTAGCTTTATAGCCTTTTTTGTCATTACTATCATTTCCAGCTACTTGTTGTACTCTTCTATTTGATTTACTTTCTATATTTGTAACCTCGCTTCTACGGCTTCTTTTAACATTATCGTTATCACCTTGCGCTGAGGTTTTTGATTTTACAATATGCTTTTGTTTTAAACTTTTTTCGTAGTCTCCTTGCGTACTTTGTTTAGCAGGTGATACTGCGGCTTGCTGTATGCCTCGAGGAGCTGCGTACTGTCCAACTGATTTTAAAGTTGGTGATTTAGGGTTCATTTTAAATGCCATAATTATCTTTCTTTGTCTTTTATCATATCATCAATAGCTTTGTTGTAAACTTTATCCGTATATGTTTTATTCTTGTAAAACGTACTTCTAGCTGACGTTGGTAAATCCTCTTCCCCTAGTAGTATTCTGTAAATTCTGTTTATTAAACTTTTACATTTGTGTGAAGTACTATATATATTAGTCTTCATAGTAGTTCTATTTCTTTTTCTCCAGACATCGATCCAACCCTCTCGCCTTAATCTCTCCCATCTTGCTTTATCCCAAGAGTATGTATAAACACCGTCTATGAAATCATTACGTGTAAATTGCTTTTTGCAATCCAAATATATTAATAATTCAATATCAGCGTCTTTAAGGTTGTAAGTTTTACAGGCCCATTTTCTAACAAGCCTGTAATACTTAAGTAAATTCATTTCTCTTAAATCACTTGAGCCTAGTCTCATTCTACTAAAACTACATCACCTATTGTAATTACAAAATACAATTTATCATTCCATTCTATTCCGTGCCCTGCGTGTTTGTCATATCTAACAACATCGCCTTCTTTGAGAAAATCTATCTTATCTCCAACACTAATTATGTTACCCTTTAAGTACCTAACGTCGTGATTTTGATTTTGTGTTATTTCAAGTCCTCCTACTGTCTTCGGAGCTTCCTTGATTTTGTCGATTATAATAAAGTGATTAACTGCGTTCAAGGGATCTTACATTTGAGATTATACAATCTGCGGATATAATAGTCTTTACCACACTAACCGCATTCTTTAACGCTGACTTTGTAACTAATACTGGATCTATAATACCAGCTTTAATCATATTAACTTCTTTACCTGTTTTAACGTCAATACCTCTATTCTTAATTGTTTGCTTTTTAATTTCAACAATACCAGCATTATCTAATATAGTGTAGAAAGGAGCTTTAATAGAATCTAATAATAACTTATACCCGTCATTCTTAGGCTTGATCTTGTTTGACGCATTTAATAATGCAATACCGCCACCCGCTACTATTCCTTCCATTAAGGCTGCTTTCGTAGCGTGGAGAGCATCATCTACTCGATCTTTCTTTTCTTTTAGTTCAACTGCTGAATCAGCACCTACATAAATAACACCAACCTTACCGGTTAACATAGACAATCTCTTCTCTAGTTTCATCTTGATATAAGCGTTGGTCTCTTTATCAATCTTAGTTTTAACTTCTTCTATTCGTTCTGTTAAATCTAAGGTGGTATCTTTAATTTGCAATATCGTGTTTTTAGCGTCTGTAACGGACTTTAAAACTTCGCCTAGTACATTAATATCTAAAAGGTCTAAGTCGTCACCAAGCTCTTCATCTACGACCGTGGCGCCTGTTAGGATAGCTAAGTCTTCTAGTGTATCAGCTTTAGTTGGTCCAAACCCTGGAGGGTCTACAATGTTGACCTTTATATTACCCTTTACTTTATTAGCTAATAACGTCGCAAAAGGCTGTTGCTCTAGCGGAGCGATTATTAACAAACTACGTTTGGTTTTAACCACATGTTCCAATATATTTTGGATTCTACGTATATTAGGCACAGGTGAACTAACTATTAAGACCAACGGTTCTTCCAGTACAGCAACTCCTTTATCTTTGTCTGTTAATAAGTGTGATGACTTTATACCTGATTCAAACTGAGTTCCTTCAACAAACTCAACATGCGTTTCATTTGTGTCAGAATCCTCCATTAAAACGACTCCAGTCTTTCCAACTCTTTCGAATGCTTCGCCAATTTTGTCTCCAAGCTCAGCGTCATTGTTACAGCTAATGTAAGCAACTTGCTGTAGCATATCACCCTCAACTTCAATCCTGGTGTTATCAAGATAATTAGTAACTTCTTCAAGACATTCGTCAACGCTTCTTTTAATATCTCTAATTTGTTCTTCACCTTTGTATTCGTTTATATTAGTTAATAGAGAGTGAGCTATTACAGTAGCTGTTGTAGTACCATCACCTGCTTCTCTAACGGTATTACTCGCTGCTTCCTTTATAAGGGTTGCACCTATATTTTCGACCGGATCCATTAAGACTACGCTTTCTGCAACGGTTACTCCGTCTTTTGTTATAACCGGTCGGCCCATAGCGTCTTCGTATATTACGCATTTTCCAGAAGCCCCTAAAGTGGACTTTACTGCGCTTGCTAATTTATCAACGCCGGACATTATTTTATTTCTACCTTCGTTTCCGAAACTTAGATCTTTTACGATCTGACTTGGTAAATTGAATTCCATTTGATTTAATTTAGTTTGATTTAATTTGAATGTTAAGGTTATTATTACGTGGTTTATTTACTTTCTTACTATACTTCCTACTTTTTCAGCTCCTCTTGATCCAAAATAAGCAACATACACCGTCATTGTAAGAGTTTTTAGCAAACTTATCCATTCTTCGCTTACTGTAAAATCCACGTAGTTATTACTATCAACCCAAATCAAAGCTATAGTCATAACCGTTAAAAATATTAAGCTTAACGGTCTAGTGTTTTTAGAAAGCCAAGAATCGGACAACATATCCGCTTGCCACCTTTTACTCACTTCTTGCATTTCAACCATATCTTGTTCTAATAGCTTAAGTGCAGTTTCTTTATCTACAGGAGATAATTCCTTGTCGCTAGTTATAAGGTTCTTCACTAAACCAAGCAATCCTTTATCCGGCAAAACATTTGCTATAGAATTCACCACCCCTGATTTACCTAGCAAGAACTGTCCTACTTTAGTGTCTTTAAACTTTTTTCTTACCATACTTAATATTCAATTACTGGCACTGGTTCTCCAATAGTTAAAGTAACCGTGGTAGGTGTAATCAAAGAATTAATCTGAGATTGGATACTAGCTTCAATAGAAGCAACTTGCTCTTCTCCCATAGCTCCTTTTGTCCAGGTAACAACTTGTTCGTTTGTTAAATCCTCAAACGGTATAAAATCTGTTACATCACTAACGTCTAGTGTCTGCGTTCCAATGCTAGTTACTGAATAAGCAATACCTTCTGGATTCAATTCATCTGATACACCAGTAACAATCCAGTGTACATTATACACTAAGTCTGCGTATTCTCCATTCTGTGGGTAAGCATCCACTGTTTTGCAATTCCAGTTGTAAGTAGTCATAATTCTTGTTTTGTTTATTTATTTATTTTCTAACGTTTGTATTCTTAACTCTAATTCTTCTATTTTACCTATAGCTTGCTGTAAAGCAGCTGTTAGTAAAGGTACTAATTTACCATTATCTAATCCTTGATATTTTTCTTTACCATCTTCATATAAAGCGTCTTTTTCACCTGTTACCGCTTCCGGAACAACATCCTGAACCTCGTGTGCTATAAATCCATTTATAGTTTCTTCTTTGTTTTTATAATTAAATCTAACAGGTCTTAAATTTTTTATTTTACTTATAGCTCCTGTTAATTCAATAATATTTTCTTTTAATCTGTAATCTGAAGTTATATTAAAAGCAGATGCATTACAGCTTAGCCCAGAAAACGGAGTACCAACATAAAGTGAAGCACTTGTTGTAAAAGAGTTATAATAAGCGTTGATAGTTGGACTACCATAACTGTTTATTATTTGAAGACCAGTTGTAGCTCCGGAAATTCCAACAACATGCAAATTTTGGCTAGGACTAGTAGTTCCTATACCAACGTTGCCGTTGGCTAAAATAACCATTTTTGAACTACTATTATTCCAAAAACGCATTACCCCGTTTTCTCTATTTATAATATAAGAATCCACTCCATATTGTAATAGTTCTAAGCCGCTGCCTACTGCAGAGCCGCTTCCTACGTCAGTTAATCTTAATGTTGACCCATTTCCCGCAGCGTTGATTTGTAGAACTTTACTGTAATTGGTCGTAGGACTAGTTGTTCCGATACCAACGTTGCCACCATTGAAATAAGAGTCTCCACTACTGTTTATTAATACAGAAGATGTTCCAGCGCTATTTTTAATATATAGCTCGGCGTTGGTTCCACCGTCTTCGTAAATACCGCCTAAGTCTCCACCGTCAGAAGCCGTTGCTCTAAAAACCCAATTGTTTGTGCCACTACTTTTTACTGATAATTTAGCTGATGGACTAGTCGTTCCAATCCCGACGTTCCCGCCTGCTGGATTTAAAAGTATATTGTAAGTAGAAGTGCCTGTATCATTTCTTTGAGACTGCATCCAAGTATCTCCATTATTGCTTACTCCTGTGTACATGCCAAATTGCCCATTTGAGTATAACACCGCTTGAGCACCTACAGTGCCTGATCCTAATGTTGGCCCTGTAGCCACAGTTCCCTCTACAACTTTTAATGCTACCGTTCCGAAATTAGTTGTAGCGTTAAAATCACCTAACTGAGTCCCTCCATTTACGTGCAGTTTTTGATTAGGACTAGTCGTCCCGATACCGACGTTACCAGAATTAGAAAATATAACATTCTGCGGACCAGTTGTGTCGTCTATAACTAAGTCACCTGCTGCATTCAACAGCATACCCCAGGTTGGTACACTAGACGTAGATCCATTAGGGGTAAAGTAAAGACCTCCCCTGGTGAATATGCTACCCTGAACATCTAACTCTACCACAGGACTAGTCGTTCCGATCCCGACGTTACCGTTAGAATTTAATTGAATAATCCCTCCTTCGTCGTCAGCTGAGGGAACTTCTAATCTCATCCAGTCTCCAACTCCACTTGTCCATCCGTTAGATATCACAGCTGTATCTGCTCCAGATCCTGCTGATAAAATAACTCCTTGTGAACCTGTTTTATGAAACCCATCACTAGAGGCAGACTTTCCAACAACCTCTAAAGGATAGTTAGGGCTAGTCGTTCCGATACCAACTCTACCGTTAGTATAATCAACATTCAACGTGCTATCGTTAAACCAGACACCTGTAGTATTATCCCAAACCAAAACATCACCATCTACCTGGTTTACTATCTTAGTGTCGTGCAAATCGTTAACACCTTCATTCCCTTGAACTCTACAGAAAACTTTACCATTAGTAGAAGAGTTTAAAACTATAGCTACAGCAAGCTTTGTGTTTGGACCATCTGGTTCTGTGGTTGTTAAACCGCCAGGAACTGCTGGATCCGTCCATAGAACATCGCCGTCAGAAAAAGCGTTTGTATTTATTTGATCTATCTCCCCGAATGAAACAGCTCTACCAAAAGCTCCATTAGCTATAGAGTCTTCCATTAAACCAAGGAAGTACTTAGGTTCTACACTACCATCAGCAATAAACTCATCGATAAGTATGTGACCAGAGTTGCCGTCAGTACCAACAGCCATTACACCAGCTCCTCTTGGTATAGTAGTGCCAGTTTCATTTTTAACTGAAAAGTAAACAAAGTTAGAAGACGAAGATATAGCGTCTTGATTTATCCATTCTACACCTGTCTGTGTGGACGACAATATTTGACCAGGCGTACCAGATGACGCATTGTTGTCCTTAACACCAGATTGTACCTCTATGTAGTTTTTAAATTTCATCTATTTTATTTAATTATTAACCTATCAACTGAATCAATGCAATAACATTTGTTGGTTCAGCTACCGCGTAATCAACAGAGAACGTTGTTGGTGATACTCTAGTTACGTCCGCATAAACAGTTTCACTTGTGCCTCCGTCAACTAGTTGTATTAAAACACTGTTAGTTCCACCTGTAGAAGTTATATTATTTGGATACGTATAAGTGCCCGAAGTAGGAACCGCAATACTTCCTGACCTAGCGGCTGTAGCTGTCAATGAAACCGTAGCTGTACCTGAAGCATAACTAACGTCAATACCTGTTCCAGCATTCACATTACCAATACCTACTTGTGTTAAACTAGCAAGGTCGACGTTGTTTTGAACAGTTGTCCAATCAGTTAACGCTCCAGTTCCAGACGCTAGGTCATCTTCTGCTATAAGAACATCACCTACTTCAACTACTTCACCATAAAAGGTACCTGCAGTTGTAACTGTATACGTCCAACCTTTATTTACTGCTATTTGAGTACCTCTACTATCCAAATAATTACTTGTTCCAGTTACAAAACCTGTAGATCCATCAAAACCTCCTTGATAAATTAAACCACCTACAATTAAACTGTCAGCATAAGCTTTTACAGCAGCTGAGGTTGGCAGAGTTGTGTCATTGTCGTTGTTTTCAATTCCCTCTGCAACTGTTACAATAGCCGATGCATTGAAATTAGCTACATCCAAAACGTTATTAGCAACTGTTGTTGATATTGAAGTTGTTCCAGACCCAGTTACTTCACCTGTTAGTTCTATAGTTTGGTCAGGGTTAGCTGAGTCTATAGTTATATTGTTAGATCCATCATCAGTGATCGTTATATTTGTACCAGCAACAAACGTAATAGTGTCTAGTGTTGCGTCAGATCCGGTTAATGTTACAGCTGCGTTAGCTCCAGCTTGAGAGCTACCTAAGTCATAGGTAGTACCAGATATACCACTTATAGGTGACCAAGTATTGTCTCCTCTTAGATACGTTGTTAAATCAGGTGTTCCAGTGGCTGAAAGATCTGGAGTTATAATAGGTTTAGCTGCGGTGCCGGTTACGTTAGCATTAATATACGTTCCGTTTCCAAAAGAGTATTCTTTTAAGGTAACCCATTCGTCTACCCCGTTTGCGTAGTACTGAGCTAAGTTTATGCCTGTGTTAAAGAATATTTGACCTGCAGCAGCGTTTGATGTGCCGGTGTTATGCAATCTTACGTTTTGTATCTCGTTGTTATTGAGAGTAATGTTATTTAAAAATGGTATTGCCATGCTTTAGTTTATATAAGCCTTACCGGTTTCGGCTGAGGCAAAGGTTATTGTTAAGTTATTTTCGTCTATAAAGGTTACATCTCCAAATCCTTGCTGCCCTGTGGATAAAACCATAGTACATGATGGGAATTTGTCTAAGTTATGTTGAACTGTCCACGTAGCAGAAGCTACATTCTGTGAAAACACAAAGTTTTTATCATTAATTAAGGCTGATGGGGTAAATATTGCGAAATTGTAGTACAGTAATTCTGTTAAGTTACCATTGCCAGCGACACTAGTCAAATTTAGTGTATAAAAATCATCATCTGGGTCATTAATAGTGTAGCTATCAATCAAAAAGTGTCCAAAAATACTTATTTCGTTCTGCTGACTTACGAGTATATGGCTACCCACTATGTAATCCATAAAAGCAACTACGTTTTGACCTGAAACATCGTTCTTAGATAACTGCATCGTTGTTATACCTGCTATAGGTGAGCTAGCTGCAGGCCCATAAAAGTCTCCGGTCCCTGGTACTTGCGTATTTAAGGGGTTATTTGTCCAATACCTAAAGACCATCTGAGCAGATATAGATACCTTACCCTTAGTGTTCAAGTAATCAGCTACAGCTTTAGCCGTAAACTGCTTAGTAGCTCCGTCTGGGTAGTTTGTCCCAATCCAAGCATCGTAATCATTAACGTCTATGTCTTTTGGGTATGTACTTATTCTTGCCATGCTGTTATATTAGTCTGTGCGGTACTTCTTACCACTTTCTTTCTTTGTTCCTTCACCGTCATTACTTCGGTTCCTACTAGGAGTTTCCCATCTCTGATCTTTGTGATCATAATCCTTGCCTTTAGCTGCAGATGGATTAGCTCTTGCTTCTCTCTGCGCGTGCGCTTTTTTTGCTTTTCTAGCAGGTGTCTTAGCAAACGCCAAATCCCTAGCTGCTTTGTCTCTTCTTGCTGTTGCTGAAAGTTTCTGTGCCATACGAAGTATGATTACGCAATTATATCCAAAACTAAAAGTGTGACGATAGCCTGTTACTATTATATATAACTACCTACTGTCACGTTTTCAATACTTTAAAAAAAATATAGTAAAAAATTTTTTGTTGCAAATATATAGTCATTGTGTTGCAATATACTATATCAACGCTACCCCTTATTCACAAACTCGTTTCGTTTACCCAGCCCCCACCTACGTTTTACGTTTACGGTCCACGGTTCAGGATAATCCCAGCACAACGTGTATAGCATTACAGCAGCAACTACTATTTTCCGTGCAGGATCCTAGCTTTTTCACTGGCACACGGCTCACATCACACGGTCCCGGTCCTGGTTACAGCACAACGTGTATAGTATATACAACTACAAATATAATACGATTTAACACCGATAATATAAGTGTAACAAAAACAAATAAATATTATACTTATGAAATCTCAAAACAAATTCCACCACAATCCAATCACTAACGCAACAATCGGAACAATCGTATACGGCATCACGGCATTCGTATGCGTGTGTGCAACGGCCATCTTGATCGATGCTTTCACAAATGGCGCATCAGTATCATTCGGAATTTACAACTAAAATACGAATTACCACCGATAATATATACGAATAACAAATAATAAAACAATATGTATACAAGTAAACTAATGACTAGACCAGACGGAACCAAGTACGTCCAGGTCACACGAATCGAATCAGAACCTGTCCAGATGACAGAAGACCAGATCAGAATGATGAGAGCTATCGAAGCGTTCGGAACCTCATCGTGATCCGTGTATAGCTTGCACAGCATTTACGATGCACACACACTTACAAACTTAACACGAATAGTATTCGATAATATAAATGTAACAAACAAATAATAACTTAAATAAATATAAAATTATGTCAAATCAAGAATTAATTACCAACGCGATTGCGAAAATGTCTAACGAAGAAAAACTACAAATCTTCCCACCGATCGAAAGAAAAAACTTTGTAGTAAGAAAATCATGGTTAGGTCGAAACCAAATCATAACTTTTAATACTAAACCGACGAAAACTAAACCGTCTGTTCAAGTGACTTACAATCATGATGAGGTATTAAACTTAATGTTACCTAAATTGTCTATAATGCCTTGTTGGATTAAAAGAGGTTATTGGTCTCAAAGTACCGATATGCCGGCAAATGTTAGGCATCTAAGTGAAAGGTCTGAGCTAGATGAAGTAAAGTAATCTAGGGCGATGTAACGAGATTCGCCTCAATCTCGGGTCTTTCCAAAAAGGTGACAATAGCCTACTACTATAATTATATAACTAGCTAACGTCACACTTTTTTTTAAGTAAAATTGGCCTGAGTAGATCAAATCTACCCGGAAGAGTAGACTCCATCCTACAATAAATTTAATTGTACACACTTAGACTTAGAGTAATACCTACCATACTTTTTTTACTACTTAATAAACAATATACTTTTTACAAGATAAATACGATGTATCTTCGATAATATAAATGTAACAAAAACAAATATATAACTAACTAAAAACTATAATAAAATGAGATATTTAACTAACAACGAAGCGTGGGACGAAGTGACTAACGCATTTAATGAATCAAAACGAAGAACTAAGATTTGTCAAAGTCTATTTGGTCAAGACAATTTGATCGGTTTAAATGACGAACAAAGAGATTTATTTTGGGAAACGATTTAATACAAAATTAACACGAAACTATTTCGATAATATAAATGAATAAAAAATATAATAACTATGAAATTAAAATTAACTACTACTAGACGAAAATTTAATCACTTTGCAATATTAGTTCTAAACGAACTTAAAGAATGTGCTCGTGCTATCCATGCAGTGAAAAGATATTAACCAATAAAACTAAATGAATATGGAATTACTAAAAGTAACTAAAGGTGGATCACTACATTTTAAACTAAGTGACGGACGATTAGGTGTAACTTACCAAAGTGGGTATGTTAGAGTATCAACAAAGTATTCTCACTCTAGATTATATCAAATAAACAAACAAAAGTTTGAAGATATACCACAACCTTATTCAAGAGTTGAAAGAGTATTAATACCAAATCACGTTGATCGTATTAAACACCTTATAAACTTCAATGAAAACAATTGTAAGTAATGAGAGTAATAAACAGTATAACTAGACGAGATGTGACGAGAGATTACATACTACTCTTAGAGGGTAAGATAACTAGTGCGGAATTTGAGGAAATTGCCGGAGTAAATAAAAAAATAAATACAAAATTGATACGAACCGCCATCGATAATATAATTGAATAATAAATAAATACTGTATGAACTTTGATAAACAAGAAATAAGTTATCTTACCTTAGCGTGCGAGACACTAATGGAACAACTAAACGACGAATACCAAGACGATCGAGATCTTGAAGTAAGAAGAAAATACTATAGATTATGGGATTTAAGAAATAAATTAAATAAATAAATAATTATGAATTTAACGTGGGAAGAAATTAAAGATATCGCTAATCTCTTAGATGAAATAGTGGGTAACCATTTTCATGACGCAATGTACGATATTATATTTGATCGGGAAAGCGACGAAGAGGTTGAAGTAACTGACGAGGATGTACTAGCAATTAAAGAACAATTAAAACGAATACTATGATGACAATGAAAGAAGCGTGTGAGTACGTTAAAAACCAGAAGAAAGCGAATGCTATACACCGTAACAATGTTGTTGCGATCAACGGATCTTGTAGTGGAGTAACGGAAAAACAATACAAAAGTATTAAGGTGAAAGTAAAAGGAGCGGGGAGTCGTGGTAGAAAACATGCACACACCGATCTATGGCGTCACAATGATCTAGAATCAGTGTACAAGATTAAGTTCGATTGGTAATACAAAACAAATACGATTGCCGATCGATAATATAAATGAATCTAATAACAAAACAATAATATAATGAAAAACTACAAAGGAATAACCTACGAATACAGAGAGTGGAGAACTTATGACAACACGCTAGCAAGTGGCTACCAATGTAGTGACGATAGATTACTAAGTGGATTGTCAACTACTTCTTTCGGTACAAGAAATGAAGATGAAATGAAAGTGAAGATCAGTTTTTACCTAGATAATAGACAAGCATTACTAGACGCTGAAGAGTTAACTAAAAAAGCTATCGCTAGCACTTATGAGATTGACGAGTATAAACTAGATTAGCGTGAAAAGGATAGTAATAACTAAACAAGAAGTTTGGGAAGCAACGAGACCTAGCGTTGAAAAGAATAAGAAAAAGTATTCTAGGAAAGTAAAACATTTACAAAAAAAATACGATCATCAATCGATAATATAATTGAATCTAAAATATATAACTATGAAACATATAAAATTCCTAAAAAGTAAAAACATCTTACTAGACAACAAAGTTTACAAACCATACTTAATAGGCAACTTGCCTTCACTGTTCGCATTCGAATATGATGCCAACGAAGACAAAGACGGTATCACAGAGTGGTTTAATTATAAAGGTTTAACTTATATACCAGCGTAACTATGAGTGTAACTAAGCAAATTGACGAGATCGCAAGCGGTATTGCGGACGTCACTCTGGAATTAATGAATGACAGTATTGATTGGCAATTAGAGGACTTTGACCAAAATGGCGACGAGTATAATGCTATACACTCTGAAGTAATGGCGCTTGCTGTGTCAAAAATGTACGATCAGCTAAATAAGTAAACAACAATGACTAGGCATGGAGCGCTAGTGGTACAAGCACCTTTGAATACTCTTCAAAGCCAGAGACCCAAAGCAACGCTACCGACGGGTATGAGGTTCGAATCCTCACTAGTTACAAAATACGGTATCACGAGCGGCGAAGTAATTAATCGCTGGCACGGTGGAAGTCCGACCGTCAAAGTGACGAAGATAACCGTTTTGGGGTGACCTGGTATTGACGTGATAGAAAGCCTATATGGAACTATCGCGGAAGAGAGTTCGAATCTCTCCACCTCCACTAATTTAAAATAAATATTATGAGTAAAATAACTAAAACATTCGAGGACAAAAGTTACAGTTTAAGCACTGGATTAACTAAAGACTTAGGTTTATTCAAAGTAAATGCAACCGTGTGGAGTCACGCTATATACAACGAGCGTAAAAAAGCTTATGATCACGAAATAAGCGATGTCGAAATAGCATACTATATAAACGATCAGTATTGTAAATACCAAGGCTTCAAAGAACTATACGAAAAACTATACGGCGTAGACTCTTTCAAGAAGTTTGAGCAAGATATTACTTATGAATTTCAAGAAGCATACCATGATCAAACAACCTTAAAATAAAATTATTATGAGTAAAAAATACAATGGCTGGAGTAACTATGCTACGTGGAGAATTAACGTAGATATACTTGGCGATATAGAGTTTGACTATGTAGTTCAACCAAGCGAATTAAAAGAAATAGTTGAAGATTGCGTGTTTAGAAACCCTAACACTTGCAATACACCTTACTTAATAGAAGATTATGCGAGAGCATTTTTAGCTGAAGTAGAATATATAGAGCTAGCTACAGCGTATAACGAGGATTACAAACAAAACACGATCGCCGATCGATAATATAAATGTAACAAATAAAAACAATAATAATAATATGAGACTATCACTTTACGAACGCCTTAAACCAGAGCACAAACAAAAATTAGCAAATCGCTATTCTAATATGCCTCACTTGCATCATGAAATAGTAAGAGTACTATCTTACGAAGAATTTTTTACTGAAGTCAAATACGGTATTGCTTTCGATGTAGTCTCAACTTGCGATCTTAATTTTTTTGGCGATGCATTCGAAGATTAATGCTATACACCAGCGAGCTAGCAACAAAGCTTTCGCTAAAGTAGAGATGTGTCAAATAATAATACAACAAGACGAACACAATCTTGAAACAAAAAATTACGGTGCTGATATAACTCTTGAGCAAGCTACATTAATCGCCGAAGGTAACAAAACAGAATTAAAAGTATGGCAGTATATTGCTGAATTAATAGAAAAATCAAATAAAATATAATAATATGACAAAACACGAATTAGAAGTAAAAGTAAACGATCTAGAATTAACCTTAAACGCGGTGGAAGCAAACGCTCAAAACTTAAAAGACGATCTAAATATTGCGCAACGAGAGTTAGCGAATGTTAACAAACCTGTTATCACTAAAGAAACAGTAAACGAAATACGAGAGGTTATACAACATATACTCGACAATTACGATTTCAATAACGGTAGTGATTATGATTACGATTTTGAAATAAACTACAACAACCAACTTGAATTAAGCAACATCGAATTCAACAATGTAGACGAGATCGCTGAGCAATTATCTGTAGAAATTGAAGAATTATTTAATATCGAAGAAGATGAAGACTAAAGAACAAGTAGTGCCTAAATGGTTTAAAGGAATGATTTACGACGAAGGTGAAAGAGTTACCAACAGTTTTACCGGCGAATGTTATACACTTAATGGCTTAGAGCTATCTATATACGATTTTATAATGGGATCGCAGTATGTTTTCGAAATGGCTCCAAAAGCAGTAACAGAAAAGCAAATAAGTGACTTTCAAAAAGCGTTAACTTGGTTTCGCACGCATAACAGCGAGGCTTATATGATATTATTAGACTAATATGAATTTACTAACTCAAAATACTAAATTAAAGAAGACATCTAAAGTATTAGGGCTTCGTGTGTTTAACTTTGGCATACCTGCATATAAATCTGCAAGTGGTAAGTTAACATGTCCTATGGCTGACGAATGTGTAAAGTTCTGTTACGCCAAGAAAGGAGCCTACATCTGGTCTAATGTAAAACCGGCGTTTGAAAAGCGTTATGAGCTAAGCAAAACAGATGATTTTGTAGAAGCTATGAACACTGAAATACGTAAGAAGAAACCTGACTACGTAAGAGTCCATGATAGTGGCGATTATTATTCTCGCGCATATCTAAATAAGTGGATTGAGGTTGCAAAAGCCAACCCAAACGTGCGGTTTTACAGTTATACCAACATGATCAAAATGTTTTTAAGTGTACCTTTGCCTAGTAACTATGACATAATATTTAGTGACTCCGGTAAACAAAAAGAATTAATAAATGAAAGAAAACACCGACACACCAGAATATTTTCTAGCCACAGCGATCTTGTTTCTGCTGACTATGTGGATTCTTCTGAGATTGACTTAATGGCAACGAGATGGTTTAGTAAAAATCACAAAGTAGGATTAGTATTCCATTAATCTTACAAAATAAACACGAACAACAATCGATAATAATAATAACTAAAACAAATTAAACTTATGAACAAATTAGTATTACCAATGCAATCTGTAGATGTTAACTCTACCGCAATCTCAACAGCTGAATATCAATATGATAAGTACCGCTTAAAGTTAACCTTTACCAACGGAAGAAGTTACAATTATACTAAAGTACCAAACCATGTGTTTGAAGGCTTAAGAATTTCTGAATCTAAAGGTAAATTTATTAACAAATACGTGCTACCTGTATATAACTACAGCTTCGCTTAATGACTGATAAAGAAATAGAAAAGCTAGCTACAGCGGTGGCTAAGACTGTCATCGCTGCTATGGAAAAAAAACAAAAAGAATATGATGAAGAATTTGCTAAGCAGATCGACATTCAATCAGGTACATGGGAAGTGATGCCTAATAAAGCAACTGAAGAAGTAACTCTTGAATCACTTGAAACAAAACTAGCTCAAGCTGTAAAAGATGAAGACTATTCATTAGCTATTAAGCTACAAACCAAAATATCTGAATTCTTAGACGAAGACTAACTTACAAACAAAACACGATTATATATTGATAATATAAATGTAACTAAAATATAAACATTATGATAAAACCAATGCTCGCATACAAAGTAGACAAAAAACCTGTTAACTGGTCCGAGAAAGTATTCATGCAGCCTAAGCTTGACGGTGTACGTTGTGTAATTTCTAAAGCCGGTGCATTTTCACGCACAGGTAAACCGTGGCTAAACATCGACCATATACTATCTAGCTTAGTCCCAGTGTTTCACAAACACCCAGACTTAATACTAGACGGTGAATTATACAACCACGAACTAAAAAACGATTTCGAAAAAATCATTTCACTTGTTCGTAAAACCAAACCAACTGCTTCCGATCGCGTTGAATCGTGTGATCTCGTTCAATTCCATTGTTACGATTACATTGATACTTCAGCTATGTTCGAAGAGCGTATGAAATTTTTGTCTACTGCAGCATTGTATTCTTATTGTGTTAAGTATGTTCCTACGCATTCTGTTGCAACTCGCGACTTAGCTAATGCTATACACGAAAACTGGCTTGACGAAGGCTACGAAGGCTCTATATTGCGTCTTAACGGTGTTTACGAATGTAAACGTTCTTACAACTTACAAAAGTTCAAAGATTTTCACGACACCGAAGCTACAATTGTAGGCTATGTACCCGGCAAAGGCAAGTTCACTGGCTTAATCGGCAAGTTCTTAATGCGCGACGACAACGGTATTGAGTTCGGCTGTCCTATCGGCAAAGGCTACAACTTTCAAGATCGCCGCGATATACTAGCTAATGTTAAAAATTATGTTGGCAAGCGTGCTACATTCACTTATTTCGAGCGTACTAAAGCTAATAGCTACCGTCACCCGTTATATAAAACCTTACGTAACTATGAGTAAACTAATATGGCAACTATACAACGAAAACATGATAAGCGAAGAAGTCGCAAACCTATTATTAGACAAACATTATAACAGACTAAGTAAAAAAAGATACTAATGAATATATTTTATTTACACCCAGATCCTAAAGTAGCTGCTAGTTACTTTTACGATAAACACAAAGTTAAGATGATACTTGAGTGTGCTCAAATGTTGTGTACTGCTCATCATGCGTTAGGCAATGAAAATGTACCGTACAAAAAGTCTCACTTAAATCATCCTAGCTCTGTATGGGTACGAGCAAACAACGAGAATTATCAATGGCTATATAATCACATGCTAGCATTAGGTGCTGAATACACAAAACGATATAATAAAACCCACTTAACAATTACAAAATGCAAAGATATTTTAGCAGTAGCCCCTTCAAATATACCAACAGGGTCTTTTACAGAACCTCCCCAGTGTATGCCGGACGAATATAAAGTAAAAAACAACAGCGTTTCAGCTTACTGGAATTATTACGAACAAGATAAATACAAAATAGCAAATAAAAATGAGCAAAAAATTATACGTCCACTTAACATTAACGAATTATGCGAACATTAATACAAAAGTTAAAAAAGAGCAGAAGAAAGCGGAAACACGTGCACCTAGTACAAGACAGAATAGCTGAATTAAACCACGAGATAATTATATCTTCATTCAAAAGTGAATATAGCTGTAATAAAAACATAACTGTAGTAAAAGGTAACATAGAAAATAAAGCTAAGCTTTTAAAAAAATATAACAGAAGATTAAAATTAATTATATACTAGGCAGAAATGCGACAATAGCTAGTATAATATAATAGTAATAAGCTAATGTCACAATACGAAAGAAGAATGGATTACCTGCATAGATATAAAGTTACTTATAAGCGAGATCCAATAGTAGACAAACCTACAGAGGTCTTTGAATGGGGTAGCTTTTATGAGAATGGTACGCATGAATGCTATACACTCTTTAACTCTAAAGCTAAAATAACGACTTATAAGAGTCTTAAATGGCATTTGTATGTGTTATGGTACTTGAATCCTCAAATGGACCA
>Ga0209532_1000159_pt1 | contig 62584 bp, 53 predicted proteins | sample COG_02_FD_184746 | JGI IMG/M metagenome (GOLD analysis project Ga0209532, IMG submission 184746) | Pelagic Microbial community sample from North Sea - COGITO 998_met_02 (SPAdes) (version 2) | ecosystem: Environmental > Aquatic > Marine > Neritic zone/Coastal water | place: Helgoland, sampling... | reverse complement strand
AATTGGCTCCTACATCTGCAATGGGCATTACTTTTAATAATGGAAATAAAATAAGAGGTAACAACGCAGTAACTGCAATATGCACTGCCTCGGTAATCCACCAAATCACCATCCAAATAGCAACAGCAATTACGGCATCTCCAGTTTCAGAAACCAGATGAAAAGGAAGGTTTAGAACTATAAAAAATAGTATGGGAGCTAAGAGTAAGCCTATCTTTTTTGAAAACGCCATAAATAGTATTAAATGCTAAAGATAAAAAACCTCTCCATATGGAGAGGTTTTTTATGTAAAAGAATTGAATTTTGATATCTATACTATTCTAGTGTAAATAAACATCTCATGTATCCTTAACATAATCTAGTCGAAGATCCGCAAGCTTGCCAGCATAGATTTAAATAAGTGCTAATTTGACAAAAATTAAATAAAAAAGATAATTTATTAAGAATTTAATTTTTGTCGCTATAATAAATATCAAGTATCATTGTATTATTAAATCAAAATTACATGAGTCATATTACAATCATAATAAGCTTTATAGCACTTTTTGCGAATAACTTTTCAATTCATAAAATATATGATGATAAGATATTTTACAATTTTGTTTCCTATGAAAATGAATTGTATGTAAGTTCTAGTGATGGTATTTATAAAATTAATGAATCTGGTGATGATTTAATTCTTTTTGATAACTCAATTTCTGGTCCAATAAATTCAATTTTTGAAAAAAATAATAATTTTAAAATAAAATTCATTGAATCACCAAATGTGTATCCTGAGCTTTACAAAGAAGCTGTAACAGATTTTGCATACCTAGACAACAGCCTATATGTTATAGCAAGAGGAAAATTATTAATATACAATAGCCTTAAATATACATTTACCTCTACAGGGAGCGTAAGATCTATTACTGAGAACACAATTGGCACCTATGGTGGTGTTTATATTAATGATAATAAATTAAATAAAATCACCTATACAGATGGACAAATTAGAGAATTTGACAGTATTACATTTGTATGCTATAATGGCTTATTAAGCTATAAAGACAATATAGAGACTAAGTTATATAATAATGATAATTCTATAAGAACGAAAGGAGAGTATGGAGCAATATCAGATATCTATGCTTTAAGTAATTCTAAATATTTAGTTATTTCAGATAAAGGGATCTACAAGTATGATTATAATGAAAATATTTTTGAAATAATTTATGAAAGTCAAAATAAAGTTATACCGCTTAGAAATAAGATAGATTCCAGAATTAAAGATCGAGGAGAATTTAACTTTATAGACGATAAAAAATACATATCATTAAATGTAAACGACAATAGTATAGAAATAATAGAGGATAATATCAAATTTGAGATTAAAGATATTTTAGAGAGTGATCTTGATGGAAATTATTTTTATGCAATTTCAAAAAATAATTTACTACTAATTTTAAAAAGAACTAAGGAAGGTCTAAAATTAGAGGGCCAATACCCTATTAAAACAACAGCACACACAATTTCAGATTATGAAAATTTGATATTTTTATCTGGAAATAAAGGCTTAAGTATTTTTGAAAAAACAAAACAAAAAATATTCCATAATTATATTGTAGATGAATTTAATAGAGGAGCAATCTATAAGGAAGACAATAAAATAAGTTTTGGAAGCATTCACGGTATATACTCAATAAATGATGTAAATGATTTTGAGAAATCTTTAATCTTTAAAGATTTTAAAATGAATAATAACAATAGCTATCTGTTTATTGGAGTTGTATTATTTGTACTTATTTTGATTATAATTATAAGAGCCTTAAACAAAAAAAATATTACAGATGAACAGTTAATATTTAGTATTAAACGATTCATTCGTAAAAATTTGAAGAGTGTTACTTTAAAAATGTTAGAAGTCGAATTTAACTTAGATTACAATGAAATTAATAGTTTAAATAAGAATTTTAAACCCGCTAAATACATAAAAAAAGAAAGGTTAGAATTGACAAAAAAAATGTTAGGTGACAGAAAATCAATATCCGAAATATCTGAAAGAACTGGATACTCAGAAACATACCTCGTTAAGAACAAATATAAATTTTTGAAATAAAATATTCTATCTAATATATTTATCCTCAGCAACTTAATTCCCATTACAATCGGGATGTAAAGATCAGATTCTTTTCAAGGACGTATTATAAATGACCATAGGTAAAAAAGATATTTTATTTAAAAATAGATGTTTTATTTTAAAAAAAAATATTTATCCCTACATAAAAATAATTGTAATTATGCATTATAATTAATAATAATTCCCTCAATTGTTATATTCAAATACATACATACGTTTTATATTTTTATTTTTCATCTTGACTAGCTGTTCCAATAGTAAAGTATTATTTAAAAATATTCCTGAAAATATAACTCTAAAAATTCCAGAGGCTGTAATAACTTATGGAGATTTAATTGATGTAAATATTTCTTCTTTAAACAACCAAAGTACCTCAATTTTTTCACAAAATTCAATTGATAAAATAGGAACAAATCGGAATACAGAAGCAAGAAAATTAGAGGGTTATTTAGTTGATGGCCTAGGGTATATAGACCTTCCAATCCTTGGAAAAATAAAAGCCTTTGGATTGACTTGCTCTTCATTTTCTGAAGCTATTAAATTAAAATTGAAGGAATATATTCAAAACCCAAATGTTAGAACTAAAATTTTAAACTTTAGGGTTTCAATCTTAGGGGAAGTGGCTAGACCTGGAACATTTGAAGTGATAAATCAAAATATTTCTTTTACTGAACTAATCAGCAGAGCTGGAGATTTCAATAAAAATGCAGACCCAACTAAAGTCATGATCATTAGAAGTTCTAATAATGAAATTGAAACTCAATATGTAGACTTAACCTCTCACGAGTTTTTTACCTCAGCATATTATTTCTTAAAACAAAACGATAAAATTTATGTAAGGCCTGACAAGGCCTCATTAGCATTTGATTTTGGGGTTTTAAGAAATGCTGGAGTACTATCATTGTTAACATCTATAATTGTATTAATTGTAAGGTAATGCAGGTAGAGAACACACATACTCCAGAAGATCAAACAGATCTTATTGAAATCATATTTACTGTTTTATCTCATAGGTGGTTAATTGCTTCATCTTTAATCCTATTTACGATTACAGGATTTGTCTATAATTATTATCATCATGATATATTTAAAACGTATGCAACATTATTAGTTAGTGAAGATCAATCTGACCCCTCCTCTTTTATCAATAATAATGAATATCAATTTCTTTATAATAATAATCTAAAAAGTCAAGATCAAGTTTCAATTTTTAAATCAACACTGATATTAAACCAAGTAATAGAAAAATTTGGACTTAATTATAGGTATTTTAAAAAAAACAGATGGAAGGCTAATACACTTTTAACAAAAGAATCTTTGCCCTTTGAATTTGTTTTTAAACAAACCATATCTGAAAATAAATGTAGTATTAGTTATGATAAAGAAAATGTTATCATTAAAATAAATGATAATACATTTTCATTTTCAAAAAGGGAAAGTGAGTTTGAAAATTCATTATTTTTTTACAAACCAAAATTTATTAATTATGTAGGGAGAGACACTTACATAATAAAACAATTTAGCAAGGTAAATACCGTGAATGGTATAAAATCAAATTACGTAATAAGTGAACCTAAAAAATCAAATACTTATGGAATTTCATATGCTGGTCCAAATAAAGAGTTAAATTCAAAAATTTTGAGAGGGATTGTAAATGGAATTAAAGAACACAATCTAAGAGAGAAAAAAAATGTTTACAAACTATCCATCAATTTTATTGATTCAAGAATTTCTAAATTAAAAATAAAAATTGATTCTTTGAATTCTATAATTTCTGATTTTAAGATTTCAAATGGTGTTTACATGCCTGCAGCTCAAACAAATTCAGTTTTGAATAATTTAAATGAAATTGAGCAAAAAATATTTAAAAACAAATTACAAAGTGAACTGTCTGTTACATTATTAAATGAAGTAGAAAAACAAAATTCTTTTGAGCTTTTACCCACCGATATTGGTATTGAAAATAAAAATATTAATGAGATGGTTTCTCAGTTTAATACAATTATTTTAGAAAAAAATAATTTACTTGTTGAGGCTACAGAAAAAAACCCCTTAGTAATTCAATCACAAAACCAACTCATAGACCTACGATCAAATATTCTAAATAGTTTAAATATCTATATTAATAAACTAAAAATGAAATTAAATAGATATGAAGATTATAAACAAAATAGCAATTCATTAGTAGGTGTTATTCCATTGAGAGAATCTGAATTAAGCAATTTAGATAGAGACCTCTTACTTTTAAATAATTTATATTCATATTTATCACAAAAAAAAGAAGAGGCATTAATTAATTTATCCTCTTTAGAGTCGAATATTAAATTAATTAATGATGTTGATTATGTATTAGAATTAAAATCTAATGAGTCAAAAACATTAGCTTATTTCTTATTTGCAGGATTATTTCTCCCTGTTGGATTTAGTCTTAGTTTGTTTTTTATTAGAACTTTTTTTATTGATATAGAATACCTAAAAGAAAAGCTCATTAATATAGATTTTTTAGGTGTTATCAAATTTTCAAAAGATAAACTATCGAATGAGAATAAAGCATTGCATAACGAGCTTTTGAAAAGAATTTATCATAATTTGAATTTGATGATTCCAAAATCAAACAAAGGGAAGACAATTATGATTACCTCTTGTATTAAGAACGAGGGAAAAACACACACCGCATTCAATCTTTCAACTTTTTTAGCCAGTACAAATAAAAAAGTTATTCTTATTGGAACAGATGTGCGAAATCCTGATTTGTCAAAATTATTTGATTACACTAAAATTCAACATAAGGGATTAACAGACATAATTAGAGATAATTCAACTAATATTGAAGAACTTTTTGAAGAGTATAAAATGACCAATAATCAACTCGATACTCTTTTTGTTGGAACAGAAACTAATACTAAAATAAACATTTACAATAGTGGAAAATTTGATGATTTAATTTCTTACCTCCAGAAAAAATATGATTATGTAATTTTTGATACTGCACCTGTCCTATTTATGGTTGATTCCTTAGAATTGTTAAAAAAATCAGATTATATTATTCATGTGTTTAGAAAAAACTTTTCATCTAAAAAAGTAGCAAACTATGTAGTAGAGTACAAGAAGAAATATAAGTTAAAAAATATAGGGTATATAATTACTGATGACTCTAAGCCAGATAAGCTAATTGACAAATATGGATATGGATATGGATATGGATATGGATATGGATATGGATATGGAGTTAATTAAATTACAGAAGGCTTGTTAATGTCAAAAAAATAAAAAAACCTCTCCATATGGAGAGGTTTTTTTATGTAAAAGAATACATTTTTTAGTATCTATAGTACTCAGGTTTAAAAGGACCTTCTTGTTTTACGCCAATATAATCTGCTTGATCTGAACGCAACTCTGTAAGTTCTACACCAATTTTTGCTAAGTGTAATTTCGCTACTTTTTCGTCTAAATGTTTTGGCAACATATATACTTCATTCTTGTAGGCTGCAATATTTGTCCAAAGTTCTATCTGAGCCAACGTTTGATTGGTAAATGAATTACTCATTACAAAACTAGGATGCCCAGTTGCACAGCCTAAATTTACCAAACGCCCTTCTGCTAAAATAATAACGTCTTTCCCATTGATGGTATATTTGTCTACCTGAGGCTTAATCTCAACCTTGGTATCACCATAATTTTCATTTAACCAAGCCATGTCTAGTTCATTGTCAAAATGACCAATATTACACACAATGGTTTTATCTTTTAAGGATGAAAAATGAGTTCCAGTAACAATGTCTTTATTTCCTGTGGTTGTAATAATGATATCTGCATTTCCCATCACAGTTTCTAAACGTTTCACTTCAAAACCATCCATTGCTGCCTGTAAAGCACAAATAGGGTCTATTTCTGTAACTGTTACAATAGAACCCGCTCCTTTAAAAGAGGCAGCAGTTCCTTTTCCTACATCTCCATACCCACATACCACAACTCTTTTACCCGCTAACATGATATCTGTAGCTCTTCTTATGGCATCTACTGCAGATTCTTTACATCCGTATTTGTTGTCAAATTTAGACTTGGTTACAGAATCATTAATATTAATGGCAGGAATTGGCAACGTCCCTGCATGCATTCTTTCATACAATCTATGTACTCCTGTTGTTGTTTCTTCAGACAATCCATTAATTCCAGAAACCAATTCGGGATAGCGATCTAACACCATATTAGTTAAATCTCCACCGTCATCTAAAATCATATTTAATGGTTTTTTCTCTTCTCCAAAAAATAAGGTTTGCTCTATACACCAGTCAAACTCTTCTTCATTCATTCCTTTCCAGGCATAGACTTCAATTCCTGCATCTGCAATTGCTGCTGCTGCCTGGTCTTGAGTAGAAAAAATATTACAAGAACTCCAAGTAACTTCAGCACCTAAAGCGATTAATGTTTCAATTAGGACTGCTGTTTGAATGGTCATGTGTAAACAACCAGCAATTCTTGCTCCTTTTAAGGGTTGTTCGTCTTTATATTCTTCTCGTAAAGACATTAACCCAGGCATTTCTGCCTCTGCTAATTCTATTTCTTTTCTTCCCCATGCTGCTAAAGAAATATCTTTAACTTTGTAGGGTACGTAAGTAGCTTTATTAGTGCTCATTATTATTGTTATATTTATCTAATTTAAGACTGCAAAGTTACATAATAACTTTTAAAACATGCCATTATATAAGACCATCCGTGTTAATGATTTTACAAAAGTTCTTGTCTGGAAGATTGAAGAGTCTTTAGAGGATTTAACTGTGGGTATAGAACTCACAGAACAAAGTAAAAAAAGAGTAGACGCTATGAAATCTATTCTGCATCAACAGGGTTTTATGAGTATTAGGCAGTTACTAAAACAAGCAGGATATGTAGATGCTGATGTATTTTATGATGAATTTGGAAAACCTTACTTAAAAGATAACAACTATATTTCTATTACCCATTCTTTTACTTTTACAGCCATTATTATTTCTAAAAAAAACCCTGTAGGTATTGATGTAGAAAAACAAAGAGATAAAATTGTCAAAATTGCTCATAAATTTACACCCATAGAAGAATACAAAACCATTGCAAATCATGAAGCACTGGTAAGTAAATTAACAATTGTATGGGGTGCAAAAGAATCTTTGTATAAAATATATGGAAAGAAAAAATTACAATTTTTACACCATATTTATATTGATGATTTTTCGTTTATAGATACCCAAACAACAGGAGTAATTAAGTATGAAGGCTATGTTTCTAATCATAGTATACACTTCTTAGAATTTGATGGATTCACCTGTGTGTATGCTTTATAAAAATAATGTAGACAAAGAATCTATTCAGTTAAATTTCTTTCCAAACAAGATAATTGTATAAGTTCTTCTTATTTTAGCTGACGATAATCTAATATAAAAATACTACTAAGTAAAAAGTAGCAATCAAATATGAAAATATCAGTTGAGCTTACCTTAATGCCTCTTCAACATAATTTTGAAGCCCCAATTAGCAGATTTATTAAAAGACTCCGAGATTCTAAATTTACAGTGCTAGAAAATCCAATGAGTACTCAAATTTATGGTGACTATGATGCGTTAATGCCCTACCTAACTAACGAAATAAAAACCGCTCTAGCACAGCAAGAAAATGCTGTTTTAAATGTAAAAATAGTAACCTCTGATCGCAGCTCTTATGAACCAAATTTTTGATTTGTTTTTCGGTCAGTACTCAGGCTATTCATCTGCCGATACACTATTAGAAATTAATGCTGTCATTTTTGGTTTTATGTCTGTTTGGTATTCAAAACAAAATAATATTTGGGTATTTCCTACAGGTATGATTAGCACTTCTATTTTTGTGTATTTACTCTTGAAATGGGGTTTATTAGGAGATATGATGATTAATGGGTATTATTTTATGATGAGTATTTATGGCTGGTATGTCTGGACAAGAAAAGTAGACGACACCCAAACCACACCCATATCGGTAACTTCTAAACAAGATAAAAGGATTGGAATCCTTATCTTTATAGCTACCTTATTCTTTGTGTATTTTATTTATAAAATATTTGATAAATGGACAAGTTGGGTTGCCTATGTAGATACCATCACAACCGCAATTTTCTTTGTAGGAATGTGGTTAATGGCAAAAAGAAAAATAGAAAATTGGATCTTTTGGATTATTGGAGATATTATTTCTATCCCTTTATATTTTTACAAAGGACTTACATTTACTAGCTTTCAATATTTAGGATTTACATTTATAGCAATAGCAGGATATTTCGCATGGAAAAAGACCTTAGACAAGAAGACATTAATCTCATAAAAATAGTATTGTTTGGGCCAGAAAGTACTGGCAAAACAACACTCTCTATACAACTCGCTAAGCATTATAATACGGTTTGGGTTCAAGAGTACGCAAGACCCTATCTGCAAAAAGTGTGGAATCAAGAAAGAAGAACCTGTGAGGCTAAAGATATTTTACCTATTGCCTTTGGTCAGATGGCTTTGGAAAATAGACTTGCAAAACGAGCAGATAAAGTTCTAATTTGTGATACCGATTTATTAGAAACAAAAGTATATTCTGAGGAATATTATGGTGGATATGTAGATCCACTATTAGAAAAAGGAGCTCGAGAAAGTAGTTATGATCTATATTTTCTTACCTATATAGATACCCCCTGGGAGGCAGATGACTTACGAGACAGACCAGATCAAAGAGAAGAAATGTTTCTTGCATTTAAAAAGGCTTTAGAAGACAATCATAGGCCATACATTTTATTAAAAGGAAATAAAGATGAACGATTTGATACCGCAACTGAGGCCATTGATAAAATTATTGAAAATAAAAACAACTTATATTCGTATTCAGAGACCTTGAAAAATGAATAAAGAAACTATTTATAAAGAACTGCTCTTCAAAGCAGTTAGAAGCTCAGGAGCTGGTGGGCAACATGTAAATAAAGTTTCTTCTAAAGTTGAATTATATTTTGACCTTGCTACATCAGTAGCATTCACAGAAAAAGAAAAACAACTGCTTCTTAAAAATCTCTCTAACAGAATTAATAAAGAAGGAGTCTTAAAAATATATTCAAGCGAAAGTAGAAGCCAACATACCAACAAAGAAAAAGTGGTAAAAAGACTTTTTAAGATGATTGAAAAAGGACTAATCGTTCCCAAAAAAAGAAGGCCAACACAAATGAGTAGCGCTCAAAAAATAAAAAGGCTAGATCATAAGACAAAGCATTCAGTTAAAAAACTACTAAGAAAAAAACCTAATTTAGAATAGGGTATAAAAAATAGAAGAATACTTTATAAAAGGAAATAGGTGAGTAACACAAATGTTATTCACCTATTAATACCAAAAAAGAATAATATTTTCCCCTCAAAAAATGAATAATCTGTATTTTGGATTTTTTATATTAAATAATTCAAATACTCATACAAATATATAAAGCAAATAAAGTTTAATTTCTAAAAATAGCTTAAAAATAATAGCATACAAGGCTAACTTCAAGTAGTACGTCTAAAAAGCTATAAAAATCCCTATAAATGGTAGGTGATAAAAACAAACTCTTTTTATATTTTTGAAGAATATATATGGCTGAACCCCTACTGCAATAGATATGAATACATCAAAATTACAAGTTGAAGAAATTAGAGAAAGAATTAGAACGCTCCGAATAGATAAAGGATATTCTCAAGATTACATGGCTGATATGCTAAATATAAGTCAAAATGCCTACCATAAATTAGAAAAAGGATATACTAGAATTCATCTCGAAAAATTTATTGACATCGCAAAAATTCTTGAAGTTGACTTTTCAGAATTATTAAAAGGGTCTAATTATGTTTATGTTTTTTCTGGTCAATACAAAAAAAAACATATTAAATAAATTTAATCCCATAGGAAAACCATTCCTCTTATATAAAAATGTATTTTTTTTATACAAATCCAAAAATCCATTATACCTTTGTAAAGTTCTCATAAAGGGGTGCTTTTATAAGGCTGAGATCATACCCATTGAACCTAGAACAGGTAATGCTGTTTAGGAAAGCGAGTTAAGTAACTATTTTATATGTTATTTAACAAGTGAAGAAGTAGAATACTTCAAAAATTAATTATTCAACCATAACACAAGAATAATTACCTCTTTTTATTCGTTTTAATTATTTTTAAAATGAAAAAAATCACCATTTTTTTATTCTTGTTTGTAAGTGTACTTACAAACGCACAAAAAGTAACGGTTTCAGGGAAAATCGTTAACAAAAATCAAGAAATTTTAACTGGAGCTACCGTTCTTGTTAAAGAAACAAAACAAGGAATTTCAACAGGTTTAGATGGAAGTTTCACATTTAAATTAAACAAAGGAACCTTCACTATCCAGGTATCTTACATTGGATTCAAAACCATTGAAAAAAGTATTTTTTTAGATGAAGACAAAGTAGTAAACATCATACTTGAAGAAGATGATAACGTCTTAGATGAAGTATTGGTCTCGGCAGTAAGAGCTACCTCCAGTATTCCTGTCACCTACTCCAACCTGAATAAAAAGGAACTTGCCAAACGTAATTTAGGGCAAGATATTCCTATCTTATTAAACTACCTGCCTTCTGTTATCTCTTCCTCAGACGCTGGAGCAGGGGTTGGGTACACGTATTTAAATGTGAGAGGTTCTAATAGTGAGCGTATTAATGTAACTATTAATGGAATTCCTTACAACGATCCTGAAAGTCATGGGACATTTTGGGTGAACTTAGGAGATTTTGCCTCTTCAACAGAAAACCTACAACTACAACGAGGAGTTGGTACTTCTACCAATGGATCGGGTGCTTTTGGAGCTAGTTTAAATATCCTAACAGATGCTGTCTCAGAAAATGCTGGGGGTGAAATCTCCAACTCTTTTGGTTCCTATGGCACGAGAAAACATACCGTAAAATTTACTACTGGAAAAATTAATGAACATCTTGAAGTTTCTGGAAGGTTTTCTAACATCCATTCAGATGGTTATATAGACAGGGCTTTTACCAACTTAAAATCATATTTTTTACAAGCCTCTTACAAAGATGAAAACACACTCATTAAGGCAGTTTCTTTTGGTGGAGCAGAAAGAACCTACCAAGCCTGGTATGGATTAGATCCACAACAATTAGAGGAAGACAGAAGACAAAACCCATATACCTATGAAAATGAGGTTGATGATTACAAGCAAAACCATTATCAATTGCATTGGAATGAAAAATTAAACAATCAGTGGTCTACAAATCTTGGCTTAAATTACACAAAAGGTGTTGGTTTTTTTGAACAATATAAAGCCGCAGAAAATGCCGCTGATTTTAACAATCTAATTGAAGATGGTAGCGATGTAATTGTGAGAAGATGGTTAGACAATGATTTTTACGTGCTAAATTTTAATGCCAATTATAAAAATGAGAAATTAAATTTTATCTCTGGAGTTTCCTACAGCAATTATACTGGAGATCATTTTGGAGAAGTAATTTGGGGAAGTAATTTGACTTCTGGTGCATCTTTTGGTGATCGCTATTATTTTAGTGATGCTAAAAAAACAGACATGAGTATTTTTTCTAAAGCAACTTATGAAATGAATGAAAAAGTATCTGCGTATCTGGATCTTCAAGGTCGTTTCGTCAACTATCAAACCAAAGGGCTTACCTCAGACAGAAACCCTTTAGATGTAGATGCTAAATTTAACTTCTTTAATCCTAAAGCAGGTTTAATTTATAAAATAGCCCCTCAAAATAGTGTATACCTTTCCTATGCTAGAGCCAACAGAGAAGCCAATAGAAATGATTTTGAAAATGGTATTTCTTCTCCAGAAATATTAGATGATATTGAGTTGGGGTGGCGTTATAGAAGCGATCAAATTCAATTAAACACCAATATATATTATATGAGTTATAAAAACCAATTGGTGTTAACGGGTGCCATTGACGACGTTGGTGCACCCATTAGAGCTACTAGTGGGAAAAGTTATCGTTTAGGACTAGAAATTGATGCTGATATTAAATTAAATGACCAATTTTCTATAAAATCTAATGCAGCATTTAGCACCAATAAAAATGAAGATTTTACTGCACCTATTAATGGAAATTTACTAAACTTAGGAAATACTCCTTTGTCTTTTTCTCCAAATGTAATTGTTGGAAATATACTTGTATACCAACCTATCAAAAACCTTCAAATTTCATTCTTATCGAAATATGTAGGGAAACAGTTTATGAGCAACTTAAATAGCAACGTTTCTAAATTAGATGTTTTAGACAGTTACTTCACTAGCGATTTAAATTTTGTGTATGAGATCGCAACTAAAAAAGTGTTTGATGCCATTATCATTTCTGGTATAATCAACAATATCTTTGATACAGAATATGTAGATAGAGGGTATTATTATACCTATGATTATCCAGATGGAAATGGAAATACAATTACTGGGGATGGCGCAGGTTACTACCCGCAGGCCACAAGAAATTTCTTGGTAGGGGTCACCTTAAAATTCTAACTTAGCATCATAAAAAACCGAGACTGTGTCTCGGTTTTTTATTTAAAATTTTTCCATTTAGTAAACCCGCCTTTTAAATCATAAATTGAGTCAAACCCATCAGCTATCAATTTTTTTGCTGCCTTATTACTTCTCCCTCCAACAGCGCAATAGATGTATAAAGGTTTATTTTTATCGAATCTAGAACTAACTTTGGTTACAAAATCAGAATCGAAAAAGTTAATTAAAACAGCACCTTCTATGTATCCTTGTTGATATTCCTGTGGAGTTCTTACATCTAATAGTTGTATTCCTTTCTTGAAAATTTTTGCAAATTCTTCTTGAGAAATTAGTTGATGTTGTTTAGTTTCTTGAGCACAAGAACTAAAAGAATACATCATTATAAAAATGAAAAAAACCTTTTTCATCTATTATTTTGAATTAGAACAAGCGGTTGCTTGTGTTCTCTTGATGTTTGTTTTCTTGATAGCTCCATAACCTCCTGCTATATCAATTACCTTACTATACCCTCTTGCTTTTAAAATAGAAGCTGCAATTACAGAACGATAACCTCCTGCACAATGCACATAAAAGTCTTTATTTGTTGGAAATTCTGAAATATGGTCATTTAAAAAATCTAAAGGAGTACTCGGAACATTTTCTATGTGTTCAGCCTCATATTCTCCTGGTCTACGAACATCAAAAACGAAAGCATCTTTGTCTAATTGTTGCTCTAAAACGTTAGCAGAAACAGATGGTAATGTGTCTATTTCTTTACCAGATGCTTCCCATGTTTCAAAACCACCACTTAAATACCCTAATACATTATCAAATCCAACACGAGATAATCTTGTAATTGTTTCTTTTTCCATATTGTCCGGAACTACAAGTAGAATAGGTTGATGGATGTCTTTAACTAAAGCCCCTACCCAAGGTGCAAAAGTACCGCCTAATCCAATAAATATAGATTGAGGAATAAAGCCTTTCACAAATTTAAACTGATGTCGTACATCAATTATAACAGCATCTGTTTCATTAGCTACCAACTCAAAATCGTTTACAGACAATGCTTTTGCTCCTGTTTTTATAACTTCGTCAATAGATTTATAGCCTTCCTTATTTAAAGCAACATTTAATGGGAAATAAGCAGGTGGAGGTAATAATCCATCAGTTACTTCTTTAATAAATTCTTCTTTGGTCATATCTTGACGTAAAGCATAATTATGTTGCTTCTGATCACCTAGTGTCCCAACTGTCTCCTTACTTAAATTTTTACCACATGCAGATCCTGCTCCGTGAGCCGGATACACCGTAATATCATCTGCCAAAGGCATAATTTTAGTTCGTAAACTGTCAAATAATGTTGCGGCCAAATCTTCTTGACTCATACTACTTTTTTGAGCTAAATCTGGTCTTCCAACATCACCAAGAAATAAGGTGTCTCCAGTAAAAATAGCAATATCTTTTCCGTTTTTATCTTTCAATAAATAGGTAGTACTTTCCATAGTATGCCCCGGTGTGTGCATCGCTGTTATGGTAATATCTCCTAATGTAAAAATTTCTCCATCAAAAGCTATATGTGAATCAAACTTAGTCTTAGCATTAGGACCAAAAACAATTTTTCCTCCAGTTTTTTCTGCTAGTGTAAGATGGCCACTAACAAAATCTGCATGAAAATGTGTTTCAAAGATATAACGAATTTTCGCCTTATTTTTTTCAGCCCTATCTATATAATCTTGCACCTCTCTTAAAGGATCTATGATAGCTACTTCACCTTTACTTTCTATGTAATAAGCTCCTTGAGCTAGACAACCAGTATAAATCTGTTCTATAACCATAATTCTAATTTTTTATCTATCGTATGATTGATGTATGTAATTTGCATATTTATTTTGATATTCTTTTTCTCCAGTTTTATAATAATTAACGGCACCATTAACTCTCATATAAAAATGATCTAGAGTAATGATATCTAAAATTTTACCTCGAAATAAATGATCTCTTACTGGACCTTTAACACCAGCAAAGTAGAATAAAATATTTTTTTTATGATAAAATCTAATTCTCTCTTTTAACATTTCTACTCCTGTGCTATCTACTCTATTAATACTTTCTGCATCTAAAACAATGAGTTTTAAGTGAGATCCTTTTTCTTCAACCATAAGTTCTAAAGTCTCAATAAAATAACTAGCATTTGCATAAAATAATTGAGCATCAAATCTAAAAACCAAAACTTCATCATCTAAAATTACTTCATTAAAACGCTCTTTATTTCTATAAAAATCTGAGTCTGGAACTTTTCCTAACTCAGCTACATAGGGTCTAGAAGTTCTAAAAATTAAAATAATTAATGAAAGTCCAACTCCAATCATAATTCCATATTCTATACCAAATAAAAGTGTTGAAAAGAAGGTAATTATGAGAAGCCAAAAGTCTAAGTTATTTGCTTTCCACAGAAATATTGCTTCTTTGATATTTACCAGTCCAAAAACAGCCACTATAATTATAGATGCTAGAACAGTTTTTGGCAAGTGATAAAATAATGGCGTAAGAAACAACAAGGTTAAAAGCACCATCACTACAGAAACCAATGAGGCCATTCCGGTTGTTGCTCCAGATTCTTGGTTGATAGCTGATCTAGAAAAACTTGATGTTGATGGATAGGCTTTAAACCAAGACCCAATAATATTACTTAATCCTAAAGCGATTAATTCTTGATTTGGTCTAAGTTTATATTCGTCTTGTTTAGCCTCTAACGATTTCCCTATAGATATCGTTTCTAGATACCCAACCATTACTAATGTTAGTGCAATTGGTAATAACTCTCTCATTTGACTAATATCCATCTCAGGAAAAGAAAATGAAGGCAAGCCCGAAGGGATGTCTTTTACAATGGCTACATCAGAAAATTCATCTCCAAAATAGCGTATTGTTAAAATTCCTACAACTACAACGAGTAAGGCATTTGGTATTTTTTTATTTATTTTTCTTAATAAAATAATCACCCCTACAGAGGTCAATCCAATTGCTGATGTATGAAAATTATAATCTTTAATCGTAAACCAAATGTCTTCTAAGACATATTGAATTTGATCACTTTGAACAAAATCTACTCCAAATAAATTTCTAAATTGATTAATACCAATGGTTAATGCAACAGCAGAAGTAAAGCCAGAAATTACAGGTTTCGATAAAAAATTAACAATGAAGCCAAGCCTAAATACCCCTAATAAAAACTGAATAGTTCCAACCATAAATGCCAATAAAATGGCTATGGCTATATAACTATCTGAACCTGCTAAGGCTAATGTGGAAACCCCAGTAGCTACAATTAATGAATCCATGGCAACTGGACCTATAGCTACTTGTCTAGAAGAACCAAATATTGCGTACACAAGTTGGGGAACCAAAGCACAATATAAACCGTAGATTGGAGGTAAGCCTGCAATTAACGCATACGCTATTCCTTGAGGAATTAGAATAATAGAAACAGTTATTCCCGCTATAAAATCTCCTTTTAATCTGGAGCTATTATAGTTAGGTAACCATTCTAAAATTGGTATGAGTTCTTTTATTTTTTTCATCTATATGTGACCAAAGAATTAGTGTCTCACCTTAAACAGTATTAAAATAATTCTCCTTGACTTTTCCCTTTTATTCGATTTAAATGTGTGTAAGCCAATTCGGTAACTTCTCTTCCTCTTGGTGTTCTCATAATAAAACCTTCTTGAATTAAAAAGGGTTCATAAACTTCCTCTATGGTTTCACCATTTTCTCCAACTGCGGTGGCTAGGGTACTAATACCAACAGGACCACCTTTAAACTTATCTATGATGGTTGTTAAAATTTTATTATCCATTTCATCCAAACCATATGCATCTACGTTTAAAGCCTTTAAAGCGTATTTAGCAATTTGGATCGTGATACTTCCATCTCCTTTTATTTGAGCAAAATCCCGTACTCTTCGAAGTAATGCATTGGCTATTCTTGGTGTTCCTCTACTTCTTCCAGCTATCTCTATAGCAGATTCCATAGAAATAGGAACATTTAAAATTTTAGCACTTCTTTGAACGATTGTTGTTAATAATTCTTTCTTGTAATAATTTAATCGACTACTTATTCCAAAACGAGCTCTCATTGGAGCTGTTAATAATCCAGAACGCGTTGTAGCTCCAATTAAGGTAAAGGGCTCTAAATTGATTTGAACCGTTCTTGCGTTGGGCCCAGATTCAATCATAATGTCTATTTTATAGTCTTCCATTGCAGAATATAGATACTCCTCTACAATAGGACTTAACCTATGAATTTCATCAATAAATAAGACATCCCTTTCGTCTAGATTAGTTAACAACCCTGCTAAATCTCCTGGTTTATCTAACACAGGACCGGAAGTAACCTTAATCCCTACTTGTAACTCATTAGCTAATATGTGTGCAAGAGTTGTTTTCCCTAGACCAGGAGGTCCATGAAATAAAGCATGATCTAACGCTTCCTCTCTTTGATTGGCTGCTTCTACAAAAATCTTAAGGTTTTCTATGGCTTGCTCTTGACCTGTAAAATCATCAAATGAGAGCGGCCTTAATTTTTTTTCTACGTCCAACTCCTCATTAGAGTAGTTTTCACTTTCAGGATTTAGATGTTCGTTCATATTACAAATATACTAGAAATTGAAGACTGATTTACTTCGTCTTAAAAAACAAAAAACCTTTCCTTGAAGGGAAAGGTTTTTGTAGTTACTTTATATCTCTGCTAAGATGGCTCTTCACCTGGAAGTAAGGGTACAGTTTGGGATACCCAATCTTTTCCATGTAAGTAGTCACTGTTATCATCCTCAGGATCTACTTTTTTACTGTAATCATAAGCCCATCTATGAACTTCTGGTATTTTACCTGGCCAATTCCCATGAATATGTTCTACCGGAGTAGTCCATTCTAAAGTATTCGAATTCCATGGATTTTGACTTGATTTTTCTCCTCTATAAATAGAGATAAAGAAATTTGCTAAAAATATAATTTGACCAATCCCACCTATTAAAGCAAAATAAGTAATCACTACGTTAGTATCTGAAACATCATCAAACATTGGAAAAGCGGTGTTAGAATAATACCTTCTTGGTAGCCCAGCTAATCCAATAAAGTGCATCGGAAAAAATACTCCATAAGCACAAATGATTGTGATCCAGAAATGCCAATATCCCATGACTTTATTCATCAATCTACCGTACATTTTTGGGAACCAATGATAGATTCCTGCATACATTCCAAAAATAGCAGAAACACCCATCACTAAATGAAAGTGTGCCACTACAAAGTAGGTATCGTGAATATTGATGTCTAGAGCAGAATCCCCTAACACCAAGCCTGTTAATCCTCCGGTAACAAAGGTAGAAACCAATCCAATTGAGAATAACATTGCTGGATTTAATTGTAGGTTTCCTTTCCAGAGTGTGGTAATATAATTAAAAGCTTTTACAGCAGATGGAATCGCAATTAAAACTGTTGTAAAAGTAAATACAGAACCTAAAAATGGATTCATTCCTGAAATAAACATATGGTGCCCCCAAACAATAGTAGATAAAAAGGCAATGGCCATAATAGATCCAATCATAGCTCTATATCCAAAAATTGGTTTTCTAGAATGTGTTGAAATAATTTCAGAGGTAATTCCTAGGGCTGGTAATAATACTATATATACTTCCGGGTGACCTAAAAACCAAAATAAGTGTTCAAATAATACTGGTGACCCTCCTTGGTAATGCAATACTTCACCACTTATGAATATATCTGAAAGGAAAAAAGATGTTCCAAAGCTTCTATCAAATATCAATAATAATGCTGCGGATAAAAGAACAGGGAAAGAAACAACACCGATAATTGCTGTAATAAAGAATGCCCACATCGTTAAAGGCAATCTTGTCATTCTCATTCCTTTTGTACGTAAATTTAAAACTGTTACGATATAATTTAATGATCCAATTAATGAAGAAGCAATAAATATTGCCATGGAGCTTAACCATAAGGTCATTCCTAATCCAGAACCTGGAATAGCTTGTGGCAATGCACTTAATGGTGGGTATATTGTCCACCCTGCTGATGCTGGTCCTGCTTCAACAAATAAAGAAACCACCATAACAACACTAGAGATAAAAAACAACCAATAAGAAATCATGTTTAAAAAACCTGATGCCATATCACGTGCTCCAATCTGTAATGGAATTAGTAAATTTGAAAAGGTCCCACTTAACCCTGCTGTTAACACAAAGAATACCATAATGGTTCCGTGTATGGTAACTAGAGCCAAATAAATGTCTGGGCTCATAATACCATCTGTTTGGTGAGGCCCTAAAAAAGCTTCTATAATGGTAAACGACTTTTCTGGCCATGCTAACTGTAGACGAAATAACATAGACATGAAAATTCCGATGACACCCATAATCATTCCAGTAATCAAGAATTGTTTTGAGATCATTTTATGATCATGACTAAAAATATATTTTGTTACAAATGTTTCTTTATGATGATGTTCTGACATAATCTAACTTTTTCTGTATTCTGTAATTAATTTATAACTTTTCTGCATAAGTAGCTTGCTCTGCTAACCACTTTTTATAATCTTCTTCTTCTTCAACAATAATTTTCATTTGCATACTGTAATGGGATGCACCACAAATCTTATTACAAAGAAGGACATAATCAAACTCATATAAGTCTTCGCCTTTATCAGAACGAATCTTATTAATTCCTCTAGTTTTGTCCATTACTTCAGACTGTTCTCTCATTTCTTCAGTCGTATACTTTGGGGTAAATGCGAACTGAGTAACCATACCTGGAACACAATTCATCTGTGCTCTAAAGTGAGGCATATAAGCGGAGTGTAATACATCTTGGGATCTAAACTTAAACAATACTTTCTTCCCTTTAGGTAAGTGTAATTCTGTCACAGGTTTATCATCTAATGATGCAGGATCAGACATATCAACTCCTATTGGGTTATTAGTCTCATCTATAAAGTTTACGTTTCCTAACCCTAGCGTATTATCAGCACCTGCATATCGTGCCTGCCAAGCAAATTGCTTAGCATATACCTCAATAACAATTGGATCTTCACTTTCATCTATGTTCATGACTTCTGTCCATTGAAATATTCCAAAACCAATTAATACAATAATAACTACTCCTGGGATTACAGTCCAAATCATTTCTAACATATGATTGTCAGCGTAAAATTTTGCTTTATTTGTTTTTTTACCTCTGTACTTGTAGGTAAAATAGAAGATAATAAACTGCATGATAAACTGAACAATTCCTATCAACCAAAAAGAAATATCAAATAATAAGTCATCATTTTCACCCTCGTAAGAAGCTGATTCTGGCAACATTAAAACATTCATTCCAATTAAGCAATAAATCATTAATGCGTAAATAAAAATTCCAAAAAGGATGAAATATTTTCCTTGTCTGTCGTTATCTTTATCAGTGGCGATTACACCTCTTAAATTTAAGATTCTGGTAATCTGCCAGAAACTTACTCCGATTGCAACACCTATAAAAATATAAAATAGAGCTAGCATAATATTTTGTCTTTGTTAATTATATTGATTAATGTTGGTTGTCTTTTTCTGAGTGATGCTCAATATTGAAATAATGAAAATGCTCACTCTCGTGTAAGAAAGGATTTCCTTTCGGTACGGGATCAGCTTTTGCAAAAGCACTAAATACCGTATAAATAAATATTCCAAGAAAGAAAAAAGTTGCTCCAATCTCAGGAATACCAAAACTCCAACTTCCTCCAACAGTTCCAGGCATAATCATAATGAATAAATCTACATAATGACCTGCTAGGATCACTAAACCACCAATGATTACAAACCAAGGTCTGCTTTTAAAGTCACTATTGATTAATAGTAGTATTGGGAAAACAAAGTTCATCACTAACATCGATAAAAACAATGTTTTATACTCTGTAAACCTCAATACAAAGTAAGTTGTCTCCTCTGGAATATCTGCATACCATATTAGCATAAACTGAGCAAACCATAAATAGGTCCAAAAAACTGAAAAACCAAACATGAATTTTGCTAAATCGTGTATATGACTATCATTTACTTTTGGTAGGTATCCTTTTGAACGAAGATAAATGGTAACAAAAGCAATTACGGTGATTGCGCTCACTAATAAAGTAGCTAATACGTACCATCCAAATAATGTAGAAAACCAATGAGGGTCAAGTCCCATAATCCAATCCCAAACTGCCATAGATTCTGTAATCATAAATAAAAACAGGAATACTACAGACATGTTATAATTTTTCTTGTATAATTTATATCCGTCATTAACGGTATCTTCTTTGATAGAGTTTCTTCTGATCAGCATTCTATATGCATTCCAAACTAATAAGTAAAATACACTTCTAATCACCCACCATGGCACATTTAACCAAGCTCTTTTCCCATATACTATAGGATCAAAATTTTCACTTGTTTTATCAAAAACACCCTCTCCCATCCATGCAAATAAATGATTAGCATGCATTGCAGTTAAAACAATAATAACAAGCATAATGATCGAGGTAGGAACTAAGTTAGCAGTGATAGCTTCCATAACTCTAAACAATACAATAGACCAACCTGCTTGAGCAACTCTTTGAATTGCGTAAAATGCTAAAACTAATAATGATATCCCTAAAAAGAAAAGTAATGCTACATATACTGCAGACCAAGGTCTATTTTGTAATTGATGAAAAACGTGTTCTGCATGCGCATCATCATGATGTTCTCCATGAGCTTCATTAGCTGAATGGTCTTCAGATTGGTGTGAGTCTTTGATCACCTCATCATGATTTTCTTCATGAGTATCATCAGTCGAATGTGCGCCTGAAGAATGGTTTTCATTTGTATGCAATTGTGATGAATGCTCATCATTTGAAGCAGATCCATGCGAAGCTTCAGCACCATGACCATCTCCATGATCAGCGCTTGAAACCATTTCCATAGCTTCTTCTACCGTGGATGGCGCATTATAAAAACCAATACCTATACCCAAAACCCCTAAAACAATAAGAGCTATTGAGAACATTTTTAATTTACCTGAGAATTGATACATATCTTTCGTATTCTTCTTTTGTACTTATTTCAATAAATCATTACGTAGCTTTCCAACATATTGTACTATTTGCCAGCGCTCGTCATGAGTAATTTGTGATGCGTGAGAACCCATTAGGTTTTTACCATGCATAATTACATGATAAATGCTTCCCTCTGTAATATCTCTGTCTTTATAACTTGGAATCCCAATAAACTTTTCAGCTTGAGACAAATAACCATTACCATCTCCTTTTTTCCCGTGACAAGAAACACAGTAGATCGTGTACATTTTTTTACCTTTTTCAAGAGAAACTTCATCTTGAACCAGAGGAGAACTTAATTCAGATTTAGCTTTTTCATAATCTGCATTAGTATCTGCATATTCATAAGGCACATTTCCTCTGGGTATGGTTCCGTTTACAGGTTTCAAATTAGAAGAAACTCCAGTAGCTCCTTTCTCTGCATCTGCCTCATAAGGAACAGCCACATACATGTCTGGCATATATTGGTATTGTCTTTCTCTTTTGTCTGAACAAGAAACGATTGTTACTAAGACTAAAAGTGCGATATTAAATTTGATATACTTTCTCATGAATTAGTGCTTATCTACTACGTTAATTTCTACAGCTCCAGTTTCATTTAATAAAGCTGTTAATTCTTCTTCATTATCATGAAGTTCAATTTCCATTAAAAAATGATCATCTGTAGTTCTTGGATCTGGATTTTCTGCTTTTTTAAATGGCCATATTCTACTTCTCATGTAAAATGTAATTACCATTAAGTGTGCGGCAAAAAAGACAGTTAATTCAAACATTATTGGCACAAAAGCAGGCATGTTTTCTGCCCAACTAAAACTTGGCTTTCCTCCAATGTCTTGAGGCCAGTCTGCAATCATTGTATAATACGTTAACCATATCGCTATTCCTAATCCAGTAATACCATACATAAAAGATGTAATGGCTATCCTTGTTGGTGCTAAGCCCATGGCTTTATCCAATCCGTGAACAGGAAATGGACAAAATACTTCTTCGATATGATGATTTGCTGCTTTTACTTTCTTAACAGCATCTAGTACAACTTCATCATCATTGTAAAATGCGTGAATTACTTTACTACTACTCATGATTATCGTCTCTTAATTTTTTATAACTCTCACCTGAAGACTTCAAGATTGTTTTTACCTCTGCTTGTGCAATTACAGGGAATGTTCTTGCATACAATAAAAATAAAACGAAAAAGAATCCAATGGTTCCTATAAATATTCCTACATCAACAAATGTGGGCTCAAAGCGCCACCATGTTGATGGTAAATGTCCTTTACTCAATACAATGGCAATAATATCAAAACGCTCAAACCACATTCCTATATTAATTGCTATAGATATTAAAAAAGACCATATAAAACTTCTTCTTATTTTTTTTATCCAAAGTAATTGTGGTGTCAAAATATTGAATATAATTAGCGACCAGAATGCCCATGCATAGGGTCCGGTAGCAGAACCTATAGATAAATAGGTGTAATCTTCATATTGAGATCCTGTATACCAAGCGATAAAAAATTCAGTAGCATATGCTACGGCTACAATACCACCCGTTAAAATAATAACAATGTTCATATACTCTACATGTAGACGAGTAATATAAGCTTCTAGATTAGTCACTTTACGCATGATTCCTAATAAGGTCTGTACCATAGCAAATCCTGAAAAGATTGCTCCTGCTACGAAATAAGGAGGAAAAATTGTTGAGTGCCAACCTGGATTAATTGATGTTGCAAAGTCCATAGATACTATGGTGTGTACAGAAAGTACTAATGGCGTGGCTAAACCCGCTAAAACCAAAGATACTTCTTCAAATCGTTGCCAGTCTTTTGCTCTACCAGACCATCCAAATGATAATAGTGAATATATTTTCTTTTGAAAAGGTTTAACTGCCCTATCACGAATCATTGCAAAATCTGGTAATAATCCCGTCCACCAGAATACTAGTGATACCGAAAGATATGTTGAAATGGCAAATACATCCCATAATAAAGGTGAGTTAAAGTTTACCCATAATGAACCAAATTGATTTGGAATAGGTAATACCCAGTAGGCATTCCATGGACGTCCCATGTGAATAATAGGAAATAACCCTGCCTGAAAAACAGCAAATATTGTCATTGCTTCTGCAGAACGGTTAATAGCCATTCTCCATTTTTGACGGAATAATAAAAGTACCGCAGATATTAAAGTACCAGCATGTCCAATACCTACCCACCATACAAAGTTGGTAATATCCCAAGCCCATCCAATATTCTTGCTTAATCCCCAAACTCCAATACCAGTTCCAACTGTGTAAAATATACATCCAAATCCCCATAGCATTGCTGCTAAAGAAATATAGAATGCTATATACCAGTTTTTATTTGCTTTCCCTTCAATAGGTTTAGCAATATCTTCAGTAATATCATGGTAACTTTTGTGACCTAATATTAAGGGCTCTCTAATGGGTGCTTCGTAATGAGACATATGATATATCTTAAATTTTAATTACGCTTCATTTGTATTTCTAACCTTCACTTGATATACTACATTCGGTTTCGTTTGTAGATAATCTAATACGTGATATGCTCTTTTATCTGCTGCTAATTTTACAACTTCTTCTTCTGCATTATTTACATCTCCAAAAGCTAACGCTCCTGTTGTACATGCATCAGAACACGCTGTGGAAAATTCTCCTGCAGCTACTTTTCTTCCTTCTTTCTTAGCTTCTAAAATGGTTGCCTGTGTCATTTGAATACACATAGAACATTTTTCCATAACTCCTCTAGAACGAACCACTACATCTGGATTTAAAACCATTTTTCCATAGTCGTTGTTCATGTTAAAATCAAACTCATTATTATTTGAGTAGTTAAACCAATTAAAACGACGAACTCTGTATGGACAGTTGTTTGCACAATATCTAGTCCCTACACATCTATTATAAGTCATTTGGTTTTGTCCTTGACGCCCATGAGTAGTTGCAGCAACAGGACAAACCGTCTCACATGGAGCATGGTTACAGTGCTGACACATCATTGGCTGAAAAGCAACTTGTGGGTTTTCTGCTTCAGTTTCAAGAGCGGCATACATATCGGCATCTCCTAGACCTAAACTATCTTTTGCAAATTCTCTAATAGACTGTGAGTTTGGCTCTTTATTATAAACTTCGTTAAACTTTTCTTCAACACCTGAAGAATAGTATCGATCTATACGTAACCAATGCATATCTCTACCAACTCTAACTTCATTCTTTCCTACAACTGGAACATTATTCTCTGCATGACAAGCTACAACACAAGATCCACAACCTGTACATGAAGTTAAATCTATAGATAAATTGAAGTGATGCCCAATTTCTCTGTTGTGTTCTTCCCATAGATCTATAGATTTCGCTTCTACTTCTTGGTGATCATAAGAAACCATCGCTGGAACATTCCACCCATTTTTATGATCTTTTGGATCAATAGTTTTATAATCCTTTAAAGTAGTTTCTTTTAAAATATCGTGTCTTCCAGCAATTGTTTTTTGTACTTGAGTACAAGCAAATTCGTGAACAGGTCCGGAAGTTTTTTCAATGGAAACATCAAATTGCACATTATTAGCTTTTGCATAAAGTTTATATGCATTAACACCTACTTGCATTTCTTCTTTCAGATTGGTTTTTCTTCCATATCCTAATGCCAATCCAATAGAACCTGGGGCCTGCCCTGGCTGAATCATTACTGGGATATTTTCTAGAGCAATACCATTTACAGATACTGTTGCATAATTTCCATTGATAGCTCCATTATCTTTTACCGGATTCGTAAATCCTAATTCTCTGGCATCTGCCAAAGAAACTGTCACATAATTATCCCATGCAGCTCTTGTAATTGGATCTGGAAATTCTTGTAACCAAGGATTGTTTGCTTGTTTACCGTCTCCTAAAGCTATAGAAGAAAATAAGGTTAATTCAAAAGCTGATGCTTTTGTTGCACTCACCAAAGCACTTGCTGCTGAAGAAATATTTATAGAATTCTTAGAGACTTTCTTAGAAAACTCTTTGGTAAAAAAACCGTCATGTAATGCTTGATTCCATGATGATCCTTCCAATATATTTGAAGACCAATATCCTTTTAAATAATCATGATAAGAGGCTGTGTTTCCAGACCACTTTAACAATATTTCTTGAAATTGAGCCGTGTTGAATAATTTTTGAATTGTAGGCTGAACCAATCCGAAGTTACCTCCAGTTGTCATTACATCTCCCCAAGACTCTAGGAAATGAGTTATTGGTAATGCGTATTGAGTGGTATTTGCAGTAGCGTCATTTTGAATTGACATGGCTACTGATAACTCTAACTTTTTTGTTGCTTCAGCAAATTCTGTCCCTACAGATAAATTATAAACTGGATCTACATTATAAGTTAGTAACCCTTTTACTTTTCCAGATTTCATATCGGCAACAACTTGGGCTAGTTCAGTTTCGTTTCCTTTTCTGATATGTAATGGGTTTGCTGCATCAAATACAACACTTTGTAAAGCATCATTAATGGCAAAAGCAATAAGCTGTGCATTTTTATCTGAAGAACCAGAAACCACAACACCGTGAGAACCAGATTTCTTTAAAGCTACAGCAACCTCTTTAATATGAGCATCTACTGGAGTTGATTTAGATGGCAAACTAGCCCCAGTAATTGTATTGTATAAATTAAGTAAAGCAAATACTTGATCAGAGGGTTTTGCAACCACTCTCTTGTCTGCATTTGCTCCTGTTAAAGACATGTTTGCCTCAAACTGAACCAGATAAGACATATGACCTGAATCTGGATTTCTGCTAGCAGCATATCCTTTTTCAAACCCTCCTTGCCAGTCTCCTATAAAGTCTGCACCAAAAGAAACTATAGTATGTGCTTTTTCAAAATGATAATTTGGAATTGCTCTTTCACCAAACATAGTCTCAAAAGCGTCTGCTGTTCCACTTTCTGAGATAGCGTCATAAGAAACATGTTTCACATTTGGATAGGCAGCAGTAAATTCTGAAATGATTTGCTCTGTAGAGGGGCTCGCTAAAGTTCCTGTTAATAAAACTACGGGTTGTTTAGCTTCTTTTAATTGATTTAAGGTTGCTCCTATTTCGTTGTGAGCAGTATCCCAAGAAATGGTATTTTCTCCTTTTCGTGGCTCTTTTAACCTTAGTTGTTCATCATACAATGACAAAACTGATGCCTGAACTCTAGCATTTGTAGTTCCGTTAGCGTCTTTGTTAGGCATGATTAAAATAGGACGACCTTCACGTGTTTTTACTAAAACATTTGCAAAATCATATCCATCAGCAATAGTACTTGCATACCAATCTGCAACACCTAAGATAGTATCGTTTGGTTTTACAACATAAGGAATCGATTTTTTTACCGGTCCTTCACAAGCTGCCATAGTTGCGGCTGCAGTTGTAAACCCAACATATTTTAGAAAATCTCTTCTTGAAGTAGAGGAATTTTCTAAGGTTTTTTTATCTCCTAAAAATTCATCTGTAGGTATTTCCTCTACAAACTCATTTTTACTTAGCGTTTCAACAATAGAACTGTCTTTTAGTTCCTCAACACTTTGCCAGTATTTTTTGTTTGAAGCCATTTATATAGAATTTATCTTCTTAATTTATTAATGATGACACTTACCACACTCTATTCCACCTAGCTGAGCTATGGTTACTTCTTTAGTACCATACTTCTCTGCTAATTGCTTGTGTATTTTCTCGTAATAGGGATTTCCTTTTAAATCTACATTAGTCTCTCTGTGACAATCAATACACCAACCCATGGTTAATGGTGAATACTGATACATCTCATCCATCTCTTCAACTGGCCCATGACATTCCTTACAATCAATTCCTCCTACGGTTACATGCTGAGCATGAACAAAATTAACATGATCTGGTAGATTATGAATACGAATCCATTTTACAGGTTTAGTATCTCCAGTATATTCTAAATTTTCTGCGTCCCATCCTGCAGCATCATATATTTTTTGAATTTCTTTATCTAATTCATTTTTTCTTAAAATAACACCGTTGTATTCTACCTCAGTTCCTTCGGCAACTTCAGCAATATTTTGATGACAATTCATACACACATTCACAGAGGGTATTCCGGAATGTTTACTGTGTTTTGCTGAAGAGTGACAGTACTGACAATCTACCTTATTTTCACCTGCATGTATTTTGTGAGAAAAAGCAATGGGTTGTACCGGTTTATATCCTTGATCTACCCCTACACTAAACAATGTTCCAAAGCCTAAATATGCGGAAGATAATAGTAAGAATATCACTCCTACCACATGTAAGAATGTGTTTTTTTGAATTGCTGCCCAAACTTCTTTAAGTGCTCCAAGAGAACCAGGTGTTTTTGGTGCTCCTTGTAATTCACTTATTGTTTTTAGTAAGGTTGCAATGATTAAAAAAGCGCAAATAATAACAGCTGCTAAAATAGAGATAACCCAGCCAGGTGCTTGATTTCCACCATTAGTTGGAACAACTGGTCCAGAAGCAGTTACTTTTACAGGATCTCCTACATCAGTATAATAAAGTATGTCATCTATTTGAACATCTGATAATTGAGGAAAGGCAGACATAACACTACCATTGTATTCATTAAAAATAGCAATTGCATCTCTATCTCCTGAAGCCCTCAGAGCTGCATTGTTTTTTATCCAAGCTTTTAACCACTCATTCTCTCTTCTTTCTGTAACACCTCCAAGAGCTGGGCCAATCAATTTTCTATCTAACTTATGGCAAGAGGCACAAAGGTTATTATATAATTTTCTACCTTCTTTTTGACGAGCAACGTCTACAGCATCTTGTGCTGAAACTGTGAAATTCATCAAAAATATTAATAGAAATGTAAAACTCTTAAGAAGAAGGGTTGTTAATCTTTTGTGCAGATATACACTTTTCATATTCACAAACTATTTGTTTAGTATCAAATTACTCTAAATCTAACTAAAATTAGGCTAAAAAAACCGCTCTTAATTAGAAGCACAAAAGTACTACATATATGTAAATTTTGAAATGCCAAAGAGTGGTTAAATATTAATTTATATTTGTTCTAAATAAGACTATTTTGGAATATATTTATAATGAAGTTATTAACTTTGTAAAGTGTATATTTTTATGGAAAAATCAAAATTTATAATGTGTTTTTTTTTAGTGGTTTTTTTAACCACTAATTTCACTTATTCTCAATCAAAAAAATCTGACAATACTTTAATTAAAGAACTTATTTCAAAGAAAAGAAGTTTCAACAAAGAATATAGTTATGGATTTAGAATTCAGTTGTATAATGGACTGGAGACGGTTGCAAGAAAAACAATGAAGAAATTTGAATATGATTTTCCAGAAATAACAACATATCTTGTATACAGACAGCCAGAATGGAAAATACAAGTCGGATTTTATAAAACTAAGCTAGAAGCTGACAGGGCATTACTAAATTTTAAAAGGAAATATCAAAGCGCAATTGTAATTCCTCTAGGAAAATAATACTATTCATTTATTAAAAAAAAGCCTTGCTGAAACAAGGCTTTTTTTTAATTTATTTTAATTTTTTCTTGACAGCTACTTCTTGATAAGCCTCTATAGAATCTCCCTGAGTGATGTCGTTATAATTTTTAATTTGAAGCCCACAATCATAACCTTTAGCAACTTCTTTTACATCATCTTTAAATCGTTTTAAAGAAGTTAATTCTCCGTCATGCACAACAATCCCGTCACGAATAATTCTAATTTTAGAATTTCTAAATATTTTGCCATTCATCACCATACAACCTGCAATATTTCCAACTTTTGAAATTTTATAAACCTCTCTAATTTCTACAGTTCCTGTCACCTCTTCTTTCATTTCTGGAGATAACATTCCTTCCATAGCATCTTTAAGATCATTAATGGCATCATAAATAATAGAATAAGTTCTTATGTCTACTTCTTCTCTATCTGCAATTATTCTTGCATTAGATTGTGGTCGAACATTAAACCCAACAATGATAGCATCTGAGGCAGTTGCTAATAAAACATCTGATTCTGTAATAGCTCCTACACCTTTATGTAGGATGTTAACTTGTATTTCTTCAGTTGATAATTTCTGGAAAGAATCTGTAAGCGCTTCCACAGAACCATCTACATCTCCTTTTAAAATAATGTTTAATTCTTTGAAATCTCCTAAGGCAATTCTTCTTCCTATTTCAGCAAGAGTTAATGTTTTCTGAGTTCTAACAGATTGCTCTCTTTGAAGTTGTGACCTTTTAGATGCAATTTGCTTCGCCTCTCTTTCATCATCAAATACATTGAATTTATCTCCAGCTTGAGGAGCTCCATCTAATCCTAAAATAGAAACCGGTGTTGATGGCCCAGCCTGATCAACATTATTCCCTTTGTCATCAAACATAGCTTTTACTTTACCACTATTTTTTCCTGCCAACATGTAGTCTCCAATTTTTAGGGTTCCGGCCTGAACTAATATGGTTGTAACATAACCTCTACCCTTATCTAATTGTGCTTCAACTACTGCACCAATTGCATTTTTATTTGGGTTAGATTTTAATTCTAAAATTTCCGCTTCCAATAATACTTTTTCCAATAACTCAGGAATTCCTTCACCTGTTTTTGCTGAAATATCTTGTGATTGAATACTTCCTCCCCATTCTTCAATTAATAAATTCATTGAAGATAATTGAGTTTTAACATTGTCAGGGTTCGCATTTGGTTTATCAATTTTATTGATTGCAAAAATAATTGGAACACCAGCAGCTTGTGCATGAGATATCGCCTCTTTTGTTTGAGGCATCACATCATCATCAGCAGCAGCTACAATAATAACCAAGTCTGTAACTTGAGCACCACGTGCACGCATAGCTGTAAAGGCCTCGTGTCCTGGTGTATCTAAAAATGCTATTTTCTGATCTCCAACATTAACAGAATAGGCTCCAATGTGCTGAGTAATTCCTCCTGATTCACCCTCAATAACATTTGCTTTTCTAATATAATCTAATAGTGAAGTTTTTCCGTGATCAACATGACCCATTACGGTAATAATAGGTGCTCGACCTACTAAATCTTCTGGCTTATCAACAACTTCTTCAATCGATTCTTCTACTTCTGCCCCTACAAATTCTACAGTATGATCAAATTCTTCAGCAACGATTTTAAGAGTTTCAGCATCTAAACGCTGATTCATAGTTACCATCATTCCTAACATCATACATGCAGAAATAATTTCTGTAACAGCCACTTCCATCATGGTAGCAACCTCACTTACAGTAACAAACTCAGTAACTTTTAAGACCTTTGCCCCTAGTACCTTTGCTTCAGTTTCAGCATCTGATAATTCTTTGTGAGCATCTCTTTTGTTTCTTCTATATTTAGCTCCTTTTCCTTTAGAGGATTTCCCTTGAAGTTTCTCAAGAGTTTCTCTGACCTGCTTTTGCACTTCTGCTTCTGTTAGTTCTCTTTTAACAGGTACAGGCCTTCTTTGAGCATTTCCTCCTCTAGACCCTCCAGATCTTCCTGAGCCTGGTCTTGTTTCGCCTGGCCTTCCTACGCCTGAAGTTCTATTTTGACTACCTTGACCAGGTGATCCTGGCTTACTAATCCTTTTCCTTTTTCTTTTGGAAGCATCACTTTTGGCAGTTGGTTGTGATTTGTCTTCAGGCTTCTTCTTAGCCTTTTCAAATTGCTTAAGATCAATTTTTTTACCTGTTAACTTTGGTCCATCAAGCTTTTTGTATTGCGTCTTTAAGGTTTCTGATTGCTCAGAAGATTCAGTAGACTCAGATTCTTCAGTTTTCTCAGATACAACCTCTGGTTTTGACTCTACAACTTCTGGTTTTTCAGAAATAGTTTCTTTTTGCTGAGAAGATTCAGACGGGTTTTCATCTGTTTTTTGAGAAGTTTCTTGAACCTCCTTTTTCTTGGCTTGACTCTCATCAGCTACTACAGCTTCTTTTTTATCATCCTCAACCTCAGTTTTTTGTTTAACAACAGGGTCGTTTTTAGTTTCAACTTTTTTTGGAGCAATATCTATCTTACCCACAGTTTTAATTTGAAGCTTTTCTGCTTTGGCTTTTAATACCTCTTCTTTCTTTTCTTCTTCTAGCCTCTTTCTTTCAATCTTAGCCTCTAGCTCAAGCCTAATAGCCTCTTTCTCTTTTCGTTTTTCTTCACCAACTTCCTTAGATGCTGCTTTTTTGTTGGCATCTGTTTCAAAACCGTCTTGAAGTATCTGATAAATTTCACTTGATATTTTTGTAGTAGGTCTTGCTTCGATCTGATGACCGTTTTTTGCAAGATATTCTACAGCTCTATCAAGAGAAATATTTAATTCTCTCAGCACCTTATTAAGCCTCACTGTTCTACTTTCCGACATAAACTCTTGTTATCCTTTTTATTTGTAAAAGTATTATTTTTTATTGATAATTAATCCTCGAATTCTTCTTTTAGGATTCTTTGTACATCTAGGATTGACTCCTCTTCTAAATCTGTTCTCTTTAACAATTCTTCAACAGAAGCGTCTAAAACACTTTTTGCTGTATCTAAACCAATGTTTTTAAATTCTTGAATGATCCAAGCATCAATCTCGTCACTAAATTCTGTCAATTCAACATCTTCTTCTTCTAAACCTTCCCTTTGAACATCTATGTCGTATTTTGTTAATTCACTAGCTAAACGAATGTTAACTCCTCCTTTACCAATTGCTTTTGATACTTCTTCGGGTTTTAGAAAAACATTTACACGTCCTTTCTTTCCGTTTTTCTCTTCTTCATATTCTTCAATCTCCATTGAAACAACCTTTGCAGGACTTAATGCTCTAGATATTAGTAACTGTTCGTTCTTAGTATAATTGATCACATCTATATTCTCATTCCCTAATTCGCGAACAATCCCATGAATTCTAGAACCTTTCATCCCAACACAAGCGCCAACGGGATCTATTCTGTCATCATAAGAATCTACAGCTACTTTAGCTTTTTCACCAGGAATTCTAGCAACTCTTTCAACAGTGATTAGTCCGTCAAAAACTTCTGGAATTTCTTGTTCAAATAACTTTACCAAGAAATCAGGTGAAGTTCTAGATAATATAATTGCTGGCTTGTTACCCCTTAACTCTACCGTTTTGATAACGCCTCTAACAGAATCTCCTTTTCGAAAAAAATCTGAACGTATTTGTTCACTCTTTGGCAATACTATTTCATTTCCATCATCATCAAGTAAAATGATTGCATTATGACGAATATGATGAACCTCAGCACTGTATATATCTCCTTCTAATTCCTTGAAATGTTTGAAAATATTTGTGCTATCATGTTCTTGAATTTTTGAGATTAAATTTTGACGAAGTGCCAATATTGCTCTTCTTCCAAGATCATAAAGCTTTACTTCTTCAGAAACGTCTTCACCAATCTCAAAATCAGGTTCAATTTTTCTGGCTACTGAAAGTTCAATTTCTTCATTATCATCTTCAACCTCGTCATCAGCTACAACAACTCTGTTTCTCCAAATTTCTAAATCTCCTTTATCAGGATTGATAATGATGTCAAAATTTTCATCTGAACCAAATTTACGGTTTAAAGCTGCTCTAAAAACCTCTTCTAAAATAGACATGAGTGTTACTCTGTCTATACTTTTCATGTCTTTGAATTCTGAAAACGAATCTATTAATGCTATATTTTCCATTGCATGTTCTTCTTAAAATGTAATCTTCACTTTTGCTTCTTTTATACTATCAAATGCTACAAGGGCATTTTTCTCAACAGTTACTTTTCCTTTACCAACTGGTTTCGGTTCTCTTGTCTTCCAACGTAACGAAATTTCTTTATCATTGACACTTGTGAGTGTTCCCTCTAATGCTTCATCCTCAGTTTTAACCTTTAATATCCTATTAATATTCTTAAGATATTGTCTTTTAACTGTAAGTGGATGAGAGATGTCTGGTGAGGTAACTTCCAGTCCAAAATCTTCTTCTTCTCTATCAAGATTATGCTCTACATGTCTGCTAATTCGCATACATTCTTTAATAGAAATACCTTGATCACCATCTACAACAACTTTTATCCTATTACCTACTAAAAAAGAGAGTTCAATTAAAAACAAAGAATCATTCTCTGATATTGCTTCGTTTACTAATTTTTTAACTACACTTTGATCCATAACTAAGGATATAAAAATAGGGGACTTATCGTCCCCTTCTTCTTTCGTTTTTGTTTATTTTCAGTGCAAATATAGTAACTTGTTACTTAATAACCAAATTGCTTTTTCTCATTTTTATTTGTATATTTAGGAAGAGGGTTTATTCTTCTAATAAGTGTCTCTGTCCACAAATAAACAACGCTGACTATGTATAAAATTTTAGTCCCTGTAGACTTTTCTAAAAAATCAGAATTCGCTGTAAAAATGTCTGCTCAAATTAGCAAAAAAATAAAAGCTGAAATTCACCTTCTCCATCTAGTTGAATTACCATCAGGAATTGTAGATATGGGTGCAGGAAGCAATTTTAGTATTCCAGCTAGTATGATGTATTTGAGAAAAGTAAAAGAAAAAATAATTTACTTAAAAGACAACTTTTTTGATAGTAATCAAATTATTAAATACTCAATAAAATTTGAGAACCCTTTCGAAGGAATTAAGAATTATGCAATAAAAAATGATGCTAATCTTATAGTTATGGGCTCCAAAGGCGTTTCTGATTTTGAAGAAATGATTATTGGATCTAATACAGAAAAAGTTGTTAGAACATCTAATATTCCTGTTATCGTTGTGAAAACAGATACCAATAAATTTAAATTTAAAAAATTAGTTTTTGCCTCTAATTATGATGAAGAAAATAAAGTTGCATTTAAAGATTTTTTAGTTTTTGCTAAAAAATTCAATAGTCAAATTCATTTATTGAAAATAAATACAGTTAGTAATTTTGAAAGTTCATATGCCACTCAAAATAAAATTAAAAATTTCATCAAAGATTTTGATTTACAAAGAAAAACTATAACTATTTACAATGATGTATCCGTTGTTAAAGGAATCATGAATTTTGCAAAAGAAATTGATGCTGACCTTATTGCATTATCCACACACGGAAGAAGTGGATTGACAAGTCTATTTAATGGCAGTATCGCAAAAAGCGTCTCAAAAAATGTTTTAAAACCTGTGATAACCTTTAAGATCTAATAATAAAAATAAAAATCCCGTTCTAAGAACGGGATTTTTAATGTTGGCCTACAAGGACTCGAACCTTGAATGTCGGTACCAAAAACCGGTGTGTTACCAATTACACCATAGGCCAATAAATTTGATATCGGCTGCAAATTTAAATCAAAGTTTTTATCCTGCAAATGTTTTTAATACTTTTTTATTTTAACAAAGTTTTACAATCTTAGCACACTTTATACCGCCCTGTTAAACGTTTAATCTCTGATAAAATTACTAAATTCGCCAATACATTTTACAACTTATGACATCAGAAAACTTTAAAAAATGGAATCTCATCCTTGGATGGACCACTTTTGCTATAGCACTTATCACATATTCTCTTACTTTAGAGCCTACGGTAAGCGCATGGGATTGTGGGGAATATATATCAACATCTGTGAAGTTAGAGGTTGGTCATCCTCCAGGAGCCCCACTATTTCAAATGTTAGGAGCTTTCTTCGCAATGTTTACTAGTGAGCTCACTGAAATTGCAAAAATGGTAAATTTCATGTCTGCTTTAGCTAGTGCATTTACGATTCTTTTTATGTTTTGGACCATTACTAACTTAGGGAAAAAACTAATTACCATATCAAGTTCAATAACAGAGGGGGCAACTATTGCAATACTTGGAAGTGCCCTAGTAGGATCTTTAACCTATACCTTCTCAGATAGTTTTTGGTTTAGTGCTGTAGAGGGAGAAGTTTACGCAATGTCTTCATTTTTAATGGCGATATTATTCTGGCTTGGTTTAAAATGGGAAAGTGAAATTTATACTCCAAGGGGGCATAAATGGCTTGTGATTATCAGTTTTGTAATCGGCTTGTCTTTTGGTGTTCATATTCTATCACTTCTTGTTATTCCTGCCATATTTTTATTGTATTTTTTTAAAACTTACCATACCATAAATTTGAAAACTACAACTTATGCCTCTTTAATTTCAGTATTTATATTGGCATTTGTTTTTAAGTTTTTATTTCCATTCACTTTAAAATTCTTTAGTGCCTCTGAATTATTTTTCATTAACACTATAGGCTTGCCCTATAATTCAGGATCAGTAATTGCTGGATTTTTATTAATTGCTTTATTTTATTTTGGACTTAATTATACCAAAAAAAAGAAAAAAATTATTGCCAATACCCTTTTACTTTCTATTCTATTTATAATGATTGGTTTTTCGTCGTGGTTAATGCTTCCTATAAGAGCTAACACAAATACAACAATAAACGAAAACAACCCTTCCAGTGCTAGAGAATTATTAGCCTATTACAATCGCGAGCAGTATGGTGATGCAAATGTGTTTTATGATACTTACTATTCACATACTTACAACAGAGAAGTTGACAAAAACAAACCATTGAAGGATGACAAGCCTAAATATGAAAAAAGAAATGGTAAGTATGAAATTGTGAATAAATACAAAGATGTATTGCCAAATGCCTCAGACAAACATAAAGGGATTATTCCTAGAATGACAAATCCAGCAGCAGAAAAAATGTATAAAAATATTGCTGGTATTCCTCAGAATAGTACAAGAAGACCCACATTTGCGGAGAACATAAAATTTATGATTAGCTACCAATTTGGCTACATGTATGGTCGTTATTTTATGTGGAATTTTTCCGGCAGACAAAATGATGTTCAAGGACAATTAGACAGATACAACGGAAATTGGTTAAGTGGGATTAAGGTTATTGATGAGGCAAGATTGGGTCCACAAACTAATTTACCATCAGATGTGAAAGAAAATAAAGGAAGAAACATTTATTTTATGCTCCCTTTTTTATTAGGGTTAATAGGTTTGTTTTATCAAGTAAAATGGGATAAAAAAAACTTTTATGTCCTATTCATGTTTTTTGCCTTTACAGGATTTGCTATTATTTTTTACACAAATCCAAAACCTTTTGAGCCTAGGGAAAGAGATTATGCAATCGTAGGTTCATTTTATATATATGCAATATGGGTTGGTTTTGGTGTATTAGCACTGTATGAATATCTAAAGAATTTTGCGAATAAAAAAGTGGTTGCAATTACTGTTTCAATTGTTTCTTTACTAGCTGTACCCTCACTCATGGGCTTTGAAAACTGGGACGATCATGATAGATCGAACAGATACACCACCCATTTAAGTGCACAATCCTATTTAGAGTCTTGTGACGCTAATGCTATAATGTTTACCATTGGAGACAATGATACTTTCCCATTGTGGTATATGCAAGAGGTTGAAGGTGTTAGAACAGATATTAAACTTGTGAATACTAGTCTATTCGCTACCGATTGGTATATCGATCAGATGAAGCGAGCTACTTATGATGCACCTCCAATTCCGTCACAATTAAAGCATGATGATTATAAAGTTGGTAGCTTAGACGCTGCTTACTACTTTGAGGAGTTATTTCCCACACTTAAAGATTCAATTCTTCCAATAAAGGATTATATGCAATGGATAGAAAGTAAAAATAAAGTTACTTTTTTTGATATTGATGGAGATGGAAATGAAGAGAAAGTCCTGCCAACAAGAAAAATTAGAATTCCAGTAAACAAGCAAAATGTTCTTGAATATGGAATAGTTGCTTCTAAAGATGCAGATAAAATTGTAGACTACATAGACATTGAAATTGGAAGAGGCATTGCTAAAAACAGAATTTTAATGCTTGATGTTCTAGCAAATTTTGATTGGAAAAGACCCATTTATTTTACTGGTGGCGCTTTTGCTGACGAAGAATATATCTGGTTGAAGGATTTTTTACAACTTGATGGAATGTCTTATAAATTAGTTCCTATAAAAACGCCAATGAATATTGTAAATTCAGACGGAACTGTTACAAAGAAAAGCCCTTTTGATATGGGACGTATTGATCCAGAAAAAATGTATACCAATATTCAAAAATTTAATTGGAGAAACATTAATGACGGTAAAATATATTTAGATGAGCAGACAAAAAAGAGTTCAATTTCATTACGTAATAATTTAATGCGTCTTTCTGATGCTTTTGCCGCAAAGGGTGATACTTTAAAAGCCCTGGAAATACTTGATTTATCAATTGAAAAGATGCCAATTCGAGACTTTGGTCATTTTAGTTTATCGGTTGGCTACCCAGAAATGTATTATTTGTTAGGACAAAACGAAAAAGCAAGGGCAGCTGCTGAAACTTTAATTAAAATTTTCAAGGAGCAACTTATCTGGTTGGCAGAATTTCCTGCTGAAAACTCAGATTTGATTTTCGAAGAAATAGACAATAATTTGCTGATGTATCGAAATATTATTGCTACTCAAATAGACAGATTTGATTCAGATGAGCAATACAAATCTTCAAAGCAAGACGAATTTATTGAAACTGTAAGATTATTCAGTCATCTTATGCCTGATGAATAACAGTTTTATGAAATTTTACACCATTAAAACGCCAACAATAATTCAGAAATTTTTTCCTAATTATTGTTGGCGTTTTTCTACCTCTGTAAAGGAGATCTATTTAACCTTTGATGATGGCCCAACTCCAGAAATAACCACTTATGTTTTAAATGAATTAAAAAAACATAAAGCAAAGGCAACTTTTTTCTGTATTGGAAAAAATGTAAAAAAATATCATACTATTTATGAGAGAATTAAAAAAGAAGGACACGCTATTGGCAATCACACATACAATCATTTAAACGCTTCCAGAGTTACTAAGACATCTTATATAGAAAACATTCAAAAAGCTGCAAAGCTTATCAAATCTAACTTATTTAGGCCTCCTTATGGAAGATTAAAATCATCGCAAGCAAGGTCAATTATTAGTATGGGATATAAAATAATTATGTGGGATGTACTTAGTGCAGATTTTGACACTACGATAACTCCAGAAAAATGCCTAAAAAATGTTCTTAGTAAAACCTCAAGTGGGAGTATTGTTGTAATGCATGATAGCCATAAAGCAAAAGATAAAATCTATTATGCACTTCCAAAAATTCTTAGTTATTTTACTGAAAAAGGATATGTATTTAAATCTATAGATTAAAAATATTGCTGCACTAAACCAATTAAAGTATTCGCATCTTGCTCTCCAGTTTGCCTCCATTTCATTTCCCCATCTTTATAAATCATAAAAGTTGGATTTCCTTTCACACGAAGTGCCTCAGCTAGTGGTTCATTCTTTTTTATATCTATCTTAATCACTTTTGCCTTATCCCCTAAAGCAGCAGCTACATCTCGAAGAGTATCTATACTATTATCTGCATCTTCCCAATCAAAATAAAAATCTATTAAGACCGGTTCTTCAGCACTAATTAATTCACCAAACTTTGTCATTTTAAAACATTTTTTTTAGTGTAGAACTGCAATTAAATGCATTTTCTTTACTACAAATATAACATTTCTATTGAATTCAACTGATTATCAACCTTTTTTCAGTTCAATCACAGTAATTTCTGGCCAAATACCAACACGTCCAGGAAACGCATGATAGCCAAAACCTCTGTTTACATTAATGAATCTTCCGGACTCATTATATAGCCCAGCCCATTGCTTATAAACATATTTGGATGGGCTCCATTTAAACCAACCTGGAATCTCAATGCCCATTTGTAATCCATGAGTATGACCGCTTAATGTTAAATGATAATTAAAATCATCTTGTTTAACCTCAGCATCCCAATGAGATGGGTCATGAGACATCAGTATTTTAAAGTCCTCTTTGGCAATCCCTTCAGATGCTTTGGTAAGATCTCCCGCTTGCTTGAAATTCTTACCCCAATTTTCAACTCCTATCAAGGAAATTTTTTGCCCATCTTTTTCTATGAAACGATTTTCATTACACAATAAATCAAAGCCTATTTTGGGATGAATTTTTTTAATTTCCTCAAATTGTAATGCTTTTTCTTCTTTACTAATTCCTCTTATATACTCAGCATAATCATGATTTCCTAGCACAGAATATTTTCCATAAGACGCTTCCAAAGCACTAAACATTTCAATCCAATTATCCATTTCACTTGCCATGTTATTTACAATATCTCCAGTAAACAACAATAAATCAGAATTTTGATTATTGATCATATCAACACCGTACTGAATTTTATTTTTATTGGTAAAACTTCCCGAATGAATATCTGAAATTTGAGTAATCGTAAATCCATCAAAAGCATCAGGTAAATCTTTAAAAGACAGTTGATACTTTAACACCTTATAATTATACCTTCCTTGAATAATTCCATACAAAAATGAAGTAAAAGGAATAGCAGCTAATACAAGTGCTATCTGAGATATAAATCTACGTCTTCCTGGTATTGGCTGTGTTGGGTTATGAGCAAGCCAAGAAGTAATTTTATAAAAGATTCGAATAATATCTTCCCCTAAGAGTACTACTAGAATAAATATTTTGGGAATTAAAATGGTAATCATCATTCCTGTTGCCATTTGAAACTGACTTGTTTGACCTGAATTGCTTGGTGTGGTGAAAATAACATACAATAAATTAAGATAAACGAGTATTCCAATGGTCAGCCAAACCCACCTAACAATTCTATTTTTAGTAACAGTTTTAACTGCTTGAAAAGCATAATATTCAAGAATAAAAATAATGGTGGAAGCTATTAATAAAGGGACTATCCATCGTGGCATAAGCATATTTTTAAAAGACCATAAATATACTTCAAAATAAAAGTCATAATTTTAAGATCATGTTAAAGTTTTCTTTATAAGAATTAAATAAAACTAGCCGTCATGTTGTTTTTCTCATCTATTATTCAACTAAATAATTTTAAGCTCATAACTATTAACAATTTTAAAAAATTATTGACCTAAAAAAATTAATATTTTGTAGTTTTAGCAAAACAACTTTAACCTCATGCCAAACAAAAAACGCCTTTTTTTACTTGATGCTTTTGCTCTAATTTTCAGAGGGTATTATGCGTTTATTAAAAATCCTAGAATTAATTCAAAAGGAATGGATACTTCTGCAATTTTAGGCTTCACTAATTCATTACTTGATGTTATAAAAAGAGAAAAACCGGACCTTTTAGCAGTTTGTTTTGATCGAGGTGGAAGTGTTGCTAGAACAGAAGCATTTTCTGAATATAAAGCCAATCGTCAAGAGACCCCTGAGGCAATAAAAATTGCGGTACCAATAATAGAAAATATTTTAAAAGCTATGAAAATTCCAGCTGTTGTTTTAGCAGGTTATGAAGCTGACGATATTATTGGGACTTTGGCTAAAAAAGCAGAAAAAGAAGGGTATCAAACTTTCATGGTTACACCCGATAAAGATTTTGCACAATTGGTTTCTGAAAATATTTTCATGTATAGACCTAGATTTGGAGGTGGCTATGAAACTTGGGGGATCCCAGAAGTTCAAGAAAAATTTGGTGTAGAAAGACCTGAACAAGTTATTGATTTTCTAGGAATGATGGGAGATTCTGTAGATAATATTCCTGGGTTACCAGGTGTGGGAGAAAAAACTGCAAAAAAATTCTTGGCTCAATACGGCTCCATGGAAAAATTGCTCGAAAATACTGCAGATCTTAAAGGCAAGATGAAAGAAAAAGTTGAGGCTTCCAAAGAATTAGGTATTCTTTCCAAAGAACTCGCTACCATTATGCTAGATGTTCCCGTTGATTTTACAGAAGAACAATTTAAAATGTGCATGCCAGATATTGAGGCTACTAAAGAAATTTTTAATGAATTAGAATTCAGAAGACTTACTGATAATTTTGTTAAAACTTTTTCTGTAGCTACAGCTGTAAATTCTACTGAAACTTCTGACTCTACGCCTACATCGAATAGTAAAAAAATTATTTCAAAACCTCTAGAAAATCATAATGGCCAGTTTGATTTATTCACTACACCAGGTACTGGAAATATTTCAGAAGAAGAGAGTATTCGAGGGTATAAAACTATTACAACTTCAGATCATTTTTATCAACACATAAACACCCCATTTTCTAGAAGGTTATTCTTAAAAAAATTACAAAAACAAACTTCGGTTTGCTTTGATACTGAGACTACAGGATTAAAGGCTTTAGAGGTTGAACTCATAGGGATTTCCTTTTCATGGGGAATTGGAAAAGGATATTATGTATCATTCCCAGAAGATCAAATTGAAACAAAAACAATCTTAGAAGAGTTTCGAAGTTTTTTTGAGAATAAATCAATTGAAAAAATAGGCCACAACTTAAAATACGACATTAAAGTTTTATCAAATTATGATATGCCTGTGAAAGGACCTTTATTTGATACAATGATAGCTCATTACTTAATTAATCCTGATATGCGTCATGGAATGGATATTTTAGCTGAAACCTACTTAAATTATCAGCCCATACCTATCACAAAATTGATTGGCAAGAAAGGAAAAAATCAATTATCCATGCGAGATATTCCTCTAAAGGATCAAACAGAGTATGCTGTTGAAGATGCAGACATTACATTTCAATTAAAAGAACATTTTGTTGAAGAGTTAACAAAAGGAAATGTTAGTCAACTTTTTAAGACTATTGAATTACCACTAGTTTCAGTATTAACAGCTATGGAAATTGAAGGAATTAATCTGAATACTGATTTCTTAAGAGAACTATCCGTTGATTTGACAAATGACATCAACCGTTTAGAAAAAGATATTTTCAAACAGGCCGGAGAAGAATTCAATATAGCCTCACCTAAACAACTAGGTATTGTCCTTTTTGAACATATGAAATTAGTAGATAAGCCAAAAAAAACAAAAACGGGTCAATACTCCACCGCCGAAGACGTACTATCTAATCTATCTAAAGATCATACTATAATTGCTAATGTCTTAGAGTATAGACAATTTAAGAAATTACAAAGCACATATGTAGACGCGTTACCTAACGAAATTAACCCCAATACGGGTCGAGTACATACCGCCTATGCACAAGCTGTTGCAGCAACAGGGCGATTGAGCTCTACAAATCCAAATCTTCAGAATATCCCTATTAGGACGGAAAGAGGGAAACAAGTTAGAAAAGCATTCATTCCAAGAGATAAAAACTACGTATTACTTGCTGCAGATTATTCTCAAATAGAATTAAGAATTATTGCTGCTTTGAGTGAGGAGGAAACTATGATTGAGGCTTTTAAAAACGGTGAGGATATTCATGCCTCTACAGCAGCAAAAGTCTTTAATGTTCCTATCAATGAAGTAACCAGAGAACAACGAAGTAATGCAAAAACGGTTAACTTTGGAATTATATATGGGGTTTCCGCGTTTGGATTGAGCAACCAAACGGATTTAACAAGGAAAGAATCAAAAGAATTGATTGATTTGTATTATGAAACCTACCCAAAGCTTAGAAATTACATGGCTGCTCAGGTAGATTTTGCAAGAGATAATGGCTATGTAGAAACCATCTTAAAACGTCGTAGATATTTAAAGGATATTAATTCCAGAAATGCAATTGTGAGAGGTGCTGCTGAGAGAAATGCTGTAAATGCTCCAATTCAAGGATCTGCCGCAGACATTATAAAAATAGCTATGATTAATATCTTTAGACGATTTGAGAATGAAGGCTTTATATCAAAAATGTTGCTACAAGTTCATGATGAATTGGTGTTTGATGTCCATAAGGATGAATTAGATAGTATTAAACCAATCATAAAATATGAAATGGAGAATGCTTTCAAAATGATTGTACCTTTAAATGTAGAAATAGGGATTGGTAAAAATTGGCTGGAAGCACATTAAATTAAGACAAGGCTAAAAATTTCAATATTTTGCTTCATTTTCAACATTTTAAAAAAGATATTTCTGGAATTGAAATTCCAGATAAATTTACATTCCCATTCTACTATGAGCCAAATTTATTGGCTAAAATAGCCGCAAAAGAACTTCAAGAATATCTCGAAAAACAAACAGAATTTAAACATGAGTTTGGGATTAAAGATTCAACAGCTAAAAATGCTCTTGGAAAAATGTTTGGGGTCTTAGTCGTAAAAAATACAGATGGTGATCTTGGATATTTAGCTTCATTTTCTGGCAAATTAGCTGATGAAAGTTTACCAAATAAATTTGTTCCTCCGATATTTAATATGAGAACACAGGGTAGTTTTTATGAACAAGGAGAGAAAGAAATTGAAAAAATTGGAGGAAAAATTCAACAACTTAAAAAAGATAAAAACTATTTGCTGAATAAGAAATTACTTAAGAAACATACTGAGTATGTAAAGAAGGATTTGGCCATTCAGAGGAAAAAAATGAGAACCTCAAAACATCTACGAAAACATCAAAAAAAAGAAGCTCGCCTGAGGTTAGATGATAAAAGCTTTGAAGTTTTTACAAAAAAATTAATACAAGAAAGCTTCAACGATCAGTTTTTTTATCGAGAACTCCAGGAATATTATGAAGATAAAATAAAAAAAATTAAGAAGAGTCTTTTACTATTTGAAAATACTATTGAGGAACATATTCGCAATAGAAAGAAAATTTCGAAAACTATTCAAAATACCTTATTTGAAAAATATCAATTTTTAAATCAACAAAAAGAACAAAAAGGGCTACTAGATATATTTGACAACGCTTCTGCTAGACCACCTGCAGGGTCAGGTGACTGTTGTGCTCCAAAATTATTACAATATGCTTTTCAACATCGTTTAATTCCCGTTGTAATGGCAGAATTTTGGTGGGGCATTTCACCTAATTCTGCAATTAGGAAGCATAAGAACTTTTACCCATCATGTCAAAGTAGATGTAAACCTATTTTGAGGCATATGTTAGAGGGAGTGCAGATGGATGAAAACTTATTACTTAAAAATCTATCTGAAAGTGTAGCGTTAAAAATCGTTTTTGAAGATGATGACCTTATTATTGTGAACAAACCTCCAGAATTTTTATCTGTTCCAGGAAAAGAAATAAAAGATTCTGTATACACCAGAATAAAACAAAAATATCCATCTGTAACTGGCCCCATAATTGTTCACAGATTGGATATGTCTACTTCTGGGATTTTAGTGCTCACCAAGACTAAAGAAGCGAACAAAATTCTTCAACAGCAGTTTATTAAACGAACTGTGAAAAAGAAATACGTAGCGCTTCTATCTGGTAAAGTCAGTGAAAAAAAAGGTACTATTACACTTCCTTTGAGACTTGACTTAGATGATAGACCTAGACAGCTAGTCGACTTTAAAAATGGAAAAACAGCTAAAACCAATTGGACTATAATATCTGAAAACAATACGCATACCCGTATTCATTTTTATCCAGTTACAGGAAGAACTCATCAATTGAGAGTTCATGCCGCACATAAAGATGGATTAAACCTACCAATTATTGGAGATGACTTGTATGGAACAAAGCAAGATCGACTGTATTTACATGCTGAGTTTATTGAGTTTATACACCCAACTTCAAAAAACAAAATTAACTTTACTGTACCCTCTGATTTTTAAAAATTACTATTTTAAAAAAAAATCTAAAAAAGCAAAAACAACTCGTTAAAACTATAGGTTTACTATTTGTCAATCAAATAATTAATAGTACATTTGCACTCCTTTTTTAAGGAAAAATAATTTTATTAATAAACAAAAACTAAAAGTGTAATTATGAACACATTAAGTTACAAAACAGTATCGGCCAATAAAGCTACCGTTTCAAAGGAATGGGTCTTGGTTGATGCGGACGGGCAAACGTTGGGTCGTCTAGCTTCTAAAATAGCAAAGCTAATTAGAGGTAAACACAAACCAAACTTTACTCCTCACGTAGATTGTGGAGACAACGTGGTTGTTATCAACGCAGAAAAAATTAATCTTACTGGAAAAAAATGGACTGACAAGAGTTACATCCGTCATACAGGATATCCAGGAGGACAAAGATCGTTAACTGCAACAGAAATGTTTGAAAAAGATCCTACTAGATTGGTAGAGAAAGCAGTAAAAGGTATGTTACCAAAGAACATCTTAGGTAGCGCTCTTTTTAGAAACTTATATGTATATGCTGGGTCAGAGCACAATCATGAAGCTCAAAGCCCTAAAGCTATTAACTTAAACGATCTTAAATAATGGATATAGTTCACAAAATAGGTAGAAGAAAAACTGCCGTAGCTCGTGTTTACCTTTCTGAAGGAAAAGGAAACATAATCGTAAATAAAAAAGATTTCAAAGACTATTTTACTACTGCTACTCTTCAATACAAAGTAGAGCAAGCTCTAATGTTAACAGATAATTTAAAATCTTACGACATTAAAGTAAACGTTTATGGAGGTGGAGTAACAGGTCAAGCTGAAGCTATTCGATTAGCAATTACTAGAGCTCTAGTATCTATTAACGAAGAATACAGACTTATTCTTAAGCCAGAAGGATTATTAACTCGTGATCCAAGAATGGTAGAGCGTAAGAAATTTGGTCAGAAAAAAGCACGTAAAAAATTCCAGTTCTCTAAACGTTAATAATTTGTTTAGATTACTGTTATCAATTATTAATAACAGTTTAGTATCTAAATATATAAGACTCATAATTTCAAGACTACTTATATATTGATTTCAAATAACAGAAAGTAAACACATTTTAAAAAATGGCAAAAGCAAACATTCAAGAATTATTAGACAACGGAGTACATTTTGGTCACCTAACTAGAAAATGGAACCCGAACATGGCACCTTACATTTATACAGAACGTAATGGAGTTCATATTATAGACTTATACAAAACAGCAGCTAAAATTGATGAAGCTTCTCTAGCATTGCAAAAAATTGCAAACTCTGGAAGAAAAATTTTATTTGTAGCTACAAAAAAGCAAGCTAAAGACATCGTTTCAGAAAAAGCTGGGGCTGTTAATATGCCTTTTATTACAGAAAGATGGCCTGGTGGAATGCTTACAAACTTTATCACGATTAGAAAAGCGGTTAAAAAAATGACCTCTATTGATAGAATGAAGCAAGATGGATCTTTTGATGCTTTATCAAAAAGAGAAAAATTACAAATCAATCGTCAAAGAGAGAAATTAGACAAGAATTTAGGTTCTATCGTTGACATGACTCGTTTGCCTGGGGCAATTTTTGTTGTAGATGTTAAAAAAGAGCATATTGCAATTGCAGAAGCTCAAAAATTAAACATCCCAATTTTTGCTATGGTAGATACTAATTCTGATCCTAGACCAGTAGATTATGTGATCCCATCAAATGATGATGCTTCAAAGTCTATTGAAAAAGTATTATCATTTATCACTGAGGGTATTGCTGAAGGTTTAGCTGAAAGAAAAGCTGATAAAGAGAAAGCAAAGCCAGCTGCAAAAGAGACTAAAAAAGAAGTTGAAAAGCCAGCTAAAAAAGAGGCAAAAAAACCAGCTAAAAAAGAAGTTGTAAAAGATGAGGTTAAAGAGGCTGCACCTGCAGTTGAAGCCCCAAAAAAAGCAACTACTGAAAAGAAATAAATTGTAAATTTTTTAAAGACTAAAAAAATGGTTAAAGTAACCGCTGCAGAGGTAAATAAATTAAGGAAGACAACAGGTGCAGGAATGATGGACTGCAAAAAGGCTTTAGTTGAAGCAGAAGGAAATTTTGAAGAAGCTATAGATATCTTAAGAAAGAAAGGACAGAAAGTAGCTGCTAAAAGAGCAGATAGAGAATCTACTGAAGGTGCTGCTATTGCGAAAGTTAATGATAGTAAAACTGTTGGAGTTTCAATTGTTTTAGGATGTGAAACTGATTTTGTTGGTAAAAATGACAGTTTTGTGAGTCTTGCTCACGAATTCGCTGCGATAGCACTAGGCTGTTCTTCAAAAGAAGAATTACTAACTGCTGACTTCAACGGAATGACTGTTGCTGAAAAATTAATCGAGCAAACGGGAGTTATTGGAGAAAAACTTCAAATTAATGCTTTTGAAAAATTAGAAGCTCCATTTGTTGGATCTTACATTCATGCAGGCAATAAAATAGCTACAATTGTAGGATTATCATCAGCTGAAGAAGGAGCTAGTGTTGTTGCAAAAGATGTTGCTATGCAAGCCGCTGCAATGAATCCTATTGCTCTTAACGAAAATGAAGTTGACGCTTCAGTTATCGAAAAAGAAATAGAAATTGCTAAAGATCAATTAAGAGCTGAAGGAAAGCCAGAGGCAATGTTAGATAATATTGCTAAAGGAAAAATAAAACGTTTCTTCAAAGATAACACCTTAGTGAATCAAGCTTTTATCAAAGATAGTAAGCAAAGCGTTGCTGCTTATGTAAAAACTATTGGAGATGTTAATGTAACAGGTTTTAAACGTGTTGCCTTAGGATAAGTTATTCTTTGTAATCAGACTAAGCTAAGCTTAGTATATGTTATAATTTTAGATTAAACCTTGTTAGTCACTGAAATAAAATTCAGAGTTCTAGCGAGGTTTTTTCATTGAAACAAGCATTTAAAAAAAGAAAAAAATGCTTAGTTTTGTACAACTTTCTTAAATATGCAATACAAACGAGTACTTTTAAAACTAAGTGGTGAGGCCCTTATGGGGGATAGACACTATGGGATTGACCCTAACCGCCTAAAAGAATATGCCAAAGAAATTAAAGAAGTAACTGAAAAAGGAATAGAACTTGCCATTGTTATAGGTGGGGGAAATATCTTTAGAGGTGTTTCTGGTGCTAGTAACGGAATGGATCGTGTACAAGGTGATCATATGGGAATGTTAGCAACTTGTATAAATGGATTAGCGCTTCAAAGCGCCTTAGAAGACGAAGGAATATATACAAGACTTCAGACCGCCATACAGATTAAAGAAATCGCAGAACCTTATATTAAAAGAAAAGCAATTCGTCATTTAGAAAAAGGGAGGGTTGTTATTTTTGGAGCAGGTACAGGAAATCCCTATTTTACGACAGATACAGCAGCTGTTTTAAGAGCTATTGAAATTAATGCTGATGCAATTTTAAAAGGAACACGTGTAGACGGTATCTATAATGTAGATCCTGAGAAAGATGAAAATGCAATTAAATTTGAAACCATTACATTTAAAGATGTAATCAGTAAAGGATTAAAGGTAATGGACATGACAGCATTTACTTTAAGTGAAGAAAATAAACTTCCAATTATTGTTTTTGACATGAACACAAGTGGAAATCTCTTAAAATTAGTTTCTGGTAAACAAATTGGAACCATTGTTAATCATTAACAAATATCATACTTATGAACGAAGAAATTGAATTTATTGTTGATTCTGCGAAAGAACAAATGCAAGGAACTATAGATTTTTTAATCAAAGAATTAAGAAGTATAAGAGCTGGAAAAGCATCACCATCTATGTTGGCAAATATCATGGTAGATTATTATGGTTCTCAAACTCCATTAGGACAAGTTGCAAATGTAAATACTCCTGATGCCAGAACAATTAGCATTCAACCTTGGGAGAAACAAATGCTTACAGAGATTGAAAAAGCTATTATGAAAGCAAATATTGGTTTTAATCCAATGAATAATGGTGAAAATATAATTATTAATGTACCTCCTTTAACAGAAGAAAGAAGACGAGACCTTGCAAGACAAGCTAAGGCAGAAGGGGAACATGCTAAAGTTGGTATAAGGAATGCTCGTAAAGATGCTAACAACGAAGTAAAAAAATTAGACATCTCTGATGATATGAAGAAGAATGTAGAGACAGATATTCAGCAACTTACAGACACTTTTGTTAAAAAAACTGAGGAATTATTTGACTTAAAAGAAAAAGAAATTATGACTGTTTAAAACCAGTATAAAAACTTCGTTCATAGCAACAAAAAAATAATATTAATACGAATGAATTTCTGGACTAGAGTATCAAGAATTATCTTAAAAAACAGATACTTAATTCTTATTCTTATTGCTATAGCAACAACTTTTCTTGTTTCTCAAATGAAACATATGAGGTTTTCTTATACCGAGGCAAACCTATTACCAGAAGACCATGAGGTAAACATTCAGTACAATCAATTTTTAGATATTTTTGGCGAAGAGGGGAATTTAATTTTACTTGCAATTAAAGACTCCACAGTCTTTACTCCTACTAAATTTAATCTATGGAATTCATTAGCCAAGTCATTTGACTCTTTAAATGAGGTTGAGTTTACGCTATCTATAGCTGATGTTAAAAAAATAAAAAAAGACACAAAAAATAAAAAATTTTTACTGGAGTCGATCTACACAGAAAAACTTACCTCTCAAAAAACAATTGATGCTGTAAAAGAAGAATTATTTGAAAAACTACCTTTTTACGATAATTTACTATACAATAAGGAAACAGGGACTATACAAACCGCTATCTATATAAATAAAGAAATTGTAAATACACCTGTGAGAAAAGCGTTTGTATTTAACAAACTTATTCCAATCATAGAAGCTTTTGAAAAAGAAACAAACCTAAATGTTCGTGTGTCTGGAATGCCATACATTAGAACTATAAATGCTCAAAATATTATTGATGAAATTCAATTGTTTGTTTTAGGTGCACTTCTTATAACTGGAATTATTTTCTTTTTCTTTTTTCGTTCTTATAGAGCAACATTTATAACACTTTTAGTGGTTACCATAGGCGTTACATGGGCTTTTGGTTTTATTGGGCTCTTTGGTTATGAGATTACTGTTTTAACGGCATTAATACCGCCTTTAATTATCGTTATTGGAGTTCCTAATGCTGTATTTCTTATCAATAAGTATCAACAAGAAATAAAGTTACACGGCCAGCAAGCTAAAGCATTACAACGCGTCATATCTAAAATAGGTAATGCGACATTAATGACTAACATTACTACTGCATCAGGTTTTGCGACTTTTGTTTTTGTTAAAAGTCAATTACTTAAGGAATTTGGTATTCTTGCCTCGATAAACATCTTAAGTATTTTTGTATTAGCACTTTTAATTATTCCTATTCTTTATAGCTTTATGAAGCCTCCAAAGAAGAAACACCTCAATCATTTAGAAAAAAAATGGATTGAAAATGTTGTGAATTGGATGGAGAATATGGTGCGCAAACGTAGAATAACTATATACATTACTACAGTTGTCATTATAATTTTAGGAATTATTGGATTGTATCAAATACGTGTTTCAGGAAGTTTAATTGAAGACATGCCAAAAACAAAAGCTTTCTATAAGGATATTAAATTCTTTGAAAAAGAATTTGGGGGTATTATGCCTTTAGAAATCTTAATTGATACAAAAAAGGAAAAAGGTATTATGAAGCTTTCTACCCTAAAAAGGATGGATAAAATTAATGAAGTTATAGCCTCATTCCCTGAATTATCTAAACCAGTATCTGTTGTTAACTTGGTTAAATATTCTAAACAAGCCTATTATAAAGGCAATCCAAAATACTATCAACTTCCAACATCTCAAGAACAAAACTATATTTTTGAGTACACCAAAAATTCTGACGGAAATTCAAATTTACTGAATAATTTTTTAGATTCTACAGGACAATATGGTCGAATTACCACCTTTATGAAAGATGTTGGAACGGATAAAATGAATGATATTCAGGAACGTCTTCAACAGGTAGTAACTAAAGAATTTCCAAAAGAACGTTACGCTGTGTCTTTTACGGGTAAGGCTTTGGTGTTTTTAAAAGGAACTAATTATTTAATTAGTAATCTTGTCTTTTCACTGTCTTTAGCAATTTTTTTAATAGCATTATTTATGGCTTGGATGTTTAGATCTTTTAAAATGATTTTGATTTCTATCATTCCAAATATGTTGCCATTACTTATTACAGCAGGATTAATGGGCTTCTTTGGAATTCCTATTAAACCCTCCACTATTCTAGTATTTAGTATTGCTTTTGGGATTTCTGTAGACGACACCATTCACTTCCTAGCCAAGTATAGACAAGAATTAATAGCCAATAATTGGAAGATTAGAAAATCTGTTTACGCTGCTCTTAGAGAAACTGGGATTAGCATGTTTTACACTTCAATTGTACTTTTCTTTGGCTTTTTAGTATTTACAGTTTCGAGTTTTGGTGGAACTATAGCATTGGGAGGATTAGTATCTGTTACCTTATTACTTGCAATGGTTTCTAACTTACTCTTATTACCCTCCTTATTACTTACTTTTGAAGATAAAATTGCCAATAAAAAAGTTTTGAAGGAGCCTTCAATAAAAATTATTCCTCAAGAAGAAAATAAAAAACTCAAATAAACCCAAAGGATTACTATAGGATTCATTGGTCAATGTTTTTCAAAAAAAGTATCTTTGCTTTTTTGCGTTGGATAACATAAATTAATGTGTGAAATAATGAAAACAAGTAGTGTAGCCGAATTATTACAATCAGATATAACTTTACAAGAAGTTACTTTAAAAGGATGGGTAAGAACATTTAGGAGTAATCGTTTTATTGCCGTAAATGATGGCTCTACAATTCACAATATACAATGTGTTGTTGATTTTGAAAAGACAAAAGAGGAAACACTAAAAAGAATTACTACAGGTGCAGCTGTTTGTATTATTGGAACACTTGTTGAAAGTCAAGGGAAAGGACAAAATGTAGAAATACAGGTTTCTTCATTGCAGATATTAGGGGATTCAAATCCTGATGAATACCCAATTCAACCCAAAAAACACAGCTTAGAATTTTTAAGGGAAAATGCTCACTTACGAGTACGAACAAATACATTTAGTGCAGTAATGAGAGTTCGCTCTAAATTATCATTTGCTGTTCATAAATATTTCCAAGAAAATGGTTTTCACTACGTTAATACACCTATTATAACTGGTTCAGACGCTGAAGGTGCCGGAGAGATGTTTGGTGTTTCAAATTTTGAGACAAATAAAGCACCTTTAAACGAAGATGGAAATATTGATTATAAACAAGATTTCTTTGGAAAAGAGACAAATCTAACAGTTTCTGGGCAGCTTGAAGCTGAAACCTACGCAATGGCTTTGGGTAAAGTGTATACTTTTGGGCCTACATTTAGAGCAGAGAATTCAAATACAACACGTCACTTAGCTGAATTTTGGATGATTGAACCAGAAGTTGCGTTTATGGATTTAGATGGCAATATGGATTTATCAGAAGATTTTATTAAATCTGTACTTGGATATATTATAGAGCACTGTAAGGATGATTTAGCTTTTTTAGATAAGCGGTTCGCTGATGAAGAAAAGACAAAACCACAATTGCAAAGAAGTGAAATGACATTACTAGAGAAATTAAACTTTGTTGTAGAAAATAACTTCAAACGTGTTAGTTATACAGAAGCAATTGATATTTTACGTAACTGCAAGCCCAACAAAAAGAAAAAATTCCAATTTCCAATACATGAATGGGGAGCAGATTTACAATCTGAACACGAACGTTTTTTGGTTGAAAAATATTTTAAATGTCCTGTGATTTTATTTGATTATCCAGCCAACATTAAGGCATTTTATATGCGTTTAAATGAAGATGGAAAAACTGTAAGAGCCATGGATGTCTTATTTCCAGGGATTGGAGAAATTGTAGGAGGCGCACAACGTGAAGAACGTCTAGATGTTTTAAAAGAAAAAATGGCTGCTTTAGCTATTGATGAAAAAGAATTGTGGTGGTATTTAGATACTAGAAAATTTGGTACTGCTGTTCATTCTGGTTTTGGATTAGGATTTGAAAGGTTAGTTCAATTTGCTACTGGCATGAGTAACATTAGAGATGTAATTCCATTTCCAAGGACTCCACAAAATGCAGAGTTTTAATTCAGTTCTTTTTGTACCTTTAGAACATGCTAAAACAAAGTCTAAACTTTAAGCTTTCCCAAAAGCTTTCACCCCAGCAAATTCAATTAATGAAAATGATTCAATTGCCAACACAGGCTTTTGAAGAGCGTTTAAAGCAAGAAATTGAAGAAAACCCTGCATTGGATACCGGGAAAGAAGAAACAGATGATTTTGAAGAGAATTTAGAAAATGAATTTGATGATGACGGAACAGAAAAAATAGCTACTGAGGATATTAACATTGATGATTATCTTAGTGATGATGAAATCCCTAACTATAAAACACAAGCAAATAACTATTCTTCAGATGATGAAGAAAAGCAAGTGCCTTATGCAGCTGGAAAAACTTTTCACCAATCTTTACGAGAACAATTAAACACCTTTAGTCTTAATGAGGAAGATAATGCTATTGCTGAATTTTTAGTAGGAAGTATAGATGACAGTGGTTATTTACGAAGAGATCTTGCCGATTTAGTAGATGATTTAGCCTTCACTCAAAACGTCTTTACTACTGTAGATAAGATAGAGAACGTTTTAGTTAAAGTCGTTCAAGCATTGGACCCAATAGGGGTTGGTGCTAGAGATCTAAAAGAATGTTTAATCATACAATTAAAGTCTAAATCCTCAACTGACGTTAGAGTACTGGCTATTAGTGTTTTAGAGACTGCATTTGATAAATTTGTCAAAAAACATTATTCGAAATTATTAGAAAAATTTGACATCAATGAAGAAGAACTAAAAAATACAATAACCGAGATATCAAAATTAAATCCAAAACCTGGAAGTTCATATGCTGGAAATAACAAAATAGCAGAACAAATTGTTCCAGACTTTTCTATTCGAATTTTAGATGGAGAACTAGACCTAACATTAAACTCCAGAAATGCTCCAGAATTACATGTTTCTAGAGAATACAACAACATGCTTAAAGGGTATCAAGAAGCTACTGAAAAAAGTAAATCTCAGAAAGATGCTGTAATTTTTATCAAACAAAAACTAGATGCAGCGAAATGGTTTATTGATGCAATAAAACAACGTCAACAAACCCTAATGGTCACTATGAACGCTATTATGCATCATCAATATGATTATTTTTTAACTGGTGATGAACGAAAGTTAAAACCCATGATATTAAAAGATATTGCAGATAAAATACAAATGGACGTTTCTACTGTTTCCAGAGTTGCAAATAGCAAGTACGTGTCTACACCTTACGGAACAAAATTAATAAAAGAATTCTTTTCTGAATCTATGAAAAATGATCAAGGGGAAGAGGTCTCTACCAGAGAAATAAAAAAAATATTAGAAACTGTTATCAGTAAAGAAAACAAAAGAAAGCCTTATACAGATGATAAACTTTCGTTACTTCTGAAAGAAGAAGGTTACCCCATAGCAAGAAGAACAGTTGCTAAATACAGAGAGCAATTAGACATCCCTGTAGCTCGATTGAGAAAAGAATTCTAATGAAATTACACAAAGTTATATCTACTATATTACACCCTACTGTATTACCTACTGTTGGTGCTTTTCTGTATTTTATTTTTGTAGCACAATCATTAGAAAGAAGACTTCAATTAATAGTACTAGGTCTAATATTTATATTAACCTATATCGTTCCTATACTTCTCTTGTTTTTTTTGAAAAATTTCGGATTTATTAAAGACTTCCAGGTTTCTACGATAAAAGAAAGGCGGGTTCCTGTCATATTCATGATTTTGATTTTATATTTTTTAGGAAATACAATCATACAAATTCCTATGATAAGAAATTTAGGTATTCTATTTTATGGTACATCACTAAGTTTAATTTGTATTTATTTACTTTTCAGCACAAAATTAAAATCTAGTTTACATCTAGTTTCAATGGGTAATATGCTTGGTTTTTTTTTAATTATGACCAATGTCAATAATTTATCTATTTTATTTATAATTATACTCTTGATATTTTTATCTGGAATATTGGCAAGCTCAAGATTATATTTAAAGGCGCATACACCTATCGAACTTCTTATTGGTTTTTTTTTAGGATTTATATCTCAATTTCTACTATTTATTTCACTACAATAGATAAAAAATTAAGCCAATTCGCATAATTTTTGAAGAAATATTCACACTATTAAGTGAGGTGTTTTTTAAAATTGGATTTAATCCATAATACATATGGGCTGTAAAAACATCATAACCTGCAGAAAGGGTAAGCCCATATTGCCATGAAGTATAACTAGAAACATTACGATAAGAAAATGAATTGTCTTGGTCAGAAAATTTAAAGTTATTTGACAAATTATAACTTGCTTTGACTCCCACATAAACTCGCCAAAATTTGTAGGTTTGTGCGTCCGAACCCCTCCATCTTAACTCAAAAGGAAACTCTAAATTATGAACTAAAAGTTCATTAATGATTCCAGAATTATCTGCATTAAAAATAATATCGTTATTGTCTTCAGTAATGGTTAATCCATGATTTAACAGATCAAAATTATATCCAAAACCAAGAGCCATAGAAACACTACCTTGTTTATTTAAAATCTGATCTTTCATAAACCCAGCAGATAAACCATATGAAAAACCGCTTCTTTTTACCGTCGTTGGCTGATGAAACAATTGGTTGTAGGAAATCATAAAATATACCTGATCTTCAGCATACTTATTCCCTAAACTTAATGAATCTTTTTGACCTACCATAGTCAATGAACATAGAATAAAAAATAATAGAATACGGTTTTTCACATCTATAGGATTATAATTTTTTAAAATTATAACATAAAAAAGGGAATACAAAAAAATTGTATTCCCTTTTTTATGTTTAACAATGTATTACGATTAATTGTCAGCTCCAGTTTGAGTAGAGTAACTTAGTTTTAAAGCATTAACATCTCTTAATTTAATTCTAATGTCTGTAATGGTTCCTACACTAGATTCTTTATCTGCTTTGATTGAAGTTGTCATAAATGGAATTTCACCTTCTGAAACCTCTTCTCTAGCTCTTAAAATAAAAGATGGCACATCCTCTGGTGTTGCTATCTTATCATTTAACTGAATTCTATTGTAAGCAGTACCATATTTTTCATCTTTTGCTTTACCAACATAAATAGTACTTACCAAACTCTTATGTTCTAGTTTCTTTATCTCTGTAGCACTTGGTAATCTAGGTGCTTCAATTTGTAAAGAAGTTTCTCTCATAGTAGTAGTTACCATAAAGAAAAATAATAACATAAATACAATATCCGGCAATGAAGCTGTATTTACAGCAGGCATTCCTTTTTTCTTCTTTTTAAACTTAGACATTTTGTATGTTTTTATTGATGTTAAGAGGTAGGTTCAGCATCAGATATGATCTGAGGAAAACTAGTTTTAATATCTTCAACTTTTTTCTTTAGATCATCTTTTTCAATTCCCCTACTGTCTTTATATCTTTTTTCTAATTCTGAATATGTAATATTATAACGTTGTTGACATAATCTATTCCTTAAAACAGTATAAGCCTTTAACAATTCATTTTGAACTTCAATATAGGTTCCATAATCAGTTCCTCTGTCACTTTGTACAGAAATAATTGCTTTGTTAGGATGATCTGAAGATGATGGACTTCTTTCACCTTCACAGTAGTCACATGGTGCTCCTGGGGTACCATCTTCGCCTGGCTTACCATTTCCTCCGCCATTATCAATAAACTTGATAGCAGCTTCCTTAAGTTCTGATAATTCCATCCTATTATCTTCTACCAATAACTCGTTATTTCTATTGATATTTACTTCAAAGATATTTTTCTCCTTAATAATAGGTGGTTTATAATCTGGTGGTGGTTTTTCTGATAATTTCTTAGATATACCTGAATCTACATTCATTGTGGTAGTTACTAAGAAGAAAATTAATAACAAGAAGGCAATATCTGCCATAGACCCTGCATTAATTTCCGGTGTCTCTCTTCTTGCCATAAATTAAGATTTTATAAGTCCTTTTGCTAAGTCTATTACAAAAAATATGCCACCAATTAGTACTAAAATTGTACTGTACCATATTAAACTTCCTACCCACTGATTTGAAGCGGCTCCTAATTCACCACCTTCTAATACTTTCCCCTGTGAATTTAACACGGGTTCACTATCACCTAAAAGGTAAGAAACAATTAAAAGAACAACCATAACCCCTAGACCTAATAAGGTCTTTTTTAAATTTTCTGGATTTTTAACTAATCCTCTTATTGACAAACCTATTGTTATAATCACAGCTGCATAAAATAAATATAATGAGAATGCGATTAAAGGTCCAACAGCACTACTAACCGATTCTGGAGATCCATCAGTAAAAGAAACATTAATAAATAATGCAATTCCTAGTACAGATATAACAGCCACTATGATGGTTAGTATTTTTGAAATTTTACTATTCATAATGCGTCTTATTTTTTATATTTAACTAATAAATCTATAAGAGTAATAGAAGCATCTTCCATATTGTTTACGATACTATCTACTTTAGAGATAATGTAGTTGTAAAAAACTTGAAGTATAATCGCTACAATTAGACCAAATACAGTAGTTAATAAAGCTACTTTAATACCAACTGCTACAACTCCTGGAGAAATATCATTGGCAACAGCAATGGCATCAAATGCGTCAATCATACCAATTACAGTTCCCATAAACCCTAACATCGGTGCTAAAGCGATAAATAATGATAACCAAGAAATATTCTTTTCTAGTAACCCCATTTGTACACCCCCATAACCAATAACAGCTTTTTCTGCAGATTCAATACCTTCATCAACTCTGTCAAGTCCTTGGTAAAAAATAGACGCTACTGGTCCTTTTGAGTTTCTACAAACTTCTTTTGCTGCTTCTACACCACCAGAACTTAAAGCCTCGTCTACACTTGTCATTAATTTCTTAGTATTTGTAGTTGCCATGTTTAAATAAATAATTCTTTCAATAGCAATTGCTAGACCTAAAATAAGGGCTACTAAAACAATTCCCATAAAACCTGGACCACCTTCAATAAAACGTTGTTTTAATACTTGGTGAAAAGTTTGTTCAGCGACCTCAGCCTCTTGTGCAAATACTGACTGGATAGCTCCAAAAAACATGAATCCTGTTACTGTAAGGATATTTACTACTTTTTTCATCATCGTTGTAATTAATTTTTAATAATTTAATTTTTTAAGATATAACATCATGTTACATGAAAAGAAAAAAATTAAACGCTATGAAGTTTCATAAAAATAAAACTACTTTTTGCTTAATTTAATTCAGATGACCAAGTAACAAAAAATAGTTGGTTTCTTAAAAAAAAATAAAAAGTTTTTATACAACTAATACCAAAAACAAAGAGATTTAACAGATTATCTACTTTTTTGTTATTTCTCCCCTCAAAGATTGCTCATAATAAAGTACAAACTCATCTTTTTTTAACCCAATCCCTAAAAGATACATCAATTTAGCAGTTGCTGATTCTGTGGTCATGTCTTTAGCATCTATGACTCCTATTTTTTTTAATTGAGAACTTGTTTCGTAATGACCGGGTAAAACTGATCCTCCAACACATTGAGTTACATTAATTATATAGATCCCTTTACTTATAGCATCAGAAATTAATCCGACAAATTCTTTGGCACTAGGAGCATTCCCTGCTCCATAAGTTTCTAAAATAACACCTTTAATACCTTTAATATTTAACATGCTTTCTATCACCCCCATTGAAATACCTGGAAATAATTTAATAATTACAATATCTGTACACAAGTTTTTTCTTATGATTAGTTTTTTATTGTGTGTGGGCACCTCCAAAAAATCTTGATTAAAATTAAGATGAACACCGCTTTCAGCTAATGGAGGGTAATTCATAGAGGTAAAAGCTTCAAATTGTTCTGCACTTAACTTGGTTGTTCTATTGGCTCTGTACAATTTGTATTCAAAATACAAACACACTTCGCTCACTATTGGAAGACCATCTTCATATGCACTTGCAATTTCTATAGACGTAATTAAATTTTCTTTTGCATCGGTTCTCAAATAGCCAATTGGCAACTGAGATCCAGTAAAAATAACTGGTTTTGTTAAATACTCTAACATAAAACTGATGGCAGAGGAGATATAAGACATGGTATCAGAGCCCGTTAAAACAACAAATCCATCATGTTGTTCGTAATTCTGCTCAATCATCTCTGCAATTTGAACGTAGTATTGTGTGTTCATATTTGAGGAATCTATGGGTTCATCAAATGAAAGAGAGGTAATGTCACAATCTAATTGTTTTAATTCAGGTATATTTTCTAAAATCTGACTAAAATCAAATGCTTTTAAGGCTTTTGATGCATGATCTTTTACCATCCCGATGGTACCTCCAGTATAAATGAGTAGTATTTTTCGTTTACTTGTCATTTTGTCACTATTTTTATGAAAAAATTTAATTGGAATACTTTGTGATGTAAAAGTATCAAAGAAAATTGAATACTCATTTTTAATAGTAAAAATATGATAGAATTTTATATAATCATCGGTGCTATAGCTCTTGCAAGCTGGGCGGTAAGCAATACTCTGAAGAATAAATTTAAAAAATACTCTAAAGTTCATTTAAGAAATGGCATGTCTGGTGCTGAAATTGCAGAAAAAATGTTAGCAGATCATGGCATCAAAGATGTTAAAGTGGTGTCTACTGCAGGAATGCTAACAGATCATTACGACCCTAGAAACAAAACTGTAAATCTTAGTGCAAGTGTGTATAGTCAAAGAAATGCCGCTGCTGCCGCTGTAGCAGCTCATGAGGTGGGACATGCGGTGCAGCATGCACAAGCTTATGAATGGTTAACCATGCGGTCTAAATTGGTTCCTATGGTGAGCGTTTCTTCAAGGTTTTCACAATGGCTTGTTTTTGGTGGCTTAATTTTAGGAGCTGCTTCAGACAATACTGGAATTGGGTTTTATATAGCTATCGTTGGTTTGGGTTTTATGGCTTTAGCAACCGCATTTAGTTTTATTACATTACCTGTAGAATATGATGCAAGTAACAGAGCGTTAGCTTGGTTAAAAAATAAAAACATGGTAAGTCAACAAGAATATGCCGGATCTAAAGATGCTTTAAAATGGGCTGCCAGAACCTATCTTGTTGCTGCTCTAGGTTCTTTAGCGATGCTATTATATTGGGGGCTACAAGTTTTAGGAAGTAGAGATTAAACATTCTTTAGATATTAAAAAAAGCTTCGATTTCTCGAAGCTTTTTTTTAATCATTTAATTTTAAAACAGCCATAAATGCTTCTTGGGGAATTTCTACATTTCCAACCTGACGCATTCTTTTCTTTCCTTTCTTTTGCTTTTCTAAAAGTTTACGTTTTCTAGAGATATCACCTCCATAACATTTTGCAGTTACATCTTTACGCAATGCTTTGGTGGTTTCTCTAGCTATAATTTTTGCTCCAATAGCTGCTTGAATTGGAATATCAAACTGTTGTCTTGGTATTAATTGTTTTAGTTTTTCAACAATCTTTTTTCCAATTGTATAGGCGTTGTCTGCATGCAATAAAGCAGATAGCGCATCTACTGGTTGACCGTTTAATAAAATATCTACACGCACCAACTTAGATGTTTTCATTCCTATTGGATTATAATCAAAAGAGGCATACCCTTTGGAAACTGTTTTTAAACGATCATAAAAATCAAATACAATTTCTGCCAACGGCATGTTAAACGTTAATTCAACTCGTTCTGTTGTTAAATAGGTTTGATTGGTAATCTCTCCACGCTTCTCAATACACAAACTCATAACTTGTCCAACAAAATCTGATTTGGTGATAATAGAGGCTTTTATATAGGGCTCCTCCACTCTTTCTAGCCTTGAAGGCTCTGGCAAATCTGAGGGATTATTTAATAAAACAATATCAGTTGGGTTCTTTTTTGTGTAGGCATGATATGACACGTTAGGAACTGTTGTAATCACTGTCATGTTAAATTCACGCTCTAAACGTTCTTGAATAATCTCCATATGAAGCATCCCTAGAAATCCACAACGGAAACCAAAACCTAATGCAGCAGAACTTTCTGGAACAAATACAAGAGAGGCATCATTTAATTGTAATTTTTCCATGGAGTACCTCAACTCCTCGTAATCTTCTGTGTCTACTGGATAAATCCCTGCAAAAACCATTGGTTTTACATCTTCAAAACCGTCTATAGTCTCTGTTGTAGGGTTTTGAGCGTCTGTAATGGTATCTCCAACTTTTACTTCTTTAGCTGTTTTAATCCCTGTGATTAAATAGCCTACATCACCTGTTTTTACTGATTTTTTTACAACTTGATTCAGTTTCAAAGTACCTACCTCATCAGCAAAATACTCATTATTTGTAGCCATAAACTTAATCCGCTGCCCTTTTTTAATTTCACCGTTTAGAATTCTAAAATAGGTTTCAATTCCTCTGTAAGAATTATATACTGAATCAAAAATTAGGGCCTGTAAGGGTGCATCAGGATCTCCTTCTGGAGCAGGAATTCTGTCTATAATTGCAGCTAAAATATTATCAACTCCAAAACCAGTTTTACCACTTGCATGAATTACCTCTTCTGGATCACATCCTAGCAAGTCTACAATATCATCTGTTACCTCCTCTGGATTTGCTGAAGGTAAATCTACTTTATTCAAAATTGGAATAATCTCTAGATCATTCTCTAAAGCCAAATACAAATTTGATATGGTTTGTGCTTGGATACTTTGTGCTGCGTCTACTATTAATAATGCTCCTTCACAAGCTGCTATAGAACGAGAAACTTCATAGGAAAAATCTACATGGCCAGGCGTATCAATAAGGTTTAAGATATAATCTTCTCCATTGTGTTTGTAGTCCATTTGGATGGCATGAGATTTAATGGTAATACCTCGCTCACGCTCTAAATCCATATTGTCTAATAACTGATTTTGCTTTTCTCTATCGGTTACTGAACCTGTATAATCTAACAATCTATCTGCCAACGTACTTTTACCATGATCGATATGAGCGATAATGCAAAAGTTTCTAATATTCTTCATGCGTTAC
>Ga0209532_1000149_pt1 | contig 63815 bp, 52 predicted proteins | sample COG_02_FD_184746 | JGI IMG/M metagenome (GOLD analysis project Ga0209532, IMG submission 184746) | Pelagic Microbial community sample from North Sea - COGITO 998_met_02 (SPAdes) (version 2) | ecosystem: Environmental > Aquatic > Marine > Neritic zone/Coastal water | place: Helgoland, sampling... | reverse complement strand
ATTTCGGAAAGTTTATTGTCAAGAACAATTAATGAGTTGGAATCTTCATAAAACAATTTTATTTTCAAGGAATTTTGAACATCAATTGAGGAAATATTTGAATATAAACTGTTCTTGTAATAATAATTTCCACCATCTGAACTTTTAATTAACTCATTATTGATAATTGAATAAATATTGTTAAAATTATCTACTGCCTTTATGTTTTTGTTTAGAGTTTCTTTTTTGAAAATTAATTTAAATTTCAACGAGTTTTCATTGCCTAAAACTGAAAAACATAATAGATATATTATGGTGAAGAATCTCATTAAATTAAGATACAATCTTTTAAGATAATATTAACTCTTTTGATCCATAACCTTTATAATTTAGCTAAAAATTAAAACTCATGAAAAAATTACTTTCAATAATAATTTTATTTTTTATTTCTATAAATTCATTTTCTCAAGATTTTCAAGGAAAAGCTTTTTATCAATCAAAAACTACTATGGATCTAGGAAGTTGGGGAAGCAGAATGTCTGCCGAGCAAAAAAGTGCAATGAAAGACAGGATGAAACCCTATTTAGAAAAGACTTTTATCTTAACTTTTAATAGGACAGAGTCTACTTTTGAGGAAGAAGAAAGACTAGACGCTCCAGGCTCAGGAAGATCTGGTATGGGAGCTATGTTTATGAGTGCTGGAAGCGGTAATCCAGAGATGTATAAAAATATTAAAGAAAAGGTATATCTGCAGGAAAATGAATTCTTTGGTAAAAAGTTTTTAGTTAATGATAAATTACCAGAATTTGTGTGGGAAATGACGGGTGAACAAAAACAAATTGGTAACTATATCTGTTTTAAAGCTGTCGGAAAAAGAGTAAATGACAATTTTAGTTGGGAGAGCCTACGAGGTTCAAGAAATCAAACATCCAAAGATTCAACAAATAAAGAAAATGACAACAACCAAAAAATTTCAAATGCTGATGAAGAAACAAATACTAAAGTAGAAGAGATAGAAGAAGTTGTAGTTGATGCAAAAATTGAAACTATTGTAGCTTGGTATACTCCTCAAATTCCAATTAGTAATGGACCTGAACAGTCTTATGGTTTACCTGGTTTAATATTAGAGTTAAACACAAAAAACACAACAATGTTATGTTCAAAAATTGTATTAAATCCTGAGAAGAAGGATGAAATTATTAGACCAACTAAAGGAGATGTTGTTACTAAAAAAGAATATACCGATATGGTTCAATTTAAGATGCAAGAAATGAGAGATAATAGAGGTAGATCTCGTGGTGGTAGATGGAATTAGAAATATTTAAAATTAAATGATGAATAAGATTATATACACATTCGTATTGTTATTAACTACAAATTTGACTTTTTCTCAAATTAAAATGGAAGGTTTAGTCAAGGATAGTTTAAATAACCCATTAGAACTTGCTAATGTTATTTTAATTAACAAGGAAACAAGTGCATTAGAAAGCTTTGCCATTTCTAATGCAAATGGTGAATACAAATTATCACTTCAAAAGAACACTTCTTATAATTTACAAGTGAGTTACATTGGAATGGAGTCCATTTCTAGACAGATTGATTCTAAGGAAAACGATATTAATAAAGATTTTATATTATCCCAAAGCAATGTTTTAGATGCAGTTGAACTTACTTACGAAATGCCCGTTAAAATTAGTGGCGATACTCTAATTTACAACGCTGATTCATTTAATACTGGAACTGAGAGAAAGTTAGAGGATGTACTTAAAAATCTTCCAGGAGTAGAGGTCAACGACGATGGTCAGATTGAAGTTGAAGGAAAAGTAGTTGGAAAAGTAATGGTTGAGGGTAAAGATTTTTTTGACGGAGACACGAAAATAGCAACTAAAAATATTCCTTCAAATGCTATAGATAAGGTACAGATATTAAAAAATTATTCTGAAGTAGGGCAATTAAGTGGGGTTCAAAACAACCAGGACAATATTGCTATTAACATAAAACTAAAAAAAGGAAAAGATAAATTTTGGTTTGGAAATATCACTGCTGGAGTCTCAGCAATTGAAGGGTTGTTGAATAATACTTCCGATACAGACGTCGATAACCAGAGTCTGTATTTGTTTCAGCCTAAACTATTTTATTACAGCCCCAAATACACTGTTAATGTAATTGGCGATTTAAATAATATAGGTGAGTTAGCTTTTACTAGAAGAGATTATTTTAATTTTTCAGGTGGATTCAGCCAGCCAAGCAGTAAAAGCGGTACATCAATTAGCTTAGGTAATAATAACTTAGGTTTTTTACAACTGCAAAATAACAAAGCAAAAGATATATCCTCAAAATTTGGTGCAGCTAATTTTAGTTATTCACCTAATAAAAAACTAGATCTTTATGGATTTGTCATTTTAACAAGAAGCGATATTGATTTACAAGAAAAAAATTCCACTCAATATATAAATACTGAACTTGGAATTCCTGATGAAGAAACAGAGACTAATACTGCCCAGGTTAGTGATCTCGCGCTGTCTAAATTTACAGTTAAATACAAACCTAATTCAAATAATCAGTTAGATTATGAAATTTTAACTAGAAACTCAATTGAAAGTCAAGATCAAAATTTATTTTCTTCTGTTTTAGGAAATACAATTCAAGATGAAAATTCTGAAGCATTTAGTGTAAATCAAAATCTTAATTATTATTACACTTTAGACGAAAAAAATATTTTTGCACTAGAAGCGCAACATCTTATTAGTGAAGATGATCCATTTTACAATGCTATTTTAGAAAATGATGCTAATTATCAAAACACAGCTTTGGGACTAGGCTTTGATAATAATCAATCTAATTTTAATATTAATCAAGAAAAACTAGTGAAGACTAATCAGTTAGACGCTAAACTGGACTATTGGAACATATTAAATATAAAAAGTGACATTAATTTCACTGTTGGAACTATTTTAAGTGATCAAAAATTTGACTCTAATATATTTCAGTATTTAGATAATGGAGATATTTATGAGTCAATTCCTACAGTAAATAACGGAATTGATTATAACAATATAAACTATAATTTTTCTGATTATTATGTTGGTATGCATTACAGGCTTAAATCTGGTATTTTTACTCTTAGCCCTGGTTTTACTGCACACGCTTATAATTCAAAAAACAGTCAGTTTTCTGTTGATTATTCGGATTCATTCTTTAAGATATTACCTGATTTTAATGCGATAATTCAACTTAAGAAAAGCGAGTCAATACGTTTTAATTATGCCATGAGAACTCAATTTACAGATGTTTCTAAAATAGCTCAAGGATTAGTTTTAAATAATTATAACTCTATCTTTAGTGGAGATAATGAAATACAAAATGCTATTTCACACAGCTTTAATCTTAATTATTTCAGTTTTAACTTATTTAATTACACTAATATATTTGCAAGAGTTTCTTACAATAAAAGTATTGATCAAATTAGAAATTTAACAACATTTGAGAGTGTTGTAGCTTCTAGTTCCCCTTTTAATTCTCCTTTTGCAGATGAAAATTTTTCTGCTAATGGTAGATTTCAAAGACAATTTGGAAAAATTAGAGCATCATTATCTAGTGGTATTAATTTTTCTAAATTCAATCAGTATATTTCTGATATAAATAATCCTAGTATTAGTGAAAACTTTTCTCAAAACTATGGAGCAACTGTTAGAACATCGTTTAGAGAAGCACCAAATGTCGAGCTAGGTTATAACTATTCACTTACTAATAATATCTTGGGTGATGTTGAAAGTAAATTTTACACAAAAGCTCCATTTATCGATGTAGATGCATTAATTTTAAAATCATTTACCTTTAGATCGAGGTATACAAACACCTCTTTTAGTAATGATAGAGCTGTTTTAAATGAGTATGAATTTTGGGATGCATCACTTGCTTATAAAAAAGATCAAGATAGTAAATGGGAATTTGAATTAAAAGCTACCAATTTACTTAATACTAAATCTCAAAATCAATCAAACACTGGAAATATTTCTATCAGTTCAACAGAGTATTTCATTCAGCCAAGATTTATAACTTTCAGACTAGTTTATGATTTATAAAGCAGTTAATTTAGATTAAATTCTGCTTTAATTTTTTCAACTAAGTCTAGTTTTTCCCATGTAAATAGCTCAACATCTAATGATATTTTGTTGCCGTTAGGTTGCTCGAAAGTTTTGTTGACTGTTTTATTTTTTCTCCCCATATGTCCATATGCAGCTGTCTCTAAATAAATAGGGTTTCTAAGCTTTAATCTTTTTTCTATAGCAGCAGGGCTTAGGTCAAACATGCTTGATATTTTTTCACTTATTTCAGTGTCTGAAAATTTATAATTAGCAGATCCGTATGTGTTGATATAGATTGAGACTGGCTTTGAAACTCCTATCGCATAACTAACTTGCACTAAGACTTCATTGCAAATTCCAGATGCTACAAGGTTTTTAGCAATATGTCTTGTAGCGTAAGCTGCGCTTCTGTCTACCTTGCTTGGGTCTTTTCCTGAAAAAGCTCCGCCTCCATGTCCGCCTTTTCCGCCATAGGTATCTACAATAATCTTTCTTCCTGTCAATCCAGTATCTCCATGAGGGCCACCAATAACAAATTTTCCAGTTGGATTTATATGATATTTTATATCACTGTCAAACAAATGTTTAGAATTTAAAGGACATTTATTAATTACTCTTGGAATAAGAATTTCTAAAATATCTTTTTTTATTTTTTTTAGCATAATTTTTTCCTCATCAAAATCATCATGCTGAGTAGAAATTACTATGGTGTCAATTCTTAGAGGTTTGTTATTGTTGTCATACTCAATTGTTACCTGGCTTTTAGAATCAGGTCTTAGGTATTTGATTTCGTTATTATCTCTTCTTAATTTGGCTAACTCTTTTAAAATTAGATGAGATAAATCTAAAGAAAGTGGAATGTAGTTTTCTGTTTCATTTGTGGCATAGCCAAACATCATACCTTGATCTCCTGCTCCCTGATCGTTTTTAACTTCTTTATCTACCCCTCGATTGATGTCTTCAGATTGTTCGTGGATAGAAGAAAAAACACCGCATGAATTTCCATCAAACATGTAATCACTTTTGGTGTATCCAATCTTATTGATTATATCTCTTGCGATTTTCTGCACGTCTAAATATATAGATGATTTAACTTCACCAGCCAAAATTACTTGTCCTGTTGTAACTAGTGTTTCGCAAGCAACTTTTGAGTTTTTATCAAATGCTAGGAAATTATCAATTAGAGCGTCACTAATTTGATCCGCAACTTTATCTGGATGTCCCTCCGATACACTTTCTGATGTAAACAAATATGTCATATTAATGTTTTATAGGCTCGACAAATTGCATGGAAAGAGAAAATCAATTTTAGCATTTTTTCTTGAGGTTGCAATCAGTCAAATTTCTCCTCATTTATAATGCAAAAATAATGAATTATTAATAAATAAATTAGTAATTAATATTTATGATTAATATTAGGGTTATTAATTTTTAATATTCAATTAATAAATATATATTTATTTTGGATTTATAAGGTTAAATCACTGAAAAATAGATAAATATGAATATTTCAAATTTAGCCATCTTTCACTAAGAATAATTTAATTAAAGCCTTTAATTTTGAGAATCTCATAAAATGAATTTAAACAAGTTTAGCAAAACGGTAACTCAAGATGACACTCAACCAGCTGCTCAAGCAATGTTGCATGCCATTGGGATGAAAGAATCTGACTTTAAAAATGCAATTGTTGGTATTGCAAGTACTGGATATGAAGGAAATCCATGTAATATGCATTTAAATGATTTATCAAAACATGTAAAGAAAGGAGTTTTGTCAAATAATGTTACAGGATTAATTTTTAATACCATTGGTGTAAGTGATGGAATTTCAATGGGTACTCCTGGAATGCGTTATTCTTTGCCCTCAAGAGATATTATTGCAGACTCAATGGAGACTGTAGTTCAAGCCATGAGCTATGATGGTTTAGTTACTGTGGTTGGATGTGATAAAAACATGCCAGGCGCATTAATGGCTATGATTAGATTAAATAGACCATCAATATTGCTTTACGGAGGGACAATTGACTCTGGCTGTCACAATGGTAAAAAATTAGATGTAGTTTCTGCTTTTGAAGCATGGGGAAGTAAAGTTTCTGGGCAGATGGATAATCAGGAATATAAATCTATAATTAAGAAAGCATGTCCTGGTGCTGGAGCATGTGGTGGAATGTATACAGCAAATACAATGGCCTCTGCCATTGAAGCTTTAGGCATGTCTTTGCCTTTCAATTCGTCAAATCCTGCTAATAGTAAACTTAAAGAAATTGAATCTGAAAATTGTGGTAAAGCGATTAAAAATCTACTAATCAAAGATTTGAAGCCTTTAGATATTATTAATCGAAAATCTTTAGAAAATGCTATTACACTTGTAGTTGCTCTTGGTGGATCTACCAATGCTGTATTACACTTTTTAGCTATAGCCAGAGCTGCAAAAGTAGATTTCACGTTAGATGATTTTCAAAAAATCAGTGATAGCACTCCTTTTATAGCAGATTTAAAACCAAGTGGAAAATATTTAATGGAAGATGTACATGATATTGGAGGAACTCCTGCAGTTTTGAAATATCTTCTTAAAAAAGGATTAATTCACGGAGAATGCCTTACCGTTACAGGGAAAACTTTAGAAGAGAATTTAAAAGAGGTTAGTGATCTTAAACTTAATCAAGATGTTATTAAAACAATAGAGAACCCAATTAAAAGTTCAGGTCATATTAGAATATTATATGGAAATATTGCAGAAGAAGGTTCTGTAGCTAAAATTACTGGTAAAGAAGGTTTGGTTTTTAAGGGTTCAGCAATTGTTTTTGATTCAGAATTTGCGGCAAATAAGGGCATTGGTGAAGGAAAAGTAAAGAAAGGAGATGTTGTTGTTATTCGATATGAAGGTCCGAAAGGTGGGCCAGGAATGCCTGAAATGTTAAAGCCAACAGCAGCAATTATGGGAGCTGGACTTGGAAAAGATGTTGCTTTAATTACAGACGGGCGATTTTCTGGAGGAACTCATGGTTTTGTTGTTGGACATATAACTCCAGAGGCTCAAGAAGGAGGTAATATTGCTTTAATTGAAAATGGTGATAACATTATTATCGATGCAATAAAAAACACAATAATTCTTGATGTTGAAGAAAATGAATTAATAAAAAGAAAAAATAAATGGGTTGAACCAAAATTAAAAGTAGATTTCGGTTCATTATATAAATATGCTAAAACTGTTTCGTCAGCTTCAAAAGGCTGTGTAACAGATGAATTTTAAAAATGAGTAGTCAAAAAAAAATTAGTGGTAGTGAAGCGGTTGTTAAATGTTTGATAGCTGAAGGAGTAGAAATTATTTATGGTTATCCTGGTGGTGCTATAATGCCAGTTTATGATGAGCTTCATAAATATGAAGATAAAATTCATCATGTACTTACAAGACATGAACAGGGAGCTACGCATTCTGCTCAAGGTTTCGCGAGAATCTCGGGTAAGGTTGGCGTAGCAATTGCAACTTCAGGTCCTGGAGCCACAAATTTAGTAACTGGTTTAGCTGATGCGCAAATTGATTCAACTCCAATGGTTTGTATTACAGGACAAGTTGCTTCACATTTATTAGGGAGTGATGCTTTTCAAGAAACTGATATAGTAGGAATATCTACCCCAGTTACAAAATGGAATCACCAAATTACAAAAGCCTCAGACATACCTAATGTCTTGGCAAAAGCATTTTATATAGCTAAAAGTGGTAGACCTGGCCCAGTTTTAATAGATATTACTAAAGATGCTCAATTTGAGATGTTTGATTTTAATTATTCAAAAGTAACTGGTATAAGAAGTTATAAACCAGTTCCTAAACCACAAATTTCAAGCTTAAATTTAGCAGCTGATTTAATCAATAATGCTTCAAAGCCTATGATTGTTTGGGGCCAAGGAGTTATACTTTCTGAAGCAGAAAAAGAATTTCTAACTTTTGTTGAAAAAACAGGTATTCCGGCTGCATGGACTATAATGGGGGTTTCGGCAATACCTACCTCACACCCTTTAAACGTTGGTATGGTTGGAATGCATGGGAATTATGCACCAAATATGCTTACCAATGAATGTGATCTTTTGGTTGCCATAGGGATGAGATTTGATGATAGAGTAACAGGTAATTTAGATAAATACGCAAAACAAGCAAAAGTAATTCATTTTGAAATAGACCCAGCTGAAATAAATAAGAATGTTAAAGCAGATGTTCCAGTCTTAGGCGATGCTAAAGAGACTTTGACTAAGATCTTACCTTTATTGAAATCTAGAAAACATGACAAATGGCTTAATAATTTTAAAAAATTATATAAGATAGAGTACGATTCAGTAATTAAAAATGATTTATTCCCAACTAAAGAAGGTTTAACTATGGGTGAAGTTATTAAAGAAATTAATACCTATACCAAAGGAAACGCTGCAGTTGTCACCGACGTTGGTCAACATCAAATGATAGCTTGTCGTTACGCTGAGTTTAATAAATCAAGAAGTAATATAACCTCAGGTGGCTTAGGAACTATGGGGTTTGCACTTCCAGCTGCTATAGGCGCTAAAATGGCATGTCCAGAGAGAGAAGTTGTAGCAGTAATAGGAGACGGAGGATATCAAATGACAATTCAAGAGTTAGGTACTATATTTCAATCCAAAGTTCCAGTTAAGATCGTGGTATTAAATAATAGTTTTTTAGGTATGGTTAGGCAATGGCAGCAATTATTTTTTGAAAAAAGATATGCTTCTACTGAACTTGTTAATCCAGACTTTACTGCAATTGCTAAGGCTTATTACATTAAAAGTAAAAAAGTATCAAAGAGGGAAGAACTTGCAACTGCAGTTGAGGAAATGATAAAATCTAAAGAATCATTTTTTTTAGAAGTAGTAGTAGAAAAAGAAGCTAATGTATTTCCAATGATTCCAAGTGGTGCAGCGGTTTCGGATATAAGATTAAAATAAGTATGGAAAAAGAAATTAAAACATTTACGGTCTCAATTTATACTGAGAATAATATCGGATTATTAAATAGAATTTCAGCAATATTTCAAAGAAGACATATTAATATAGAGAGTTTAAACTCTTCAGTTTCAGAAATTAAAGGTGTGTATAGGTTTACGATAATAGTAAAAGTTACTGAACTACAAATAAAAAAGATTATCGGTCAAATTGACAAGCAGATTGAAGTTATTAAAGCATATTACCACAATGAAGATGACACTATTTATCAAGAATCATGCTTGTTTAAAATAAAATCAAGTTTATTGTTTGATGACAGACAAATACAAAATATCATAAAAGACAGTAATGCCAGAATAGTAACTGTAAACAAAGAGTTTTTTGTTTTAGAAAAATCCGGTAGAAGAAAAGAGATTGACAACTTATATGACAGATTAAATGAATACGGAATTTTACAATTTGTTAGATCTGGAGCAGTTTCTATTACAAAACAACCAATGAATATCTCAGAAATATTATCTGAGTTTAAAAACTAATTAAAAATATATAATGAAAAATTATTTTAATACCCTTTCAACGATTGAAAAAATGGACCAGCTTTCAAAATGTAGATTTATGAATTCTGATGAATTTGATGGTGGAGTATCTGCTCTGTTAAACAAAAAAATAGTTATAATTGGTTGTGGAGCTCAAGGATTAAATCAAGGTCTTAATATGAGAGATTCTGGACTAGATATTTCTTACTCGTTAAGAAAAGTGTCCATTGAAGAAAAAAGACAATCTTTTTTAAACGCGACTAATAATGGTTTTACTGTTGGAACATACGAAGAATTAATTCCCGATGCTGATTTAGTTTTAAATCTAACTCCTGACAAACAACACACTAATGTTGTAAAGTCAATTATGCACATGATGAAAAAAGGTTCTACATTGTCTTATTCACACGGATTTAATATTGTTGAAGAGGGGATGGAAATAAGAAAGGATATTACTGTTATAATGGTGGCTCCAAAATGCCCTGGAACTGAAGTAAGAGAAGAATATAAAAGAGGTTTCGGAGTCCCTACTCTTATTGCCGTTCATCCTGAAAATGATTCTGAAAATAAAGGGTTAAGTCAAGCAAAAGCTTATGCTGTGGCAACAGGTGGTCACAAAGCAGGAGTATTAGAATCTTCATTTGTTGCTGAAGTGAAAAGCGATTTGATGGGAGAACAAACTATATTATGTGGGGTTTTACAAACTGCATCAATTTTATTATTTGATAAAATGATTAATCAAGGTCTTGAAAATACATATGCTGCAAAATTGATTCAAAATGGCTGGGAAGTAATTACTGAAGAACTTAAACACGGAGGTATTACAAAAATGATGGACAGACTTTCAGATAATTCAAAAATAAAAGCATTTAAAATATCAGAAGATTTAAAAGTTCTGATGCGACCTTTATTTAATAAACATATGGACGACATTATGTCTGGAGAGTTTTCTAAGACAATGATGTTAGATTGGAAAAATAATGATAAAAATCTATTAAAATGGCGAGCTGAGACTGGTGAAACCTTATTTGAGAAAACTAAGTCAACATCTGAAAAAATCGATGAACAGCAGTATTTCGACCACGGAATAGCGATGATTGCATTTGTAAGATCTGGTGTTGAACTAGCTTTTGAAACAATGGTTGATTCTGGAATAATTGATTCCTCTGCTTATTACGAATCTTTACATGAGTTACCTCTTATAGCTAACACAGTTGCAAGAAAAAAACTATTTGAGATGAACAGAATTATTTCTGATACTGCAGAGTATGGTTGTTATTTGTTTGATCACGCTTGTAAGCCTCTATTAAAAGATTTTGTCAATGAGTTACCAAGTAATACCATTGGCAACGCATATGATGTCCATGAAGATTCTACTGACAGTGATCTAACTGAGATTAATTCTATAATTAGTTCTCATCCGATTGAAAAAATAGGAAAGACTTTAAGAAATTCTATGAAAGAAATGAAAAAAATTATTTAAAATCCAAAAACTTAACAACCGCTTAATATTAACTAATATGAACTTATCATTTAAAGAAATCCCTGATAATTATAAAATTAAAACTCTTGTAAATCAAGAGAATTACCTTGTCTCTGGAAATTTAGTTAAATGGAAAGGTGAGTTCTCAAATGTTTACTCTACAATTTCATCTACAAAAGAATATAAACCAACTCTTCTTGGTAAAATTCCTAGTTTAGGTAAAGATCAAGCAATGGAGGCTTTAGACTCTGCATGTAATGCATTTGATAATGGTAGAGGAGAATGGCCTACTATGAAAGTTCGTGATAGGATAAAGCATATGCGAAGGTTTGCTAACGAGATGAAAACCAAAAGAGATGAGATAGTTAAGTTATTAATGTGGGAAATTGGTAAAAACTTAGCCGATTCAGAAAAAGAATTTGATAGAACTGTAGATTATATTTTTGATACTATTGATGCTTATAAAAGTATCGATAGAGATTCTGCAAAGTTTGAAAAAAATAGCGGTATATATGCTCATATTAGAAGAGGCCCACTTGGAGTGGTATTATGCTTAGGTCCATATAATTACCCCTTGAATGAAACTTTTTGTTTACTAATACCAGCTTTAATTATGGGTAATACAGCAATTTTTAAGCCTGCTAAACATGGGGTATTATTGATATCACCACTCATGGAAGCTTTTCAAAAATGTTTTCCCAAAGGAGTTGTAAATATTCTTTATGGACGAGGAAGAGTTTTAGCTACTCCAATAATGGAGTCTGGAAAAGTTAACGTTTTGGCTTTAATTGGTCATAGTTCATCTGCAAATGCTTTGCAAGAATGTCACCCAAAGAAGAATAGATTAAGACTAGTTTTAGGTTTAGAAGCAAAAAATCCTGCTATAGTTATGCCAGATTGTGATTTAGAGCTTGCAGTTAATGAATGTGTAGCAGGCGCATTATCTTTTAATGGTCAAAGATGCACTGCTCTTAAAGTAATATATGTTCATGAAGATATAGTTGATAAATTTAATAAGATGTTTAGTGATAAAGTAGATCAATTAAATTTTGGTAACCCTTGGGATGAAAATGCTCAATTAACTCCTTTGCCAGAGCCAAATAAACCAAAATACATTAATGATTTAATATCTGACGCAAAACTAAAAGGAGCTAAAGTTTTAAATAAAAATGGTGGCGCAACGTCTAAAAATTACGTTTTTCCTGCTGTGTTATTTCCTGTTACCAAAGAAATGGATGTATACAAAGATGAACAGTTTGGTCCAGTTGTTCCAATTTTAACATTTAATGACATTAATAAGCCTTTAGATGATATGGCTGAATCCAATTACGGTCAACAAGCTAGTGTGTTTGGCACAGATACAGATAAACTAGGCCCGTTAATTGACACTTTAGTTAATCTGGTTTGTAGAGTTAACTTAAATAGTTCTTGTCAAAGAGGTCCTGACAATTACCCATTCACAGGCAGAAAAGATTCTGCTTTTAGTACTCTTAGTGTTCATGATGCTTTAAGGTCTTTTTCAATTAGAACTTTTGTGGCCTCTAAAGATAATTCTACAAATAAAAAAATTATAAAAGATTTACTAAACACAAAAAAATCAAACTTTATTTCAACCGATTATATTTTATGATTTAATACTCTTGTTATATTCTATTTTAGTACTTTTACTTATTACACTTTTTTTAATAAAAAATGACCAATTCTTCAGATAATAAAACTGTAAAAATATTTGACACTACCCTTAGGGACGGTGAGCAAGTTCCTGGTTGTAAACTTAACACATCTCAGAAGGTTATAATAGCTGAAAAGTTAGAAAAATTAGGTGTTGATATTATTGAAGCTGGCTTTCCTGTGTCAAGCCCAGGTGATTTTAATTCTGTAGTTGAAATTTCAAAAATCATTAAAAACACTTCAGTTTGTGCTTTATCTAGAGCTGTTAAAAATGATATTAAAATTGCAGCTGAATCATTACAAAAAGCAAAATTTCCAAGAATCCACACTGGTATTGGAACATCAGACTCACATATTAAATATAAGTTTAATTCTACAAGAGATAAAATAATAGAAACTGGATATAGTGCTGTTAAATACGCTAAATCATTTGTTGAGGATGTGGAGTTTTATGCTGAGGATGCTGGAAGAACTGAAAACGAGTTTTTAGCAAAGGTTTGTGAAAAGATGATTGAGGCAGGAGCAACAGTTTTAAATATCCCTGATACAACTGGATATTGTCTGCCTGAAGAATATGGAGAAAAAATAAAATATCTATTTGAAAATGTTAAAAATATACAAAAAGCTACAGTTTCATGCCATTGCCATAATGACCTTGGCTTAGCTACGGCAAATTCAATTGCTGCCATAGCCAATGGAGCTAGACAAATTGAATGTACCATTAACGGTATTGGAGAAAGAGCTGGAAATACATCATTAGAGGAAGTAGTAATGATTATGAAACAGCATTCAAAACTAAATTTAGATACAAATATAAATACTAAACTTTTATATGAAACAAGTAATTTAGTTTCAGAAAGTATGGGGATGTATGTACAACCTAATAAGGCTATTGTTGGAGCAAATGCTTTTGCTCATAGTTCTGGTATTCATCAGGATGGAGTCATCAAAAACAGAGAAACTTATGAAATTATTGACCCATTTGATGTTGGTGTTAATAAATCATCAATAGTTCTTACTGCAAGAAGCGGAAGGTCTGCTTTAGCCTATAGAGCTAAATTAGTTGGTTTTGATTTGTCAAAGGATGAGTTAGACTTAGTATATCCAGAATTTTTAAAATTTGCAGATAATAATAAAAGTGTGTTGGACAAGGACATACCAAAAATTATTAATAAAATATTATAAAAAATTTATTTAATTATGAGTACTACTTTATTTGATAAAGTTTGGGATTCACATGTTGTGAGTAGAATTTCTAATGGTCCAGATGTTTTATTTATTGATAGACATATGGTTCACGAGGTAACAAGTCCTGTCGCTTTTTTGGGCTTAAAAAATAGAGGAATAAAAGTTTTATATCCCGAAAGAACTTTCGCTACAGCAGATCATAATACTCCTACTATCAATCAGCATCTACCAGTTTCAGACAAGCTTTCAGCTAACCAATTAAAAGTTTTAGAGCAAAACTCTAAGGAGCATGGAATTTCATATTGGGGGTTAGGTCATGAAAAAAATGGTATTGTTCATGTGGTTGGCCCTGAATACGGAATTACACTTCCTGGCGCTACAATTGTATGTGGAGATTCACATACCTCTACCCATGGTGCCTTTGGGGCAATAGCTTTTGGAATTGGAACTTCAGAAGTAGAAATGGTTTTATCGACACAATGTGTAATGCAACCAAAGCCAAAAAAAATGAGGATTACAATTAATGGATCTTTAAACAAAGGAGTTACACCAAAAGATGTTGCTTTATATATTATTTCAAAATTAAGTACAGCAGGAGCTACAGGCTATTTTGTTGAGTATTTTGGTGAAGTATTTTCAAATATGTCTATGGAAGGAAGAATGACTGTCTGCAACTTGAGTATTGAAATGGGAGCTAGAGGAGGAATGATTGCGCCAGATGATAAAACTTTTGAATATATTAAAGGAAGAGAATTTACCCCAAAAGCAGAAAAATGGGATATAGCTATGAATTATTGGAAAACTTTAAAAACAGATTCAAATGCTATTTTTGATAAAGAAATGACATTTGATGGATCTGACATTAGTCCAATGATAACTTATGGAACTAACCCAGGAATGGGAATGGGTATTTCTGGTGAAATACCAAAAGTTGAAGACCAGAATTCTGCTTCAAAAAGTTATTTTAAATCTTTAAATTACATGGATTATAATGAGGGTGAATCTATGATTGGAAAAAAAATAGATTTTGTTTTTTTAGGTAGTTGTACAAATGGTAGAATTGAAGATTTTAGAGACTTTGCTAAAATAATTAAAGGAAGAAAAAAAGCAGCTAATGTTACAGCATGGTTAGTTCCTGGTTCTCACAAAGTAGAGAAGGCTATTAAAGACGAAGGTATATTAGAAATACTTACAGAATCTGGTTTTGATCTAAGAGAACCAGGCTGTTCAGCATGTTTAGCTATGAACGACGATAAAATTCCAACAGGAAAATATGCAGTGAGTACCTCAAATAGAAATTTTGAAGGTAGACAAGGACCTGGATCTAGAACTATACTTGCAAGTCCTTTGGTGGCAGCTGCTGCAGCAGTGACTGGAGAAATAACAGACCCTAGAAATTTATTTTAATAACTATTATGGCATACGACAAATTTACAAAGCTTAAAAGCACATGTATTCCTCTTCCGATTGAAAATATTGATACAGATCAGATTATTCCTGCTAGATTTTTAAAAGCAATTGAAAGAAAAGGATTTGGAGATAATTTATTTAGAGATTGGAGATATAATTCTGACAATTCTATTAAGGAAGATTTTGTACTAAATAATCCAACCTTTAAGGGTGAAATTCTTGTTGGAGGAAAAAACTTTGGTTCTGGTTCATCAAGAGAGCATGCTGCCTGGTCTATTTATGATTATGGATTTAGATGTGTTATCTCTAGTTTTTTCGCAGACATATTTAGTGCTAACTGTTTAAATGTTGGAGTTTTACCTGTTCAAGTTTCTGAAAAGTTCTTAAATATAATTTTTGAAAACATATATAAAAAACCAAATATTGAATTGTGTATTGATTTAATTAATCAATCTGTTTCAATTCCAGAATTAAAATTCAGTGAGTCTTTTACAATTAATGATTACAAAAAAAATAATATGTTAAATGGATATGATGATATTGATTATTTGATGAGTATGAAAAATTCTATAACTGATTTTGCAAATAAAACACCTCTTTAATTAATTCTGATGGTTAGGAATGTTGAAATAATGGATACTACTCTTCGTGATGGTGAACAAACATCAGGAATGTCTTTTTCGTCCTCAGAAAAATTAACAATTGCTAAATTACTTCTTGAAGAATTAAAGGTTGATAGAATAGAAATTGCCTCTGCTAGAGTTTCTGATGGTGAATTTACTGCAGTTAAGAATATTGCTAAGTGGGCTAAAGAAAATGATTATTTAAATAAAATTGAAGTGTTAACATTTTTAGATAAAGGTGTTTCTATTAATTGGCTAAGTAATTCTGGTGGTAAAGTTCAAAATCTACTTACGAAAGGTTCTATTAATCATCTTAAATATCAAATTAAAAAAACTCCAAAAGAACATTTTAACGATGTTTATAATTCTGTTCATGACGCTAGGGAATTAAATATTGACACAAACGTTTATTTAGAGGATTGGAGTAACGGAATGAGAAATTCTCCAGACTATGTTTTCGAATATCTGGATTTTTTATCAACACTGCCTATAAAAAGAGTTCTATTGCCCGACACTTTAGGTGTATTAAGTCCAAAGGAAACATATAATTACCTTTCTGTAATTATTAACAAATATCCTAATATTCATTTTGATTTTCATGCTCATAATGATTATGATTTAAGTGTCTCTAATGTAATGGAGAGCTTAAAAGCAGGATGTCATGGATTACACCTTACAATTAACGGTATGGGTGAACGAGCTGGTAATGCTCCAATGGCAAGTGTAGCTGCAGTTGTACGAGATTTTCTTCCAGATGTTAAAATTAATTTAGAAGAAAAAAAACTTTATAAAGTTAGCGCTTTGATTTCAGCATTTACAGGCTTTAAAATCCCCGCTAATAAGCCAATTGTTGGTGAGAATGTATTTACTCAAACTGCAGGAATTCATGCTGACGGTGATAGTAAAAATAATTTATATTTCAATGATTTACTTCCTGAGAGATTTGGAAGAATCAGAGAGTATGCATTGGGGAAAACATCTGGAAAAGCTAACATAAAAAAAAATTTAGATAGGTTAGGAATAACACTAAATAATGAAGATTTAAAAAAAGTTACTAACCGTGTGATAGAATTAGGTGATAAAAAGGAAAAAGTTACTGCCGAAGATTTACCTTACATAATATCTGATGTGCTAAATACATCTATACAAGTTAAAAGAGTTTTAATTAACTCTTACATTTTAAAACATACTATGGGAAAAGATCCATCTGTTTATTTAGAATTGAAAATTGATGATAATATATATAAAAAAACAGGGGTGGGTGATGGTCAATTTGATGCCTTTATGAATGCAGTAAATGAAATTTATAAAGACAATAATTTAAAGACACCAAATTTGGTTAATTACCTTGTGACAATCCCAAAGGGAAGTAATTCAGACGCTTTGTGTGAAACAATAATCACATGGAGAGATTCTAGTTGTGAATTCACAACTAGGGGGTTAGATTCAGATCAAACAGTTTCCGCTATTAAGGCAACTGAAAAAATGTTAAATATTATAATAAATTAATTTTTTATGAAATTAAATATAGCCTTATTAGCTGGAGATGGAATTGGTCCAGAAGTTATAGACCAAGCAGTCAAAGTTTCAAATGCAATTGCTAAAAAATTTAATCATCAAATAAATTGGGTTAAAGCTCTAACTGGGGCTGCTGCAATTGATGCAATGGGTGATCCATATCCGGAAGAAACTCATCAAATTTGTTTAAATGCTGATGCAATTCTATTTGGAGCTATTGGAGATCCTAGATTTGATAACGATCCGTCAGCCAAAGTAAGGCCGGAGCAGGGGTTATTGAAAATGAGAAAAAAATTAGGCTTATTTGCAAACGTTAGACCGACTTTTGTATTTCCTTCATTGTTAAATAAATCTCCCTTAAAAAAAGATATAATTGAAGGTACAGATCTTGTCTTTTTAAGAGAACTTACAGGAGGTATTTATTTTGGTAAAAGAGGGCGTTTAGACAACGGAGAAACTGCTTATGACACTTGTACATATACAAGAGATGAGGTTAAAAGGATAGCTAAAAAAGGTTTTAACTTAGCAATGAAAAGATCAAAAAAACTATGTTGTGTTGATAAGGCAAATGTTTTAGAGTCATCTAGATTATGGAGAGAAACAGTTCAATTAATGGAAAAAGATTATCCTGAGGTGACAGTATCTTATGAATTTGTTGATGCTGTTGCTATGCGTTTGGTCCAATGGCCTAAATCTTATGATGTTTTAATAACAGAAAATCTATTTGGTGATATTTTGACAGATGAAGCTTCAGTTATTTCTGGCTCCATGGGTCTTATGCCGTCCGCATCTGTTGGATTAGAAACTTCGTTATATGAGCCAATTCACGGTTCATATCCGCAGGCAGCAGGCAAAGATATTGCGAATCCATTAGCAACTATATTGTCTGCAGCTATGATGTTTGAAGATGCTTTTAAACTAAAAGAGGAGGCAAAATTAATACGCGATGTTGTAAACCTTTCACTAGAGAAGTTAATTGTGACTGAAGATTTGTCTGAGGGTAAGAAAAGTTTTAGTACTTCTGAGGTTGGAAGTTGGTTGTCTAACGAAATATTAAAGTAATTTTGAATTTAATTCTATTATAATGTTAAAATATTGAAAATTTATATACATTAGCGTTTCATTCAATAACAATATGATAAATTACTTATACATAATCTATTATAACTTTTATTTTTTTAATAAAAGAGAGGCCATATATATGTAACTAATAACTAAATATTTATGTGAGCCTCGAAAATCGAGGCTTTTTTTATTATGAAAAATTTAATTGCAATTCAAGGGATAAAAGGTTCTTTTCATCATATTGTTACAAAACAATATTTTAAAAATGATGAAATCATTTCTGAGTTTCTAAGTTTTGATGACTTGGTAGATTCTTTAGTTGATGAAAAATGCAATTACGCTGTAATGGCATTAGAAAATTCTATAGCAGGTTCAATTATTCCAAATTATGCTTTAATTGATAAAAACAATTTACATATTGTTGGAGAAGAATATCTAGATATTCAGCATAATTTAATTTGCTTAAGTGGCCAAAGTATTGATGATATAAAAGAAGTTCATTCACACCCTATGGCACTTCTACAATGTAAAGAATTTTTCAAAAAATATCCAAATATTAAATTGGTTGAAGATAAGGATACCGCTCAAGTAGCTAAAAGAATAAGTGAAAACAAATTAAAAAATATAGCAGCAATTGCTAGTGATTTAGCTGCAGAAATTTTTTCTTTGACAATACTAAGTAAGAGTATTCAAACTATAAAAAATAATGAAACTCGATTTGTTATACTTCAAAAATCTTTAGGAAAAACTACTAATAAATTAAACAAGGCGTCTGTGAAGTTTGAATTAGATCATGCAAGAGGTAGTTTAGCTGCAATCTTAAATGTTCTTAGTGATTGTAAGCTTAATTTAACTAAAATACAGTCACTACCCAAAATAGAAACACCATGGGTTTACTCTTTTTTTATAGATATTACTTTTGACAACTATAAACACTATTTAAAAGCTAAGTCAATAATGTCTATTATGGCTAAAGACTTTAAAGTGCTAGGTGAATATGAAAACAGAAAGAAATGAAAGTTAGGGCAGATAGATTAAATACTGTAGAGGAATATTATTTTTCCACAAAGCTAAAAGAGGTTAACTCTTTAATTAAAAAAGGTAATCCAATAATTAATTTAGGTATTGGAAGTCCAGATTTATTACCCCCATCTAGTGCTATTGATGCTTTAAAGAATAGTTTAAATGACCAATACGCTAACAATTATCAAAGCTATATCGGATTAGAAGATTTAAGAATTTCAATCTCTAAATTTTATAATAAGTGGTTTGATGTTGATTTAGATTTTAATTCCGAAATTCTACCACTTATGGGTAGTAAAGAAGGAATAATGCATATTTCTATGGCTTTTTTAAATATTGGTGATTCAGTTTTAATACCAAATCCAGGATACCCTACATATTCCTCTGTTACAAAATTGGTACAGGCAAATCCTATATACTATGACTTAAAGGCCGAAAACAATTGGTTTCCAAGTATTCAAGAATTAGAACAAAATGATTTAACAAAGGTTAAATTAATGTGGTTAAACTATCCACACATGCCAACTGGAGCTAATTGTGATCTTAGTTTTCTTAAAGAATTAGTTGATTTTGGAAGAAAACATAAAATTTTACTGGTAAATGATAATCCATATAGTTTTATCTTAAATGATAAACCAATTAGTATTTTAAATTTAAATGGAGCTAAGGAACATTGTTTAGAATTAAATTCTCTAAGTAAAACGTTTAATATGTCTGGATGGAGAATTGGAATGGTTTTAGGTAGCAAGCAAAATATTTCGAATATATTAAAAGTTAAAAGTAACATGGACTCAGGAATGTTTTATCCTATTCAAAAAGGAGCTATTGCTGTTTTGAACTCTACAAATTCATGGTTTGATGAAATAAACAAAATATACAATGAAAGAAGAATTTTAGTTTGGAAATTAGCAGATAGTTTAAATTGTACATATGATAAATCATCTTCTGGATTATTTGTTTGGGCTAAAATTCAAGGAAATAAAAAATCTAAAGAATTTACTGATAGTTTGTTGTATAATCATAATATATTTATTGCTCCGGGAGACATATTTGGGTCTAATGGAGAAGGTTATGTGCGATTTTCTTTGTGTGCACCAACAGAATTATTAATTAAAGCAATAAATAGAATCAATGAATAATATTTTTGTAATAGGAGTAGGCTTAATTGGTGGTAGTCTTTGTTTAGATATAAAAAAAATATATCCCAAAGTCAAAGTTTATGGGATAGATACTTCTATTGAAAATTTAGACATGGCTGTTAAATTAAATTTAATTGATTATAAATCAAGTTTAGATTTTTTATATAAAGCAGATTTAGTGCTTATTTCTACTCCAGTGGATGTCGCAAATAAAATAATAATTGATGTTTTAAATAATATTAATAGTAAATCATTAGTGATAGATTTTGGATCCACCAAAACTAATATATGTAGTACTGTAGACAATCATAAAAAAAGAAGAAATTATTTAGCATCTCACCCAATTGCCGGTACAGAGTTTTCAGGACCAAATGCAGCATTTTCAGGCTTATTTAATAACAAAACTATGATTTTGTGTGACACTGAAAAGACCGATCCAAATCTATTGGCAACTGCTGAAACCATATTTAGAACTATGGATATGAATATTCGATATATGGATTCTTTTTCTCATGATAAACATATAGCTTATGTATCTCATTTATCTCATATTAGTTCATTTATGTTAGGTAAAACAGTTATGGATAAAGAAAAGAACGAAAATAATATTTTTGATATGGCAGGAAGTGGTTTTGAATCTACAGTAAGATTAGCCAAAAGTTCACCTGAAATGTGGACACCGATTCTTGAATTAAATAAAGAAAATATAGTTGAAAGTTTAGAGGAATATATAATGAACTTAAACAACTTTAAAAATTTACTCCAAAATGATAAATTTGGAGAACTAAAAAACCAAATGACACGTACAAATTACATTAAGAACATTCTCAAAGGATTAAGATGAAAAATAGAAAAGAATTAAGAAACTGGCTAGATGAGTTTAACTTAAATCATCCTTTAACAATAGCAGGACCATGTAGTGCAGAAACTGAAGAGCAAGTTTTAAAAATTGCACATAGCCTAAAGGATACTAAAGCAACTGTTTTTAGAGCAGGATTATGGAAGCCAAGAACTAGACCTGGCAATTTTGAGGGAGTCGGTTCATTAGGCTTAAAATGGCTTCAAAAAGCAAAACAAGAAACCGGAATGCTAATTACAACAGAAGTTGCTAATGCAAATCATGTTGAATTAGCTCTAAAACATGATATTGATATATTATGGATTGGTGCCAGATCAACTGTTAGTCCATTTATTGTTCAAGAAATAGCTGAAGCTCTTAGAGGAACAGACAAACCAGTTTTAATAAAAAATCCAGTAAATCCAGACCTTTCATTGTGGCTTGGCGCTGTTGAAAGATTTTATTCTTGTAATGTAAAAAACTTAGGAGTTATTCATAGAGGTTTTTCTACTTATGAAAAGACCAATTATAGAAATAATCCTGAATGGCAAATTGCTATTGAATTACAAAATAAATTCCCTGATTTGCCTTTAATTTTAGACCCTTCTCATATTGCGGGTAGAAGAGATATAATATTTGATTTATGTCAAACTGCTTTAGGACTCAATTATGATGGCTTTATGGTAGAAACTCATCATGACCCTGATAATGCTTGGAGTGATGCAGCTCAACAAGTAACACCTTCAAGTTTGATAAAAATTATAAAGGATTTAAAAATTAGGAAAATAACTGACCACGCAGATGAGTATAAAAATAATTTGAACAATCTTAGGACAAAAATAAATTTAGTTGATAGTCAATTATTGGAAACTCTCGGCAAAAGAATGAGTATAGCCGAAGAAATTGGTGTTTTAAAAAAAGAAAATAATGTTGCGGTTTTACAATCCAAAAGATGGAACGATATTCTAGAAAAAATGATTGCAGATGGTAAAAAGAAAGATCTAAGTGAGCAATTTATTTTGAGAGTTTATAAAGCAATTCATCAAGAGTCTATTAATCATCAACAAAGCATTTTTAAACAATAGATTATTAAAGAATTTTTTTTGCATTGAGAGTTATTAATCTTCATCTTTGTAACAATGAGAGGATTAGTTTATAAATCAACAGGTAGTTGGTATTCTGTTAAAACCCCTAGCAAAGAGCAATTTGATTGTAGAATCAAGGGTAAATTTAGATTGGATGGTATAAAAAGCACCAATCCTATTGCTGTTGGTGACTATGTTGATTTTGAATTAGAAAAAAATAGTGATGTTGTTACAGGAGTGATAAATAATATCTGCGAAAGAAAAAATTATGTGTTAAGAAAATCCGTTAATCTTTCGAAGCAAACACATATTCTAGCTTCAAACATTGATATTGTTTTTTTAATTATAACTATCTCAGGTCCTGTAACATCTACAAATTTTATTGACAGGTTTTTATTAACGTCAAATGCTTATTCAATAAATACAATATTATTATTTAATAAAATCGACTTATTGGACAATGTAGAGAAAAAGGTTTTAAAAAAACTAATTGAGATTTATACTAATATTGGATATGAATGTTATCAGATATCTGCGAAAAAACAATTCAATATAGATAAAGTTCAATTGTTAATGAAGGACAAGGTAAGTATGTTTGGAGGACATTCTGGAGTTGGAAAGTCTACTTTGATAAATTCTCTTCAACCAGATCTAAACCTAAGAACTAATAATATTTCTGTTCAACATTCACAAGGTCAACATACTACCACAAATGCAGAATTATACGATCTTGATTTTGGAGCTAAAATAATAGACACACCAGGTATTAGAGGTTTTGGGATAGTCGATTTCAATAAAAGTGATATTAAAAATTATTTTCCAGAATTTTATAAGTTGGTTAATCAATGTAAATTTAATGACTGTATGCACGTAAATGAACCAAAATGCATAGTCAAAGAGTTTGTTGAAGATGGTAAAATCGCAGTCTCTAGATATGAAAATTATCTTCAAATTTTAGAAGATGATAGCTCTAGTTACAGGGTAGATAATTTTGATGTTTAATGAAAGCTGTTATTCAAAAGGTATCGAAAGCTGAAACAATAATCGACGGAAAGTTAGTTTCATCAATTAACAATGGTATTGTTATTTTTTTAGGTATAGCAATTGACGACACTGATAATGATATAAATTGGCTGATAAATAAAATAATAAAACTTAGAATGTTTAATACATTTGATAATAATATTAATGAAGTTAAAGGCGAGGTTTTATTGGTTAGCCAGTTTACCCTTCAAGCTAATGTTTTAAAAGGAAATAGGCCTAGTTTCATCAAAGCTGCAAAATCAGACTCTGCTAAAATCATGTATGAAAAGTTCTTAAAACAATTAAATGAAAATCTTAATACAGAATTGAAGTCTGGAGTATTTGGAGCAGACATGCTAATTAACTTATCAAATGATGGGCCTGTTACAATTTTATATGATTCAAGCCTCAAATTAAAAAAATAAATTTATGGAAATTAAAAACTTACAAACTAAGGTAGACAATTGGATAAATAATCATGGAGTTAGATATTTTAACGAGTTGACAAATATGGCTCAATTGTCAGAAGAAGTTGGGGAAGTTGCTAGAATAATTGCAAGAAGGTATGGAGAGCAAAGTGAAAAAGACTCAGACAAACAATCAGATCTGGGTGAGGAGCTAGCTGATGTAATGTTTGTGGTTTTATGTTTAGCTAATCAAACAGGAGTAGATCTTCAAAAGTCTTTTGATTCAAAAATGGCATTAAAAACCAAAAGAGATCATGATAGGCACCACAATAATGATAAGTTAATTTAATGAGTTTAATTATTAACAAATCAAGTATACTTAGTGGTTCATTTTTGTCCATTACTGGCTCAAAAAGCGAATCTAATAGACTATTAATCCTAAAGGCACTTTATCCTAATATTACTATTTTAAATCTCTCTAAATCAGATGATACTAATGTTTTAAAAAAAGCATTAACTTCAAACTCAAATACTGTCGATATTCATCATGCAGGTACGGCAATGCGTTTTCTAACAGCATTTTTTGCAATTTCTAAATCAGATGATATTATTCTTACAGGATCTAACAGAATGCAAAACAGACCCATAAAAATTCTAGTAGATGCTTTAAATAGTATTGGTGCTGATATTAAATATTTGAATAAAAATGGTTATCCTCCTATACGAATAAGAGGTAAAGAATTTAAAACTAATTTAATAAGCTTAGACTCTAATGTGAGTAGTCAATATATTTCTGCATTATTATTAATTGGTTCTAGTTTAAAAAACGGTTTAGAAGTTAATTTAAATGGGCAAATTACTTCTAAACCCTACATTATGATGACTCTATCTTTATTGAGCCAATTAGGTGTTTTATATAGCTTTAAAGAGAATGTTATTAAAATTAACAGATTTAATGACTTGGATGTAAAGAAAATTATAAAGGTTGAATCAGACTGGTCCTCTGCATCTTACTTTTATAGTTTTGTTGCACTATCTCCTATTAACACTGAAATTATATTAAGCAGTTATAATATTTCAAGTCTTCAGGGAGATTCAATTCTTACTAAAATTTACAATGAATTTGGAGTTGAAACTATTTTTAATGATAATTCAATAACAATCAAAAAAACTAAGATTTCTAAACAGTCTGTAACTTTTGATTTAATTTCATCTCCAGATTTAGCACAAACTATTGCTGTCACATGTTTAGGACTTGGAATTAATTGCTCATTAACTGGACTAAAGACTTTGTTAATTAAAGAAACTAATCGTTTGTTAGCATTAAAGAATGAAATTAAAAAACTAGGAACTAACATAGAGATTACCAGTGATACTTTGAGTTTTAATAATCCAAATAAAATAAATAATAATGTTACTATTGACACCTATGAAGACCATAGGATGGCAATGGCATTTGCACCGTTATCAGTTTTAACAAATATCGTTATTAACGATCCGGGTGTTGTTTCAAAGTCTTACCCAGATTTTTGGAATGATTTAACTAAATTAGGAATTACAATAAATAAAAGCTGATTTACTTGACTTTGCCTATTCCCAGATTGTATATTAGCACCTTCTAAAAAATATACAACATGAAATTATCCCACTTTTTATTTGAATTACCAGAAGAGCGATTAGCTGAATACCCTGCTGAGAACAGAGATGAATCAAAACTAATGGTTCTTAACAGAAAAGAGCAAACCATTGAGCATAAGTCATTTAAAGACATTATAGATTATTTTGATGAAGATGATGTTATGGTATTAAATAATACAAAAGTTTTTCCAGCTAGACTTTTTGGTAATAAGGAAAAAACTGGAGCAAGAATTGAGGTTTTTCTATTAAGAGAACTAAATTCTGAACAAAGGTTATGGGATGTGTTAGTTGATCCAGCAAGAAAAATAAGAATTGGAAATAAGTTATACTTTGGAGATGATGATACATTAGTAGCTGAAGTAATTGACAATACTACCTCTAGAGGTAGAACATTAAGATTTTTATTCGATGGGGGTTATGACGAATTTAGATCTAAATTGACGGAACTTGGTCAAACTCCTTTACCTAAATATATAAATAGAGAAGTTGAACCAGACGATAAAGAAAGATATCAAACAATATTTGCAAAAAATGAAGGAGCTGTTGCAGCACCAACTGCAGGAATGCATTTTTCTAGACACCTTTTAAAGCGTTTAGAAATTAAAGGAATAAATTTTGCGGAAATCACTTTGCATGTAGGGTTAGGGACTTTTAACCCTGTAGAAGTTGAAGATTTATCTAAACACAAAATGGATAGTGAAGAAATTGATGTTGATATTAATGCAACTACAATAATTAATAAAGCATTAAAAGAAAAAAGAAGAATATGTGCAGTAGGAACGACATCGATGAGAGCTATTGAAAGTTCTGTATCCTCAAGTGGAACTTTAAATGTGTACAACGGATGGACTAATAAATTTATTTTTCCACCCTATGAATTTAGTATTGCAAACTGCATGGTTACGAACTTCCATATGCCTAAATCAACCTTAATGATGATGACATCTGCATTTGCAGGCCATGATTTTATGTTAAGAGCATATGAAGAAGCCATTAAAAAGAAATACAATTTCTTTAGTTATGGTGATGCAATGCTGATTATATAATCATGATTAAAAAAGATGTTAGATCACTATCTCTTGAAGATCTTAGAACTTTCTTTAAAGATAAAGGTTTCCAAGCATTTAGAGGAAACCAAGTTTATGAATGGTTATGGAAAAAATCCATTACTGATATTGATCAAATGACTAACATCTCTAAAGAAATTAGAGATTCCCTAAAGTCTGAATTTGTAATTAATAATATAGAAATTGATTCTGTACAAAAAAGTACAGATGGAACAATTAAAAATGCTATTAAACTACACGATGGTTTAACCGTTGAGTCTGTATTAATTCCTACAAAGACTAGAATGACTGCATGTATATCTTCACAGGTTGGTTGTAGTTTGAATTGTAAGTTCTGCGCTACAGCTAGATTAAAAAGAATGAGAAATTTAAACCCTGACGAAATATATGATCAGGTAGTTACTATTAATAATCAATGTCTGGAATTTCATAATAAACCATTAACAAACATTGTTTTTATGGGGATGGGGGAGCCATTAATGAATTATAATAATGTTTTAAAGGCTATTGATAAGATAACCTCTCCAAGTGGTTTAGGTATGTCACCCAAGAGAATAGTTGTTTCTACATCAGGAATTCCAAAAATGATTAAAAAAATGGCTGATGATAAAGTTAAATTCAAGTTAGCCGTGTCTTTGCACAGTGCAATTGAAGAAAAAAGGACTTCAATTATGCCTTTTAACGAAAAATTTAATTTAGTAGAGTTAAGGGATTCTTTAAAATACTGGTACAAAAACACTAAAAATAGAATTACATATGAATATGTAGTTTGGGAAGGAATAAATGATAAAATGGAGGATGTTAATGCTCTTGTTGAATTTTGTAAATTTTCACCAAGTAAGGTTAATCTAATTCAATACAATTCAATTGACGATCCAAGTTTTAAGCAAGCAAATAATACTGCGATTGCTTTATATATGAATGTTTTAGAAAAAAATAATATTACTGTTACTTTTCGAAGATCTAGAGGGAAAGATATTGATGCTGCATGTGGTCAATTAGCTAATAAAACTCAATAAGTATACTACATTTAACCATAAATAAAAAAGCACCTTAATTTTAGTTAAGGTGCTTTTTTGAAATTATATAATCATGTAATTATCTAACTATTAATTTAGATGTTTTACTTTGACCTTCAACAGTTACTTTAATAAGGTACATTCCTGCACTTAATGAACTAACTTCTAAAGTGTCAGCACTTAATGATGTATTAATTAATCTCTTCCCAGTGATATCAAATACCTCAACATACTTCACTCCATTTACTGGAGTTTGTATTGTAACAAAATCACCATTAACTGGGTTTGGATAAATATTCATATCTAGAGACTGAACATCGTTCACTCCTAAAGTACCCTCTACAACAAATGAATCCATTTGTAGCACGAAAGAATCATTACTTACACAGTGAATTCCAACTCTAACTGTTTGTCCATCGTACGCACTTAAATCGTATTCGTATTGTGTCCATTCTATTGGAGCCTCTTCATAACTACCTGCTGATATGATAGTAAAATCATCTGGATCAGTAGAACTTCCTATACCAATTTGAAATCTATCTAGTCCATATGCATCCGTTATAGACTTAGCCCAAAAACTAAGTGTAGGAGAACTAACCCCATAAATAGTAAATTCAGGACCAATCATCCAATCATCATTTGGAAAAGGAGTGCTATTTGCACCTGAAGCAAAGAAATATAAGCCTTGATTTCCTTCGTATGCATTATAACCTGAAATATCGTTTCCTAAATTGTCAGCTTCATTACTATTCCAAATAATTCCACTACCAGCATATGATTCGTTTGTAAAATCAACATCATTAGCTCCCCAAGTTGTACCGCCTTCGCCATCAATAGCAGTCCAGCCTTCAATATTATCAATTGCAAATGGAGTATGGCATTCAAAACCGTCCCTCCAAACTATTGGCAATTCATATTCGTCAGGACAATCAGTTCCGCCGCCACCATTATTGAATTCTGATTCTGATTCATAAAATCTAGTAAATTGTACTGGATCAAAATTACAAGCACCAGTTGTTACTTGGCTAAAAGTTTCGACTAAAGGAATCCCAATATCTGCTGCCCATAAAAAATAAGACTCTCTAGTATTAATACATGGTGATGATCCTGTTTGAGCATCTGAAAATACTGCTACAGAGCGAACTAGCATAACATTTTCAAATACTGTTCCATCTGGCATCGTAACAGAGCCTGAAGAAAGAGCTTCAGTTTCAACCTCATGATCTCTAAACATTGATGGAGGACAAATACCACAAGTGAAAGGGATATCGTAAACTGCATCTGAATGAACGTCACCAACATTAAATGGGTATGGATTAATAGTTAAAGGAGTTGCATAGTTGTTTACTATTATACTATTTTCTCCGTTATAAGTATAGCCACTCGAAGTAAATCCAGGAAACTGAATAACACTTTGAGAGCCAGAAGTACCGTATTTAACGTGAGTAGTATTAGGATAATTTGAACTTGAATATGGAGAATCATCTATGGACTGCATAGAGATAACACTTTGATCTACAGGATTAAGATTAGAAAAATCCCAAGGACCCTCTGTTGAGACAGACAAATACGCATCTAAGGTACTTGTTTCATAGTTCACACCTTCAGCTGGAATATTTGGCATTTCCAAAGATTGAGCATAAATAGAACTAGTAATAATTAGTGATAATAAAAAAGTAATTTTTTTCATAAGTATTTGATTATTGGTTTATTACATATAAAACTACAAAATATTTTACTTATGGATTTAATTATTCATTTTCTCAATGTAATTATCAGTAATAATCTTTTAAATATTGGTTTCATAAATTTAATTAGTGATAATTTTTAAAGGATATATCTTATATTTATTAAAAATTAATAAAAGTGATTTCAAAGTCTACAATTGATAAAGTATTTGAATCTTCCAGAGTTGAGGAAGTTATTGGAGACTTTGTCCAATTAAAAAAATCTGGATCGAATTTTAAAGGATTAAGTCCTTTTAGTGAAGAAAGAACTCCTAGTTTTATGGTATCTCCTGTAAAACAGATTTGGAAAGATTTTTCTAGTGGAAAAGGTGGAACTGCTATTACTTTTTTAATGGAGCATGAGCACTTTACTTATCCTGAAGCGATAAAATATTTAGCAAACAAATATAATATTGAAGTTGAAGAAACTGAACAAACCAATGAACAAAAACTCGACTCTGATGAAAAGGAGAGTTTATATTTAGTAAGTGATTATGCTAATAAGTTTTTCCAAAAAACTCTTAAAGAAACTGACGAAGGTAAATCGGTAGGTTTAAGTTATTTTAAGGAAAGAGGATTTGCAGAAGAGACTATTAATAAATTTCGATTAGGATATTGTAAGGATGAGTGGACTAGTTTTACAGATAAAGCGATAAAAGACGGCTATAAGATTGAATTTTTAGAAAAATCTGGTTTAACAATTGTTAAAGAAGATAAGAAATTTGATAGATTTAAGGGTAGAGTCATTTTTCCTATATTAAGTATGTCTGGTAGAGTTTTAGGTTTTGGTGGAAGAACGCTAAAAACTTCAAAATCTACTGCCAAGTACCTTAACTCACCTGAAAGTAAAATATATTACAAGAGCAAAGTATTGTATGGTTTGTTTCATGCAAAACAAGAGATTGCAAAACAAGACAATTGTTTTTTAGTTGAAGGCTATACAGATGTGATGAGGATGTATGAAAGAGGAATACGTAATGTAGTTTCTTCTTCGGGAACTGCTTTAAGCTCGGATCAAATAAGATTAATTAATAGACTTACAAATAATATAACAGTAGTATTTGATGGAGATTCTGCTGGTATAAATGCTGCTTTTAGAGGTATTGATATAATACTTGAGCAGGGAATGAATGTGAAAATTTGCAATTTACCTGAAGGTGAAGACCCAGATAGTTTTGCAAAGGATAAAAATGTTGATGAGTTGTCATCTTATTTTTTAGAAAATTCAAAAGATTTTATAACCTACAAAGCATCCTTATTGATCGAAGGTGCTAAAAATGATCCTATAAAAAAATCAGAAACTATTAGAGATATGGTAACAAGTATCTCTAAAATAACTGATCAAATAAAAAAAGAAATATATATAAAGGAGTGTTCTTCAATTATGGATATTAGTGAAGAAGTTTTGTACAGTACCTTAGCTCAGATTTCTAAAAAACAAAATTCTAAATTTAATAAACCTACTTCAAGGTCAGAAAAATCTTTTAAGGTTGTTAAAAATAAAAACGAAAAAAAGAGCATCAATGTTTTATATGAATTAGAAAAAAAAATCATAGAAATATTAATTTTATATGGAGATAAAACAGAGGATTTTGAAGATTTACTATTGAAAGAAAATGAAGCTGGTGAACTAGTTTTAGAGCCTGTTGTTAAGACAAGTAAAGTTTTTGAAAAAATATATATGGATCTTCAAGAAGATGAAATGGAGTTTTCAAATGATGATTTTAAAAATATATATTATATAATCATTGAAAACTTAAATAAAGGATCAAACATTACTGTTGAGATGTTTGCCAATAAAGTACCAGTTAACATTGAACTTGAAATAACAAATATACTGATGGGGGAGGAAAAATACAGACTACACGATTGGCAAAGAAGCAATATTTTTCCAAAAGACAAATCTAAAACTATTGCCCAGTTAGTTAATGATACAATTTTGAACTTAAGATGTTTTCTAATTGATCAAAAAGTTAATGAGTTTAAAAAGAAAACATTAGATAGTCAAGAAAACAAATCAATTCTTGATGAGGTCTTAAACTATTCTAATTTAAAAATGCTACTTTCCAGAAAATTAAAAAGAGTAATTTAATCTGTTAATAAATCTGTTGGAATTATGCATATTGGAATTGGCTCCATTTTATGCTTATTTTTCTTATTAAAACTTCTGTATATTTTAAGGACATCTTTCTCTCTGTCGCTAATTTTAGAATTTGATTCTCTAACCTTCATTGCCCATTCTAATTCATCATATGTAGCTCCGATCTGATCTTCATCTGACCTAGAGTCAGCATATAAACCATCACTTGGTTTAGCATTAATTATTGTGTCATCAACTTTTAAGAATTTACCTAAGTTGAAAACCTGAGATTTTAATAAATCAGCTATTGGGCTTAAATCAACTCCGCCATCTCCATATTTTGTATAAAAACCAACTCCAAAGTCTTCAACTTTATTTCCCGTCCCAACAACCAAATAATTGTTAATTCCTGCAAAATAATATAGGGTTGTCATTCTTAATCTTGCTCTTGAATTAGCAAGTGCGAGTTCGTCAGTTGAATCTTTTTTTGATGAATTAACTTCCATTTGAAATGAGTCAAATACAGAATTCAAGTCTACTAATCTACCACTAACATTATCATAATTTAATTGAAGATTCTTTATGTGATTTTTAGCTCTAGAAACATGTTCGTCATTTTGTTTAATTGGCATTTCAATACATATTACTTCAAGTCCAGTTTTAGCACATAAAGTGGAAGTAACAGCAGAGTCTATTCCACCAGAAATGCCGACAACAAAACCTGATATTTTGTTGGCTTGAGCATAATTTTTTAACCATTCAACTATAAAATCTGAAACTTTCTCCGTTTTCATAAAATATATACTATTTATGTAATAAGAACCTTACATTTGTAGTACAAAAATATATATTAAATCATTAATAAAAGTTATTATCTGTGCATAAATTTTTAATCTTTTTAATTATTTTTTTAACATTAAGTTGTAATAATGTTAATACTCCAAATGTTAAAGTAGAAATAGAACGATTCGAAGATATTTTTTTTAATAGTAATGCAAACAACCTTAACAAAGTAAAAGAAAAGTTTTCTTTTTTATTCCCTCCTCAGTATGATGATCAAGTATGGATTGACCGTTTAAAGGATACTATTCAAAATCAACTTTACAATGAAGTCAATTTCTCTTTTGGTGATTTTTCAGAGCAAAAATATGAGATTGAAAGTTTTTATAATAATTATTTAGACTATGACACTGAATATAAAATACCTAGGTTAATTACTCTAACTACAGACGTTGATTATAGAAAGAAAATAATTTTAACAGACTCACTTCTTTTAATTGGATTAGATAATTATCTGGGCGCTAATCATTTTTTTTATTCTTCATTTCCAAACTACATTAAAAGCTCATTTAACAAAGAAAATATTGTAATTGATATCGCCAAAGAATATGCTATTTCAGTTGTTTCAAAAGTGAAAGCAGATAATTATACTTTTATAGAAAAAATAATTAATCATGGAAAAATATTAGTATTTACAAGCTCTATGTTAACAGACGTTGAGGATTCAAAGATAATTGGTTATACAAATCAAGATTTTTCATGGGCATTAAAAAATGAAAAAGATATATGGGCTAATTTTATTGAAAATGAATATTTATTTAGTAGTGATAATAATTTAGATAATAGATTTATAAATTTGGCACCATTTTCAAAATTTTATCTATCTATAGATAATGATTCTCCAAGCATGATTGGAAAGTTTATCGGTTGGAAAATTGTCAAATCTTTTATGAAAGTTAATTCATCAAGTTTGAATGAATTAATTCAATATGACCCAATGTATATTTATAACAATTCAAAATATAAACCAAGTAATTATGAATGATAGAAACTCCAAGATTGAAATCTCCGTTGATTTAGACGAAAATAAAATTCCTGAAAAGATATCATGGTCCGCAGAAGACGGAAATATAAAAAATAAAGAATCTAAAGCTCTATTTTTATCTGTTTGGGATTCAGAAAAAAAAGAAAGCTTAAGAATTGATCTTTGGACTAAAGAAATGCCATTAGATGAAATGAAAATTTTCTTTCATCAAACTTTAGTTGCAATGAGTGATACTTTCAATCGTGCAACACAAGATGAAAAGATGACTTCTACGATGAAAGATTTTTGTGATTATTTTGCCGAAAAGTTAAATTTAAAACAAAACTAAATTACCATTCATTTAGCTTATTTGAATCTAATTTTATAAAAATAAAGAGTAATATTGTAAATGCCCACAAGCTAGATCCACCATAGCTAAAAAATGGAAGGGGTATTCCAATTGTTGGAACTAAACCCATTACCATACCGATATTTACTAAAAAATGAAAAAACAGTATTGAAGCAACTGAATAACCATAAACTCTACTAAACTGATTTTTTTGAAGCTCAGATAAATGAAGTACCCGAAGTAATAGTAATATAAATAAGATCACTATAAAACTACTTCCAAGAAATCCCCACTCTTCCCCAACTGTACTAAAAATATAATCTGTTTGTTGTTCAGGAACAAATTTGCCAATGGTCCTTGTTCCTTCCAAGTAGCCTTTTCCTGTCCAACCTCCTGAGCTAATAGCCTTTTCAGATTCGTTTAGATTATACAAAATGGTCCTTTTCATTTTCTCTATTTCCTCTGGATTGTTTTCAAGCCTTAGCCATAGACTAATTCTGTTTTTTTGATGTTGTTTGATTACATTGTTATAAAAATAATTTATGCTAGTAGACAATGTAACAGCAATAAGTAATACGCCTATATGTTTAAGTAATGAGTTTCTTTTCTTTTTGCTTCTAATGTAGCTTAAGAATAAAACTATAAACGAAACTAAAAATGTAGTTGATAACGAAAATTTAATTGTAGAAACAACTAGCAAAAATAATAGGCTGATTGAATATAAATATATTTTTGGTATTCCTTCTCTAAACAATACAAAGAAAAAAGCTAAATAAACCAGTGTGCTACCTGTGTCATTTTGTAATATTATTAAAGTTGCAGGGAGAAATATTATTACAAGTAATTTAACTTGATGATTAAAAAGCTTAATATTTGTTTGTAAATCACTTATGAATTTAGCAACTGCTAATGAAGTCGCTACTTTTGCAAATTCACTAGGTTGAATTGTAAAAGAACCTAAACCGTACCATGACGTGGATCCATTAACAGTCTTGCCAAAAATAAATAGACCAATTAATGATAATATAGAAATAAAATAAAATATACTTGCAAATCTTTCGTAAAACTTAGCCTCAATACTTAAGGTAACAAGTATTAAAACAGATGAAAGTAAAATAAATACTATTTGTTTTCCGTAGAGTTCATTTAAGTTAAAAATACTATCAATATTCCCTGATAAACTAGAAGAAAAAATATTCCCCCAGCCAAAGCCAACAAGAAGTATGTATAATAACACTAAAACTTTGTCAACCTTAAATACATTTTTTCTATCGCCAATCATTATTGATTTATTTTAAAAGGCTTACCAAGAAAAGGATTTTGATATTCTTCATCTAAACTTTTATTCATTACTAATTGTTCCATTTTTTTTAAAGTAACCTCTCCTTTTATATATTTTTCAATCATTAACGAGGCTATTCTTCCTGCCCATCTTGATCCATAATAACCATTTTCTACCAGTACAGATATTGCTATAGTTGGATTATCCTTAGGAGCAAAAGCTACAAAAATAGAATGATCTGTTAATTGAGTTTTTTTTCCATCTATTTTTGTGAAATTTTCAGCCGTCCCTGTTTTACCACAAATTTCGATGTCAGGAACTTGTAAAAACTTTGCAGTTCCAGATTTATATACTTTACTTAAGCCTTCAATTATTGGTTCAAAATGTGTACTGTCGATTAAAGTATAATTTTTAGTTCTAAATTTTGAATTAATTTCTGAACCCTCAATTTTTTTTATAATATGTGGAGTATAATAATAACCTTTGTTTGCTATTGCAGCGGTCATGTTTGCCAGCTGAATAGGAGTAACTAAAACTTCACCTTGACCTATAGAATTTGATAAAGTTGTTGTTGCACCCCATTTAAAATCTGGATACCATTTATTATAAAATTCGAAATCTGGAATAATTCCTTTTTTACCCACTGAAAGATCATTGTTTAAGTACTCACCAAGACCAAAGCTCTTCATTTGATTACTCCAGTTATTGAAGGTTTCTTTAGTGGGTGACTTAGTATCAATTGTTTTTCTATATGCATTAGCAAAATATGAGTTGCATGATAATGATAATGCATTGCTTAAGTTTCTGTAGCCACCACCACAATGGCATTGCATTGTTCGTTTTTCTTTTCCATACTGGTAGTAATTGTTGCAAAATATTGACGTATTTTCTGTAATCGCTTTTTCTTGTAAAGCTGACAACCCCACTAAAATTTTAAATGGAGATCCTGGGGCATGCATATTTAAGAGACTTTTATCTATTAAGGGTTTATAGATACTATCTCTGTATAAATCCATATAATTCTTAGATCTATTTCTCCCAATCAATAAGTTTGGATTATAAGATGGAGCAGAAACTAGACTAAGTATTTCGCCATTTCGGGGATCAATAGCAACTATGCCTCCCTTTTTTCCATTCATTAATTGTTCACCATAGTCTTGCAATTTAGAATCTATTGTAATAGTTAGGTCTTTTCCAGCAATAGGAATAATATCTAGTTCACCATTTCTAAAACTTCCAACATCTCTGTTAAACCTATCCTTTTGAATGAACTTTATTCCTTTAATTCCTCTAAGTTCTTCTTCATAAGATATTTCAACTCCTTGTTTACCAATTAAATCCCCCATTAAATAATAATCATCCTTTTCTATAATTGAATTATTCACTTCAGCTATATAACCAAGAACATTAGCACCAATGTTAGTATTATACTCACGTAAATTTCTTTTTTGAATATAAAAACCTTCAAATTTCCTTATTTTTTCTGATAAAAACCCGTAATCTTCTTTTGATAAATGAGCTAAAAATACCTGTGGAATTCTAGGGGAATAGTTTTTGGTCCTATTATATTTTTTAATTAAAAAATCTCTATCTATTTTGAGTAGATTACAAAATTCAATTGTATCAAATGTTTTTACTTCTCTTGGAATTATCATTACATCATAAGAAGGTTGATTAGAAACTAATAATTTATTGTTTCTATCAAAAATATATCCTCTTTTTGGGTATGTAAAAACTTTCCTTATTGCATTATCTTCAAATATGTCATATTCTTTATTTGAGTAAACTTGAAGATAAAACAGTCTTGAAATGAATAAAATTCCAACAAAAATTACTGAAAAATATAGAAGAGATTTTCTCATCTTTCATTTGTTTTAAAGAGATAGCTAAATAAAATGCATAAAGTAATTGTAAAAACACTTGACATAATTACCCTATCAAAAATAAATAATGTTTTAGATAGGTTAAAAATCTCAAGACTAAATAAAACCGTGTGATGCATTAGAGTTAGCAAAGAGAGGTATATTAATTTATTTTTAAAATCAATGTTTTTAAATTTTATAACTTGATGTATATATGCCAACCCAAAGGAAATCTTTAATACAGAAGGTCTTAAATATGCGATTGTTACTGATGCTGCTGCGTGTAACCCAAGAGTATCGCTAAAAATATCGATTAAAAGACCGATGATAAATGAAATGAAAATAAAGAAAAGTCTGTCATTTTTTATAGGGTAATATGCAACAAAAATTATGTATACAAAGGGATTTAAATAACCCAATAAATTTATGTTGTTAAATATTATTGTTTGTGCAATAATTAGTAAAATTGCCGTTAAGATATTTCTAGTGATATTATTCATTGAGTTTCTTAAGTTCTGCTAAATGATTATTCTTTATCACGTAAACGTTTTTAATATTGGTCATATCATTAAATAAACTTATCTCCGCTTCAATATAGTTTTGTGTATCATCTAGTTTATAAGATAAAACATTACCTATCAATACACCTTCTGGAAAAATAAATGAATTACCACCTGTAATAATGGTGTCTCCAATATTTATTTTAGTTTGTTTTGGTAAATCCATAAGCTGAATTGTGGAATTACTCATTCCGTTCCAATTTAAAACCCCAAAATGATTCGATTTTTTAAGTTTTGCATTTAAATTTAGTTTTGTATTTAGAATTGAAATTACTCTGCTATAGTTTTTTGAAATTCTGTCTGTAACACCAATTATTCCTTTATTAGATACTACTCCCATATCTTCCGCAATACTGTCTATATTTCCTGAATTAATTGTTAAGTAGTTATTGTTTAAACTATAACTATTTTTTATGACTTTGGAATTGAAAACCTCATATTTTAAACCATCATTGGATGTTCCAGGGTAGTTATATATAATTTTTTTTAGATATGTGTTTTCTTTATTTAAACTTTCATTTTCACTTTTTAGTTTAAAGTATGAGGAAATAGAGCTAGTAGTTTCAAATATATTTCCCGAAATACTATTAGTAGAGTTTAAAACTAGACTATTGTGATATCTACTATTTGAGAATATTAAAATTAGAGAAAAACAGAAAAGACTCAGAAATAAAATGAAATTTTTATTTCTAACTAAAAAATCTATGATTTGACGCATAAGTTAATCTTATTTTATCAATACACTTTTGTATTTAGGCAAGTTTTTTAGAACAATCCCAGTGCCTCTAACAACAGCTCTCAGAGGATCTTCAGCTATGTATACTGGTAAGTCTGTTTTTTTAGAAAGCCTTTTGTCGAGACCTCTTAACATTGATCCTCCTCCAGCTAAATAAATTCCAGTATTGTAGATATCTGCTGCCAATTCTGGTGGAGTTTGTGATAATGTTTCCATTACAGAGTCTTCAATTCTTAATATAGACTTATCTAATGCTTTGGCAATTTCTCTGAAAGAAATTTGAACCTGTTTAGGTTTTCCTGTAAGTAAATCTCTTCCTTGAACACTCATTTCGTCCGGTGGAACATCTAAATCACCAGTAGCGGAACCAATTTGTATTTTTATTTTTTCTGCTGTTCTGTCACCAACATAAAGATTGTGTTGAGTTCTCATGTAGTATATTATATCATTGGTAAAAACATCTCCAGCAACTTTAACAGACTTGTCACAAACAATTCCACCTAGAGCAATAACTGCAATTTCTGTTGTTCCACCACCAATATCAACAATCATATTTCCTTTTGGCTGCATTATATCTACTCCAATTCCAATTGCTGCAGCCATTGGTTCGTGAATTAAATAAACCTCTTTACCATTTACTCTTTCTGCAGATTCTTTAACAGCTCTCATTTCTACCTCCGTTATTCCTGACGGAATACAAATAACCATCCTTAATGCTGGAGAAAAAAACTTTTTTTTAAGAGCAGGTATACTTTTAATAAATAAACTTATCATTTGTTCAGAAGCATCAAAATCAGCGATTACACCATCTTTTAATGGTCTAATTGTTTTGATATTCTCATGTGTTTTCCCTTGCATTAAGTTAGCCTCATTACCAACAGCAATTATCTTTCCTGAAACTCTATCACGAGCTACAATAGAGGGGCTGTCAATTACAACTTTATCATTGTGAATAATAAGTGTGTTTGCAGTACCTAAATCTATTGCAATCTCTTCAGTTAAAAAATCAAAAAAGGACATTTATTAAAAAATTAAGTAAGTAAATCTATTCATATCTAATATACGTAAAATCTGATAAAATATTTAACAATAAAATAAAATATTTCATCAATGTTTAAAATGTCTAAATCCAGTAAAAACCATTGGTATTTTATTTTCATTACAGTAGTCAACACTTAGGTTATCCTTTATGGATCCTCCAGGCTGAATCACTGAATTTATTCCATTTTTATTTGCAATCTCTACACAGTCTGGAAAAGGAAAAAATGCATCACTAGCCATGGCAGCTCCATTTAAATTAAATTTAAAACTTACTGCCTTGTGAATTGCTTGGTTAAGAGCATCAACTCTACTTGTTTGACCAGTTCCACTAGCTAATAGTTGCTTGTTTTTCACTAAAACGATTGTATTTGATTTGGTGTTTTTACAAACTTTTGAAGCAAATAATAAATCTTCAATTTGCTCGTCACTTGGTTTAGTTTCTGTTGCAAATTTGAAATCTATCAAACTGTCGGTATGTTTATCTTTTTGTTGAGATAAATAACCATTTAAACAACTCCTAATTATAAACTCAGGCTCATTAAATTCTTTTAAAGCTAAGATGATTCTGTTTTTTTTCTGTTTTAAAATGTCTAATGATTTTTCAGAAAATTTTGGAGCAATTACAACTTCACAAAATAAATCATTTATTAGCTCTGCTACATCTGTCCCTATTTCTGAATTGCTAATTAAAACTCCTCCAAAAGCAGATACTGGATCAGCAGCCAGTGCATCAATATAAGCTTGTTTAATATTTTCTCTTGTTGCAATCCCACATGCATTGTTATGTTTTAGTATAGCAAATGTTGGTTTTTCATTTTTAAATTCAAGAATTAAATTTACCGCTGCATCTACATCTAATAAGTTATTGTAACTTAATTCTTTACCATGAATTTTATCAAATACCTTATCAAAATCTCCATAGAAAAAACCTTTTTGGTGTGGATTTTCACCATACCTTAAGGTTTTGGCATTATTATCACTAATTTTTAATGACGTTACTTCATTTTCTGAGTTAAAGTAATTAAATATTGCAGTATCATAATTTGATGATATATTGAATGATTTTAAAGCAAATAATTTTCTTTCTCTATTTGATAGAACACCATTTTTTTCTTTTAAAATATTTAAAAATAGCTTGTAATCATCTTTTGATGAAATACATGTTACGTCTTTATAATTTTTTGCAGCTGCTCTAATAAGTGAAATACCACCGATGTCAATTTTTTCAATAATGGCTGAATGGGATGCTCCTGAACTGATAGTCTCTTCAAATGGATACAAATCAACAATTACTAAATCTATTTGAGGAATTTCAAAATCTATTAATTCTTTTTTATCACTTTCGTTATCTTGTCTGTTTAGAATTCCTCCAAATACTTTGGGATGAAGAGTTTTTACTCTACCACCCAAAATTGACGGATAAGATGTTAGGTCTTCAACTCTAATCACTTTAACACCTAAATCATTAATAAATTTCTGTGTACCTCCAGTGGAATATATAATAACTCCTTGATTATCTAATTCTTTAATTATTGGTTCTAAACCATCTTTATTAAAGACAGATATTAATGCAGATTTTATTTTGATTTCCTTCATTTTTCAAAAATTTATTATAAGTTCAAATTTATGAATTTAATGAAGACCATCAGATTATTTTATTGTAAATAGAAATGTTTTTTTCAACTAAATCATCCACTTATTAACATCTAATAATTAATTAATAAGTGATCTATTTATTTTCTTGAATTATTAGTGTCTCTCATGTAATCTGGATCTGCTAAAAGATTTTCATAAATTATAGAAAACATTTTATCTTTTAAATTATCCAAGTCACTGCTTTTTAAACCTTTTGTATGAACAAAATTACATTGCTTTACTCTAAAGATTCCAGGCCCACCCTTTAAAAAGTCCCAGGAAAATAGGCGTTTACAATCATAATAAATTTGAGGTATAATTGGTATTTGATGCTCAATAGCTAAACTAAAGGCACCGTTTTTAAAAGGAGCTAATATAACATCCTCTGTAGGAACTAGTCCTTCTGGAAAAATCCCAATACTTGTTCCATTTTTAAGCCATTTTTTTGCTTTTTCATATACTTTTTTTCTACTATCAGCGCTACTTCTATCTACCATGATGACAATTCTCTTGTAAAAAAAACCAAATATTGGTATTTTTTCTAATTCTTTTTTACCAACAAAAACAATTGGGTTTTTAGATGAAGCTACTAAAACAAAAGCATCCATTAACGAGCCATGATTTGGACAAAACATATAACTGTTATTTGGTTCAATTTCTTGTTCAAATTTAAAGTTTAAACGAAAACCCATTCCATAAATCAGCATTTTAGACCAAACTCTTACCAATTTCCATAACATTGGATAATATTTTTCCTTTAATGTTAAAACAAATAACAAAGGAGACATAATAACTACAGTTACAAATATCATGATATAAAACCAGCTACGCCAGATTAATAAAAAGGGAATTTTTATAATTTTCATATTAAAGTTTGCATATTAAAGTATAAATAATTGCACAACAAAATGTTAAAATTAAATTAATTAAATTATTTAAGTTTAATTTTGAATTAAATTTAAAATCATAATGAAATATTTATTAACAAACATAATATTTTTTATTCCACTTGTACTAATTTCTCAGGCTAATATCTCAGGAATTGTATTTGAGAAAAGCTCAGATGATGTTGAAATAGTATTGCCTGGAGCTAATGTCTATTGGATGAATACAGCAGAGGGAGTTGTTACAAATTTGGATGGTGAATTCACTATTTCTAATTCTGGTAATTACAATAACCTTATAATAAGCTATGTTGGATTTAAATCTGACACTATTGATATAAAAAATCAAAATTTTATTAAACATTACCTAAAACCAGAATCTACTTTAGACGCCGTTAATATCAAGGCCATTTCTAAGACTTCCTCGGTTTCTTACTTGACATCTCAAAACATAATTAATGTTAGTTCTGAGGAGTTGTTAAAAGCTGCATGTTGTAATTTATCTGAAAGCTTTGAAACAAATCCTTCAATTGATGTAAATTTTACAGATGCAATTACCGGAGTAAAGCAAATACAAATGTTAGGTTTAACTAGCCCATATATTCTAATTACCACAGAGAATATCCCAACTATTAGGGGAGCTTCACAAGTATATGGTTTAAGTTTAATACCAGGAACTTGGGTTGAATCTATTCAAATAACAAAAGGAGCTGGGTCAGTTGTTAATGGTTATGAAAGTATTTCAGGTCAAATAAATGCAGAATTGCAAAAACCTAATTCAGATTTCCCATTGTTTTTCAATACATACCTTAATGATATGGGTAAGTTTGAGCTAAACACACATTTTAACACTAAAATTTCAAAGAAATTAAGTACGGGCTTATATTTTCATTTAAATTCTAACGACCAATCTAGTGACCATAATTCTGATGGATTTTTAGACACTCCTTTATCAAATCAAATAAATTTTTTAAACAGATGGCAATACACCGATTTAGAGAGAGGGTTAGTCGGTTTTTTTAATTTTAGGTATTTAGAGGATAAGAAACAGTCCGGCGAGATGGATTTTGATCCTGAATTACATAGACTTACAACAAATTATTGGGGAAGTGAAGTTAATACTGAAAGGTTTGATACATCTATCAAGTTTGGCTACGTTAACCCTGAGATTACTTATCAAACTGTAGGGTTTCAATTTGCTTACAGCGATCATAGTCAAAATTCATATTTTGGACTTAATCAGTATGATATATCCCATCGTAGTATTTTTTCAAATATTATTTATAATTCTATTATTGGTGATACAAGACACAAGATTAAAACTGGTTTAAACTTTAGTTCTGACATTTACAAAGAAAATGTTGTAAATGCACATTTTTATTCATCACTTATTTCACCTAATGAATATGCAACAGAATTCATTAATAACGATAGATCAGAAAACTCTATTGGTGCATTTTTTGAATATAATTTTGATAATTTAAATAATCTAAATCTTACTGCTGGAATTAGAGCTGATGAGCATAATAAAATGGGAACATTTTTAACGCCTAGATTTCATTTAAGATATACTCCTGTTGAAAAGTCAGTAATTCGATTATCATTTGGTAGGGGGAAGAGAATGGCCAATATTTTTGCTGAAAATCAAAATTTATTTGCTACAACAAGAGAGATTATATTACCAACAGATGATTTGAAATCTGAAGATGCTTGGAACTACGGAGTGTCATTTTTACAAAACTTTAATTTATTTAACAATAAGGCTGAATTAGTTTTTGATTATTACTACACGAATTTCACGAATCAAGTTATTGTAGATTGGGAAAACCCCTTTGAAATTAGTTTTTATAATTTAGATGGTAAGAGTTATGCTTCTAGTTTTCAATCTCAATTTAATTATTACATCAGTGAAAACATTGACTTAAAATTAGCTTACAAATCATATGATGTCAAAACAGATTATAACTCTGGAAGTTTGAGAAAACCGATGACCCCAAAAGAACGTATTTTTTTAAATTTTTCTGTTAACTCAAATATCAATGAAAACAAATCTCAGTGGAAATTTGACACGACGTTTAATTGGATCGGAGAGCAAAGATATCCCAATAGAATTCCTGTAAATACAACTTCAATTATACCGATCTATCAAGCACCTACGCCAGATTTTACAACTGTTAACTCTCAACTAACAAGAGTTTTTTCAGAAAAATTTGAGTTTTATGTTGGAGCTGAAAATTTAACTAATACAAAACAAAAAAACCCTATATTTATGAGCGAAAATCCATTTAGCCAAGGTTTTGATACTACATTTGTTTATGGGCCAATATTTGGAAGTATGTATTACGCAGGGTTAAGATTTAAAATTTACTAAAGATGATAAAATATATATTAATTTCAGTTTTAATTTCACTATCTACTATCGATCAAAACTCCAATGCAAAAGCAAATTTTAGAGTTGACGGAGTTTGTATGATGTGTAAGTCTAGAATAGAAACTACCACCATTAAGTTAAAAGGTGTTAAGGTTTCTAAATGGGATATGAATACTAGCCAGATTAGTTTAATTTATAATGAAAAAAAAATTAAATTAAACGATATTCACAGATCTATTGCAGAGATAGGGCATGACACTGAAAAAGTGACAGCGACTGATAAGGCATACAATAGTTTAGACCCTTGTTGTAAATATAGAGATCCTGTTGTAGTTAAAAATCACCAATAAAATATCAACCTCTAAATCAAAATAAAAAATCATGAAAATATTTAAGACTATAATTTTATGCTCAACCCTTTTAGTGTTTAATAGTTGTCAAAATTCTAAATCAGAAAATGAAAAAATTCCAGGAATAATATTAGAAAACATGGATACTAGTGTTGATCCAAAAGACGACTTTTATAATTATGTAAATGGAAATTGGATGAAAACAAACACAATTCCTGATGATGAATCAAGATGGGGTGGATTTGGTGTATTAAGAAAAACTACTAGACAAGACGTCCTCGAAATAATTAAAACTGCACAAATAAATGATAATTACAAGGAAGGTTCTGATCAAAAGAAAGCATTATTAATTTTTGAAACAAAGCTTGATACAATCGCAAGAAATAAAGCTGGAATTAAACCAATCCAACATTTATTAGATGCTATTGAAGCAATAACAAACATTGATGAATTACAAACTGTGTATGCAACAATTACAGGTATCTCAGCTCCTTTTGCAGGTATAGGGGCAAACCCAGATTTGAATGATAGTAGCGTAAATACCGCTTGGGTTTTTCCTGGTGGATTAGGATTACAACGTGATTACTATATTGATCAAGATGATAAAACTAAAGATATTCGAAAAGATTATCTGAAACATGTTTCAAAAATGTTTCAGTTTATAGGTTATAATGCCACTGATGCCGATAATGCAGCAATTTTAGTTCTTGATTTAGAAACTAAACTTGCTGAACCAAGGTTAGATAAAGTTCAAAGTCGAGACATCAGAAATTTTAATAACCCTATGACTATAGATGAATTAGAATCTCTAACCCCATCCATGAACTGGAATAAATTAGTTTTAGACTTGGGAATAAAAAAATCTTTAGATCAAGTTCTTGTAATGCAACCTAAATACATGGAAGAATTAAATAATGTATTGGAGAATACTTCAATAAATGATTTGAAAACTTTAATGAAATGGTCTACAATTGATAATTCAGCTAATTATTTAACAACGGAAATAGAAAAAACAAACTGGGATTTTTACAGTAAAAGGCTTTATGGCTCTAAAGCTCAAAGGCCAGCTGAAGAAAGAGCTTTAGGTACTGTTAATTCCAGTGTAGGTGAAGCTATTGGTCAACTTTATGTAGATGCAAAATTTCCTCCCGAAGCTAAGTTAAAAGCTGAAAAAATGATTGCTAATGTTATTGAAGCTTTTCAAATTAGAATTCAGAACTTAGATTGGATGAGTGAAATAACTAAAACTAAAGCTATTGAGAAACTTGATAAGTTTACAGTAAAAATTGCATATCCAGATAAATGGAAAGACTATTCTGAACTGGAGATAAATAAAGGAAATAGTTTTGCTGAAAACATGTTTGCTGTTTCTAAATGGAATTTTAATCAAAACATCTCAGAAATTGGTGAGCCTGTTGATAAATCTGAATGGGGGATGTCTCCTCAAACTGTTAATGCTTATTTTAATCCATTAAATAATGAGATAGTTTTTCCAGCAGCAATTCTTCAACCACCTTTTTACAATTATACTGCTGATGAAGCGGTAAATTATGGAGGAATAGGAGCCGTTATTGGTCATGAGATTTCCCATGCTTTTGACGACTCTGGTGCAAGGTTTGATGGTGATGGAAATGTGAATAATTGGTGGACAGAAAGCGATTTAAAAGAATTTGAAAAAAGAGGAAATGCCTTAGCAGAACAGTATAGTTCTTTGGAAGTCCTTGACGGAGTATTTATTAATGGAAAATTCACACTTGGTGAAAATATTGGAGATTTAGGAGGTGTTCTTGGGGCATATGATGGCTTACAATTACATATTAAGGAAAATGGAAGACCTGAACCAATTGATGGATTCTCAGCGGAAGAGCGTTTCTTTATGTCGTGGGCAACAGTTTGGAGAACATTGATCCGAGAAGATGCCTTGAGAAGTCAAATCACAACTGATCCTCATTCTCCAGGCTATAATAGGGCAACTCAACCACTTAAAAATGTTGATGCGTTTTATGAAGTTTTTGGAGTTAAAGAAGGAGATAATATGTATATAGCTCCCGAAAATAGGGTAAGGATTTGGTAAATGTTTAACCATGACAAAAAAAAGGCACTCATAGAAGAGTGCCTTTTTTTATTAATTAAAGTCAAGTGATTTTTACATCATTCCTGGCATTCCACCACCCATTGGTGGCATTGGAGCTGCAGCAGACTCTTCTTTAATATCTACTAATGCACATTCTGTTGTAAGAATCATTCCAGCAACTGAAGCAGCATTTTCTAGTGCAATTCTTGTTACTTTTTTAGGATCGATAATTCCAGCTTTAAGCATGTCAACATACTCTTCTTTTTTAGCATCATAACCAAAGTCTTTTTTTCCTTCTGAGACTTTAGCTACAACTACGCTTCCTTCTCCACCAGCATTAGCAACTATTGTTCTTATTGGAGATTCAACTGCTCTAGAAACTATTTGAATTCCTGTGAGCTCATCATTATTTTCTCCATTTAATTTTTCTAGCACTGCTTTTGCTCTAACTAAAGCAACACCACCACCAGCAACAATACCTTCTTCTACAGCAGCTCTAGTAGCGGCAAGAGCATCATCAACTCTGTCCTTTTTTTCTTTCATTTCAATTTCACTAGCAGCACCAACATACAAGACAGCTACACCACCAGCTAACTTTGCTAGACGTTCTTGTAACTTTTCCTTATCATAATCACTAGTAGTTGTTTCAATTTGAGCTTTAATTTGGTTAACTCTCGCTTTGATATCACTTTCTTTTCCAGCTCCATTAACAATAGTAGTATTGTCCTTGTCAACTGTAACAGTTTCAGCAGTACCTAACATTGTTAGATCTGCACTCTCAAGTGAGAATCCTCTTTCTTCTGAAATAACTGTTCCACCTGTTAATATTGCAATATCTTCTAACATTGCTTTTCTTCTATCGCCAAATCCAGGAGCTTTAACAGCTGCTATTTTTAATCCCCCTCTTAACTTGTTAACTACTAAGGTTGCTAACGCCTGTCCATCAACATCTTCTGCAATAATTAACAATGGTCTTCCAGATTGAGATACAGGTTCAAGGATTGGTAGAATCTCTTGTAAATTAGATATTTTTTTATCAAATAATAAAATATATGGATTTTCTAAATCTGCAATCATTTTATCAGCATTAGTAACAAAATAAGGAGATAAAAAACCTCTATCAAATTGCATTCCTTCAACTACATCTACGTAAGTATCTGTTCCCTTAGCTTCTTCAACAGTAATTACTCCTTCTTTTCCAACCTTGTCAAACGCTGTTGAAATTAAATCTCCAATTGTATTGTCGTTGTTAGCTGAAATTGAGGCTACTTGTCTAATTTTATCTAATGAATTTCCTACTTGAGTTGATTGTTTATTTAAATCTTTAACAATAGCACTAACTGCATTATCTATACCTCTTTTTAAATCCATTGGATTAGCTCCAGCTGCTACATTTTTTAACCCTTCTTTTACAATTGCTTGAGCTAAAACAGTTGCAGTAGTAGTTCCGTCACCTGCTAAATCATTTGTTTTTGAAGCAACTTCTTTAACCATTTGAGCTCCCATGTTCTCAAGTTCATTATCTAGTTCAACTTCTTTTGCTACAGTTACACCATCTTTTGTAACTTGAGGAGGACCAAATGATTTACTGATAATTACATTTCTACCTTTTGGGCCTAAGGTTACTTTAACTGCATTAGCTAATGCGTCTACCCCTTTCTTTAAGCCATCTCTAGCTTCTACATCAAACTTTATATCTTTTGCCATTTTATTTATTTTTATCGTTAAACAATTGCCAGAATATCACTTTCTGACATTATTAAATAATCTTTTCCATCCAGTTTTAATTCAGTTCCAGCATACTTTCCGTATAAAACTGTTTCACCTACTTTAACTGTCATTTTATTTTCTTTAGTTCCGTTTCCAACTGCTTGAACAATCCCTTTTTGTGGTTTTTCTTTAGCTGTGTCTGGAATGATTAATCCTGAAGCTGTTTTTGTTTCTGCCTCTAATGGTTCTATTAGAACTCTATCTGCAAGTGGTTTTATATTTAATCCCATAATTTTGTGTTTTTTAATTTAAAATATAAGTACATAAATTGTGCCAATAGCTAAATACTGACAAACTTACATATTAGAAAAAATTTAAATAAAATTTAATCTTCTTTTAATGGAAGGTTTAAATCTTGAGAATTGTCAAAAGGTAAAGCTTGAGTATCAACTTCCTCTGTATTTAATGCTTTTGACTCAATGGATTCGTTTGAGCTATCAATCGTGAAGTTTGAAGCAAGAATTAATGCTATTAAAAAGATAGCCAAAAACCAAGTAGATTTATCTAAAAAATCAGTAGTTTTTTGAACTCCGCCAAGCTGTTGAGTTCCTCCACCGCCAAAAGATGAAGAAAGTCCACCACCTTTAGGATTTTGGACCATAATTACTGCTACTAGAAAAAAAGCAACTATAACTATAAGTATTAAGAGTATTGAAAAAGAACCCATGGTAATTATTTTTTATTTTTTATTTTTTTTATTTGGTCAGCAAAGTAACTACTTTTTTCTGGATATTTCAAACTTAAAATATTATAAGATTGGATTGCTTTGTCAAAATTATTTTGACTCATGTATATTTTTGCAAGGGTTTCAGTCATTAAAGCATCCTCTTTAAACACATTTGAAGATATGTAGTTAAACTCAGAGTTTATTTCATCATTAGTTTGACCAATCTTTGGATTATTTTCAATAAACTTGTTTATAATAGAATCACTAGCAGTTTGATTTTTATCGGATTTCAAGCTTCGATCAATAGGTTTAAAATTTGAAATGCTTAACCAGTCAATAAAAGATTTCTTTTCCACAATACTTTCATTAGTTAGATCAACTTTATTTAAGTCCGATTTAGATTCAATTTCTTTTTGGTCAGTAATAAAGTCAAATAATACATTTCTCTCACAAGAGTAAGCTGCTGTAATTTTCAATTCACTATGAAACTTAAAACTGTTAGAATCTTTTAATGCTTTTAGATAAATAGCTCTAGCTGATTGTATGTAGGGGAAGTCATCAATTATAGACTTTAGATAGCTAATTTGATTTTTACTTAATTGATTTGGTTTTTTAAGTATTTTAGTAAATTCCATGTTTATGCTTTATTTACCATTTAGCTAATGATGCGTTAAACACATCTTGAGTAATTCTTTCAAATATTTCTTCAACTGCAGCATCTTTTTGAGATCCAATTAGTTGAGAACTTCCTGCATAATCAAAATAAAAAGAAAATCGCTTTTCGAAATTAGCTTCTTCGTCATTTTTATCATAGAATCTAACATTTACTGAAATTGTTAATCTGTTTTGAGCAGCTGTATTATTAGCTGTTGCTGTTGTAGGAGATATTCTATATTCAGTTATCTCTCCTTCATAAGTTAAATCTCCATTTGATTTAACTAAATCTAGACTAGTTTGGTTTATTAATAAATCAATTAAGCTATTTGTGAAATCTCTTTCAATCCCTGGTTCTATTAATGCAGCTGCATTTTGAAAATAATTTACTTGGAATGATTTAGTTTCAGGTGAAATTGAAGCTCCAGTTAATGAGTATTTAATATTACAGCCTGAAAAAAGGCAGAAATAAAAACTGAATAAAATTATTTTTAAATACTTCATTATTTATAAATCAAATTGTTTGATTTTTCTGTATAAAGTTCGTTCGCTAATTCCTAGTTCTTTTGCTGCTAATTTTCTTTTACCTTCATGCCTCTCTAAAGATTTTTTTATTAGCTCTAATTCTTTGTCATGTAAAGATAAGGTTTCTTGTGAATCTAGTTCTTGAACATATTGGTAATTATTGTCTTTAATTTCTTTTGTCTGATTATCATTTACGTCAATTATAGGATAGTTTTTAACTTCTTCGTCCTGCTCGTATATTTTTTGAATTAGATTTTCGTTATTTTTTTGAAATTCTGACATATTATCATTTTTCATGAGCTCCATTGTTAGCTTTTTCAAATCATTTAAATCACTTTTCATATCAAATAAAACTTTATATAAAATTTCTCTTTCGTTACTGAAATCACTACTATCTTGACCTTTTTTAATTATTGCAGGTAAGTTAGAGTTTTGACTATTTGGTAAATAATTAATTAGTGTTTCCTTTTTGATACTTCTTTCACGTTCTAAAACAGAGATTTGTTCGGCTACATTTTTTAGTTGTCTGATATTACCATTCCAATTGTAGTTGATCAATAATTCTAATGCCTCATTGTCAAGTTTTATTGATGGCATTTTGTATTTTAAAGCAAAATCACTTGAAAACTTTCTAAAGAGAAGGTGAATGTCTTCTTTTCGGTCTCTTAAAGCGGGTAGTTTAATTTCTACAGTGCTTAGTCTATAATATAAGTCTTCTCTAAATTTATTATTTTTTATTGCATCAAACATATTCATATTTGTTGCTGCAACAATTCTAATATTAGTTTTTTGAACTTTACTTGAGCCAACTTTGATAAATTCTCCATTTTCTAAAACCCTTAGTAATCTTACTTGTGTAGTAAGGGGGAGTTCACCAACTTCATCTAAAAAAATAGTCCCTCCGTCGGCAACTTCAAAGTATCCCTTTCTTTCATTAGTAGCTCCTGTAAATGCTCCTTTTTCATGCCCAAATAATTCACTATCAATTGTTCCTTCTGGAATTGCACCACAATTAACTGCGATATATTTTGCGTGTTTTCTGTGTGAAAACTGATGTGTTATTTTAGGTATACTTTCTTTTCCTACACCACTTTCACCAGTAACTAGAACTGATATTTCTGTTGGTGCAACCTTAAGAGCTTTTTCCAATGCTCTGTTTAAAATTGGATCATTTCCAATAATTCCAAATCTTTGTTTTATAGCTTGAACTGATTCCATAATTAATTATTTTTTGAGTATTCAATTGCTTTCCCTATTAATGTGGCGCTTGTGCATTGCTCTGTAAGTACATTTACAAAATCACCTATTTTATAGTTCTCTTTTGGAAATACAACAACTTTATTGTGTTCTGTTCTTCCAGCCCAGTATTTATCAGATTTTTTTGATTGTTTATCAATTAATACTTCGACCTTTTTATTTAAAAACTCTTTTGTTCTGATAAGACTATGTTTTTGTTGTAAATCAACAATTTCTTGCAATCTTCTTTTTTTAATTTTTTCGTCGACATTATCTTCTAATTTTCTTTCTGCTAAAGTTCCAGGTCTTTCGGAGTATTTAAACATATATCCGAATAAATAAGTCACCTCATTCATTAAAGAAATAGTTTGTTTGTGATCATCTTCTGTTTCATTTGGAAAACCAACAATCATGTCATGACTTATGGTACAATCAGGTATTATTTTTTTAATACTTTTAATTAAATCTATATACTCTTCTCTTGTATGTTGTCTATTCATGGCTTTTAAAATTGTATTACTACCACTTTGAACAGGAAGGTGAATGTAATTACAAATATTCTCATATTTTGACATTACTTTTATAACATCAATAGACATATCTTGAGGATTTGATGTCGAAAATCGAATTCTCATTTTAGGTTGTGTTACAGCACACATTTCTAAGAGTTTTGCAAATCCAATTGAACTTGCTTTTTGAATTTCAGAAGCTTTTACAAGATCTTTTTTTAACCCTCCTCCATACCATAAATAACTGTCAACATTTTGCCCTAACAGTGTAATTTCTTTAAAATTCTTTTTCGCCAAGTCATTAAGCTCGTCAATAATACTTTTTGGATCCCGACTTCTTTCTCTTCCTCTTGTAAAAGGAACAACACAAAATGTGCACATATTATCACATCCTCTAGTTATGGAAATAAATGCTGAAACTCCGTTGGAATTAAGCCTAACAGGAGTTACATCACCATATGTTTCATCTTTCGATAATAAGACGTTTATAGCATCTCTTCCTTCATCTACTTCCTCTAATAAATTTGGTAAATCTTTATAAGCATCAGGTCCAACTACTAGATCTACAATTTTTTCTTGTTCTAAGAATTTGTGTTTCAATCTTTCAGCCATACAACCTAAAACCCCCACTTTCATCTTTGGGTTATCTCTTTTTAGAGCATTATACTTTTCAAGTCTTTTTCTTACTGTTTGCTCTGCCTTGTCTCTAATTGAGCATGTGTTTATTAAAATTAATTCTGCTTCTTCTATAATTGTTGTTGTATTGTATCCATTATTAGATAAAATAGAGGCAACAATTTCACTATCACTAAAATTCATCGCGCATCCAAAACTTTCTATATATAGTTTCTTGCTATTTTTAGAAATAATTCTAGTTTTTAAAACTTCTCCTTGTCTTTTTTCTTCTAATAATTTCTCCACAGATGTTTAAATATTAATTTAAATTAAGTCTACAAATATAGTATTTAATTTATGTTATGACAAATTGTCATATCAAAAATTATAGAAAGATTACAAGAGGTAGAATTATATTAAAATTAACATATTTAAAGGCTAATTTTTAATTTTCAAAAAATATATATAAAAATTTCTTCTACATTTGTACTTCTTAATTTTAAAATATGGCAAAGAATTTAGTAATCGTTGAGTCACCAGCAAAAGCAAAAACAATTGAAAAATTTTTAGGTAAAGAATTTGTTGTTGCATCAAGTTTTGGGCACATTTCTGACTTACCTTCAAAAGAACTTGGAGTTGATGTAGATGGCGACTTTACTCCTAAATATGAGGTTTCTAAAGATAAAAAAACAGTTGTTAAGAATCTAAAAGATTTAGCAAGTAAATCTGAAATGGTATGGTTAGCAAGTGATGAAGACAGGGAAGGAGAAGCTATTGCTTGGCACCTCTTTAATTCATTAAAGTTAAAAGAAAACAAAACCAAAAGAATTGTTTTTCATGAAATTACTGAGTCTGCAATAAAAAAAGCAGTTAGTAATCCGAGAAAGATTGATTACAATTTAGTAGATGCACAACAAGCTAGAAGAGTTTTAGATAGAATAGTTGGTTATGAATTATCTCCTGTATTGTGGAGAAAAATTAGAAGTGGTCTTTCAGCTGGTAGAGTGCAGTCTGTTTCAGTAAGATTAATTGTTGAAAAAGAACGTGAAATACTTGGTTTCACCCCTGTTTCATCCTTTAAAATTGATTGTGTATTTACAACACCTGAAGGTGATTCATTTAAAGCTAGACTTTCAAAATCTTTTAATTCAAAAGAGGATGCAGTAAGTTTTTTAAATGATAATATTGATTCTAAATTTTCAATAAAAAGTTTAGAGAAAAAACCTACAAAGAAAACTCCTGCTCCTCCATTTACAACATCAACCTTACAACAGGAAGCATCTAGAAAGTTATATTTTTCAGTTTCTAAAACTATGACCTTAGCTCAGAGGCTATATGAAGCAGGTTTAATTACCTATATGAGAACTGACAGTGTTAATTTATCTAATGATGCTAAAGAAAGTGCTAAAAATAAAATTATTAAGTCATATGGTGAAAAGTATTCAAATCCAAGAACATTTAAAGGTAAAATAAAAGGTGCTCAAGACGCTCACGAAGCTATTAGGCCAACAGATTTTTCAACAAACTCTGTTAATATCGACAGAGATCAATCTAGGTTATATGATTTGATTTGGAAAAGAGCAATTTCATCTCAAATGTCTGATGCTAACTTAGAAAGAACAAATGTGAAAATTCAATCTGACAAGCATAACGAGTTGTTTGTTTCCAATGGTGAGATAATTAAATTTGATGGTTTTTTAAAAGTATATATTGAGAGTACTGATGAGGAGAATCAAGAAAAAGATGATTTGTTACCAAGTTTATCTATAAATCAGGCTCTTAAAAACAAATATATTAATGCAACTCAAAGATTTACAAGACCACCATACAGATACACAGAAGCTTCGCTTGTAAAAAAGTTAGAAGAATTAGGAATTGGTCGTCCATCAACTTATGCACCAACTATTTCTACAATACAAAATAGAGGTTATATTGAAAAAGGGACTGTAGAGGGAAACAGTAGAGATTATCTTCAAATATCTCTTATTGAAAATTCAATACAAGAAAAATCTTTAACTGAAAAGCATGGATCTGATAAAGGGAAATTAGTCCCAACAGATATAGGAATAATAGTCACAGATTTTTTAGTTGAACATTTTGAAAATATTCTAGATTATAATTTTACTGCAAAAGTTGAGCAAAATTTTGATGAAATTGCTGAAGGCAAAAAAGAATGGACAAATATGATGAAATCATTTTATAAAGATTTTCACCCCGTTGTTTTAGATGTTAAGGAAAATGCTGAAAGAGAATCTGGTAAAAGAAACTTAGGTGTGCATCCAGAAACTAATAGGGATGTTAGTGTTCGACTTGGTAAATTTGGTCCAATGGTACAAATCGGAAATGTAGAAGACGAAGAAAAACCTTTGTTTGCTAGTCTTTCACCTGAGATGCAACTCGGCTCAGTTACCTTGAAGGAGGCTTTAGATTTATTTGAGCTTCCAAAAGTTTTAGGAAATTACGAAAATGAAGAGATCCTTGTTAATAATGGTAGGTTTGGGCCATACGTTAAGCATGGAAGTAAATTTATTTCTCTACCAAAGGGAGTTGCACCATTATCAGTATCCTTAGAGGAATCTATTGAAATTATTGTTGAAAAGCAAAAAGCTGATGCTCCAATAGCATCATATAATGATATGCCAGTTCAGAAAGGGAAGGGTAGATTTGGCCCATTTATCAAATGGAATAATATGTTTATTAACGTCAATAAAAAATACGATTGGGATAATTTATCTCAAGCTGAAATAGTTGAACTTATTGAAACTAAAATTCAAAAGGACATTGATAAAGTAGTTTACGATTGGTCTGAAGATAAAATTAAAGTTGAAAAAGCAAGGTGGGGTAGATTCAATATAATATCAGGAAAGATTAAAATTGAGCTCCCTAAAACTTTTGATATTGAAAAGTTAACTCTAGAAGACGCTAAAGAAAAGATTGCCAAATTATCCAAAAAAAAATCTAAAAGTAAAAAATAATAGATGATCAATTATAACTTTTTAAGTCCTGTGGATGATTTAATTCTATCTCATGTGAACTTAAATTCATCTTTGATTTTAGGTAATAGAATTAGTATTTATTCGGATGATTCTTCACCTGTAGATTTAGCAAATATTGATATTGTGATATTTGGAGTTAATGAATACAGAAATGCAGAAAACTCATTAAATGAAAATTTTTCATTAAACGAAGTTAGAAAAACTTTTTACAATTTATTTCCTGGTAATTGGTCTTTAAATATTGCTGATATTGGTGATTTAATACTAGGCGATACTGCTTCTGACACTTATTTAGCAATGCAAAGTATTACAAGCGATCTTTTAAAAAATAATATCATTCCTATAATTATTGGTGGGACGCAAGATTTAACCTATGCTAATTATAGGTCCTATGATTTTCTGCAAAAAACAGTAAATATTGTGAATATAGATTCTAATTTTGATTTAGGTGATTCATCAAAACCTATTAAAAATAACAGTTTCTTAGGAAAGATTATTTTAGATAAACCTCATAATTTATTTAATTACTCTGTTTTGGGGTATCAAACATATTTTAACTCTCAAGAAGAAATAGACTTGATGGAAAAGTTATATTTTGAACCATATAGATTAGGGGAATTAAATAATAATATACAAAATGCCGAGCCAATTTTAAGGGATGCAAATATCGTCACTTTAGATCTTAAAAGTGTTAGATCTTCAGAACTAAGTTCTAAACAAAAGTTCTCACCAAATGGATTTGATGGTAAAGAAATATGCGCTATTTCAAGATACGCTGGAATAAGTAACAAGGTTTCTTCATTTGGGATATATGAATACATACCATCCTCTGAAGACGAAGCTACAGAAATGTTAATCGCTCAAATATTGTGGTACTTTATAGAGGGCGTTAGCTGTAGAATAGTTGATAATAACTTTAAAAAGGTTGAAGATTTTCAGAAATTCACTGTTTTAGTTGATAGTCAAGAGCTAATATTTCTAAAGAGTATTAAATCCTCTAGATGGTGGGTAGAAATTCCTTTTGAAAAAAATTCAAATAATAAATTAGAAGACCACTCGTTATTACCTTGTATGCATGAAGATTATATTGATGCTACTAATGGTGTAATACCTGAAAGATGGTTTAAGGCACAGAAAAAAAATATAATTTAACTCTATTAATTAAGTTAAAATTAACAAAAAAAGGGATTGCTTATATTTGTATATTATAAATTATATAGATAAGTTTACGTGCTTTTAAAACTTAAAGCTAAAAATTATTAAAAAAAATATGAAGAATTTTATCTTAAAAACAGCATTATTGCTTATTGTAATGAGTTGTGGATCAGGTGATAAAGGAGAGCTAGTAGGGGTTAAAGGAAAAAAATATTTTTCCGAAAAACCTTTTGGTATGACTCTTATCCCTGGTGGTTCTTTTATTATGGGTAAGTCGGATGATGATATAGCAGGTATAAATGATGCTCCTACTAAGACAGTTACTGTAAGATCGTTTTATATGGACGAAACAGAAATTACTAATTCCGAATACAGGCAGTTTGTCTACTGGGTTAGAGATTCAATAATCAGAACAAAATTAGCCGAAGAAGCAGAATACTCAAATGCTGACCTTGAAGGAGATGGAATAGCACTTTATGCTTACAAAGATGCAGATACGTCTGATTTAGGGGTATATCAAAAATGGAGAAAGGAAAATACGTTTGATAATAGACCATTAAATTGGGATGTTGACTTAATATTAGATAGAAATGACTACCCTGATGACACTTATTTAGAAGTTGTTGAGGGTATGTTTATGGATGAAGATGAGGTTTTTAATGATGTTAGAACATGGGATGTAAAACAATTTAAATTTAAGTATAAAGAGAGTAGAGTTGCAGAATATTTAGAGGTTAAAGAAGATTTAATAAATCAACTGGCTAATGATAATCCACCAATTTTAAATCCAACTGATGAAGAATTAGAGTTGTTATTTGATGGTTTTAAAAGGTCTAACTTTATAACTGATGAAGTTATTGAAGTTTACCCTGATACTACTGTATGGATTACGGACTTTAAGTATTCTTACAATGAACCAATGCACAATGATTATTTTTGGCATGATGCTTACAATGATTACCCTGTAGTAGGAATTACTTGGAAACAAGCTAAGGCTTTTTGTGAATGGAGAACAATGAAAAAAAATGCTTTTCAAAAAACAAAAAATAAAGATTTAGTTCCAGAGTTTAGACTTCCTACGGAAGCCGAATGGGAGTATGCAGCAAGAGGAGGTTTACAAGGAGCTTCATTTCCATGGGGAGGGCCTTACACTAAAAATGATAGAGGTTGTTTTATGGCAAACTTTAAACCAATGAGAGGTGATTACTCTGTTGATCAAGCTTTATATACAGTTGAAGGAGATGCGTATGAGGCAAACGGTTATGGTCTTTTTAATATGTCAGGAAATGTTGCTGAATGGGTTGATTCATCTTATGAATCTGAAGCATATGATTTTTCATCCACAATGAATCCCAATGTTAATAAGCGATTTAATAAGAAAAAGATTACTCGTGGTGGATCTTGGAAAGACGTTAAGTATTATTTACAAGTTAGTACTAGAGATTACGAATATGAAGATATTCCCAGAAGTTTTATAGGTTTTAGAACAGTACATGATTATTTAGGTGCTGATTTAACTGCAAACGCACAAACAAACAGTTCAAGAATAAAAAGATAAATAAGTAAATTATAAATTTTAATAAACATTAATATTATGGCACTTAAATTAAGTAAAAAAACTATGAATATGGCCTATGGCCTTGGAGCAGCAATTGTAATTATTGGTGCACTTATGAAAATTATTCACAAAGATTTGGGCCCATTAAGTGGAAACACTTTACTTTCTATTGGTCTAATTACTGAAGCACTAATATTCGCGCTTTCTGCTTTTGACACACCAGAGGAAGATCCTGACTGGGCATTAGTTTACCCAGAATTAGAAGGAGGGTCAGCCTCAGCAAGTTCAAAGGAATCTCCACAAGGTTTATTGTCTAAAAAATTAGATGGTATTTTAAAAGAAGCTAAAATCGATGCTTCGTTAGTAGGAAGCTTAAGTAGTAGTATCAAAGACATGGAGGCATCTGCAAAGTCTGGTGCGGATAGTGCTGACAGTTTAGCAAAAGTTAATAAAGAATTTGCAGATAATGCTGAAAAACTTCAAAAGCAAATGGCATCTTTAGCTGCTAACTTAGAATCTTTAAATAATGTTTATGGTGGGGTATTAGGCGCTATGAACAATAAAAAATAGTTTTAATTTATTATAAATAATTAAAAAAACACCAATATGGCTAGCGGAAAGGAAACCCCAAGACAAAAAATGATCAACTTGATGTATCTAGTATTCATTGCAATGCTAGCTTTAAATATGTCAAAAGAAGTTTTAACAGCATTTGGTTTGATGAATGAACAAGTTGTTGAATCTAATATGAATGCAACTGAAAGAAATAAAAAATTCAAACAAGGATTAGATGAAAAAGCTAATGAACAACCTGGAAAATATTTAGAATTAAAAAATAAAGCCGATTCTATTTCAACTCTTGCAGATAACTTATACAATTATCTAGAGTCTATTAAAACTTTTGCTTTAGATTACTCACAGTTGGAAGATGTAAGAGATTATGAGGTTATGGATAAGCCTGATGCGATAGATGAAATGTTCTTTGTTGGAGATGGATTAACACCTGAAGGTGATGAGTTTTTATCTCAAATGAAAGTTTTTCGTGATGGAGTATCTGAAATATTAAAATCTAATTTATCTCTTCAAGATATTTCAAGTGATGTTATTAAAAAATTCTCTACTAATCAAGTTACCGATAGAGAAGGAGTAGTAAGAGATTGGATAGAATATCATTATATGGGATATCCACTTGTTGCCTCATTAACTAAATTTACAATGTTACAAGCGGATTTAAAAACTATAGAATCTGAACTACTTTCAGCGATGCTTCAAGGTAAATTAAAAATAGAGGCATCATTAACCAATTTTGATGCAATTGTTGTTCCAGACAAAACTGCATTCTTCGCTGGTGATAATTTTACCGGAAGAATAATATTAGGGAAAAATGATAAAACATTAAAAGCTGACAAAGTACTTATAAATGGTGCTGAGTTAGATGAATCCTCTATGTTAACTGGTCAAACAATTCTTGAGTTTCCTGCTGGTCCAGTTGGAGAGCGTGAAATAGTAGGCGAATTTCAATTTAAAGAAGGTGATTCAATAATTACTATCCCAGTAAATAGTACTTACGCGGTTGTTCCTAAACCGAATTCAGCTACTGTTTCTGCTGATAAAATGAATGTTGTTTATCAAGGGGTAAGAAACCCTTTTTCAATTTCATTCGCTGGAATACCTGATAATAAAGTTGACCCACTAGCTACACCAGGTTTGCGAAAAGGTAAACTAGTCGGTAAAAAAGAAAGAAAATCAGCTGGAGATTATGAATTAGATTTAAGAAAAATGCCTGCAGCTTTAAAAGGTAAAAAAACTATAAACGTGAAAGTTGTTGGGACCCTACCAAGTGGTGAGAGAGTTGTAACTGAAGTACCATTTAGAATTAAGCCTATCCCTTCACCATTAGGATCAATTGATGGTGAGACTGGTTCTATGTCAATGAATAGAGCTGATTTAGCATCGGCAATAATTGATGCTCAGTTTAATGGATTTGATTTTGATTTGCCACTATCTGTTGATAATTTCAAAATAAATATTCAAGGTAAAGGTGTATTTATTTGTGAAGGTGATGAATTAAGTGCTCAAGCAAAACAAGCTCTTAGAGGAGCTAGAAGAGGCTCTCAAATAACAATTACTGATATTGCACCAAAAGGAAGAGGTACAAGTACTATTATTCCTACTGCTGCACCATTAATCGTAACCCTTAAGAATTAATTATATGTTACTAAATAAAAAAGTCATATTCGTTTTTTCACTATTTATAGGTGTAAATTTTACATTTAGTCAGAGTAATCTTTTAAATGCAAAAAACCCTGAAGAAATTGGCGTAAAGACATTGAGTCAATTAGATTTGGATGATGAATCTGTTTTAGAATATGGTTATATAGATGACAAAGATGTTCTTTTTTCAAGGACAGTATGGGAAATTGTTGACTTAAGTGAGAGAATTAATTTCCCCTTTTTATATCCAACTGACACTACTTTAGTAGGTAAAGAAAGAAGACCACTTATATGGTATTTAATTAAAGGAATTAAAGATGGAAAAATTGCTAGAATTTATGATGATGGTAAATTCAATTTTGAAGTAGATTCATCTAGTGTTTTCAAAAAGCTAACAGATACCGTTATCAAAAGAAGAGGTATTAACAAAATGAATGATTTTGGAGGTTACAGAGATTTTGCTCTCTATAATAATGTTGATTTTGGTGAGTTTACTTACGTTGATGAGGACTCTTTAAAAGAAACAAACGCACCTCTTTATAACTCTTATTTAAAATTCAGAAAAGCTGCAGTCTTACCTTATTTAACTAAAGGTCGAGATTACGAAATTAATAACTTTTCGTATGACATGGTTACTCAGTACTTAATCAAAGGAGTTTGGTATTTTGATAAAGTTCAAAGTGATTTGAGATACAGACCTCTGGCAATTGCACCAGTAACCAGACAAGTGGCTAATATGGAGCTTGATGCTAATGCTTTTTATGAAGAAGATATTGAAAAAGTACCCATGTTTTGGGTTTATTACCCAGATGTTAGAAACGTATTAAAAAATGCATATGTGTTCAGTCAAAAGAATAGTTCTGTAAGAAAATCATTCGATGAATTAATCAATGCTAGAAGATTTAATTCTGTCATTTATCTTGAAGAAAATATGCAAGAAGATAGAGAAGTAAAAGAGTATATCTCCAAAAACTCCTTCATGCAACTTTTAGAATCTGAGAGAATAAAAGAAAAAATTAGAAATTTCGAACATGATATGTGGAGCTGGTAATAGCTTTAACATTATAAAAAAAAACGCTTGTTATTTAATAAGCGTTTTTTTTATTCCATATTTTTAGTAGGATTAACTATTTAATCTATTTTTGCAACTGATTTTTATTAATATCTATGTTAAATATCCACAAAGCTTCTATATTTTTTCAAGGAGAGCCTCTTTTTAGTGACATTACTTTTAGACTAGGTAATGGAAATAGGATAGGTTTAATTGGAAAAAATGGTGCTGGTAAATCTACATTGTTAAAAGTAATATCTGGTGAAATAGAGGCAAGTTCTGGACAAATTGCAAAAGAAAAAGATGTTAATATTGGATTTTTAAAACAGGATTTAGATTTTGAATTTGGTCGAACAGTTTTGGAGGAGTCTTACTTAGCATTTTCTGAAATTATAGCTATTGAAAAGCAGCTTTCTTTTATAAATACTCAATTAGCAGAAAGGACAGATTATGAATCAGCTGATTACAGTCAGTTAATTGTCGATTTAAATGATTTACAGCATCAATATGAAATTATTGGAGGATATAGCTACCAAGGAACAACAGAAAAGATTTTACAAGGTCTAGGCTTTTTACGTGAAGATTTTAATAAATTAACTGACACTTTTTCTGGTGGTTGGAGAATGAGAATTGAACTTGCTAAACTGCTTCTTCAAAATAATGATATTCTTTTACTAGATGAGCCAACAAATCATTTAGATATTGAGGCTATAATATGGCTTGAGAATTTTTTAAAGAATTATGCAGGAGCTATAGTGATAGTTTCACACGATAAAATGTTTTTGGATAATGTAACAAATAGAACTATAGAAATTTCCTTAGGAAAGATATATGATTATCCAAAACCATACACCCAGTTTTTAGTTCTTAGAAATGAAATTAAAACGCAACAGTTAGCTTCACAAAAAAATCAAGCTAAACAAATAGCTCAAACTGAAAAGTTGATTGAAAAATTTCGTGCTAAAGCTTCTAAAGCTACAATGGCTCAGTCGTTAATTAAAAAGCTTGAAAAAGTAGATCGAATTGAAGTAGATAAGGATGATAATAGCGTAATGAAATTAAGTTTTCCAATTTCTATTACACCAGGAAAGGTAGTTATTGAAGCCACAAATATCTCAAAAAATTACGAAGATTTGAGTGTTCTAAAAAATATAAGTCTTTCTGTAGATAGAGACAGTAAAATTGCATTTGTTGGACAGAACGGACAAGGTAAGTCAACACTTGCAAAAATAATTGTGGGAGATATCAAATCTGAAGGTTTTGTTAAGTTAGGCCATAATGTTCAAATCGGATATTTTGCTCAGAATCAAGCCGAATATTTAGATGGATCAAAAACTGTACTAGACACAATGATTGATGCTGCAAATGAAAAAAATAGAAGTAAGGTTAGAGATATACTGGGGTCTTTTTTGTTTAAAGGAGATGATGCTGATAAATTTGTTAGAGTGTTGTCTGGGGGAGAAAGAAATAGATTAGCCTTAGCTAAACTTCTATTGCAACCACTTAATGTACTAATAATGGATGAGCCAACTAATCACCTTGATATTTTATCTAAGAACGTTTTAAAGGTAGCATTAAGTAAGTTTGAAGGAACATTATTATTGGTTTCACACGATAGAGACTTCTTACAAGGGTTAGTGAATAAAGTTTATGAATTTAGAGACAAAAAATTAAAAGAATACCTTGGTGATATAGACTATTATTTAGAGGAAAAGAAAGTCGAGAACTTAAGAGAAGTTGAATTAAAAACAAAAATTAAAGTTGATAAACCTTTAAGTAATAAGCTATCTTATGATAACCAAAAGAAGTTAAAATCTTTAAAAAATAAATTGTCTAAAGTTGAATCAAAAATAGGCTTATTAGAAAATGAAATTAAAGATTTGGATAATAAATTAGAAGATAACTACGATAAATTTGCAAAAGAAGATGGGTTCTTTGATAATTATCAATCCAAAAAAAGTCAATTAAATATACTAATGAAAGATTGGGAGTTAATTCAAAACGATCTCTCTAAATTATCTTAAGAATATTATAGATGTTTAATGAATTATCCTTGTATAATTTAAAAAGCGTTGTATATTTGTAGACTACATCGCGGGATAGAGCAGTGGTAGCTCGTCGGGCTCATAACCCGAAGGTCACAGGTTCGAGTCCTGTTCCCGCTACTAAAACAATAAAACGGTTATACTTTTATAAAGTGTAGCCGTTTGTTAATTAAATAATATTATGCATTTTTGTATAAAAATAATTCAATCATGAAAAAAATATTTTTAATGTTAGCTTTATCAATCTTCGCTTTCAGCTGTGAAAATGAAGATACAGATAATATAGTCCCTACTCAAGCAAAAGTTCTTGGAGAA